>Ga0114930_10003741_pt1 | contig 13155 bp, 14 predicted proteins | sample AnhtaG_FD_87300 | JGI IMG/M metagenome (GOLD analysis project Ga0114930, IMG submission 87300) | Deep subsurface microbial communities from Anholt, Denmark to uncover new lineages of life (NeLLi) - Anholt_01485 metaG | ecosystem: Environmental > Aquatic > Marine > Oceanic > Sediment | place... | reverse complement strand
TTAATATCTTTATGTAAAACCACGATGAAAATTTCCTTAAGTACTCTTACTTTTTGATAAATTAATTCGTCTGTAATTTCCTTTAGATTGTTTTTTTCATCTAAATCGACATAGAAGATTAAATAATCACTCATATTAGCATATTCTGGGCCCCAACAATATTCGATCTCTTCTTGTAGTAGTGAAATGAATTTGGGTAAAGTTTCTTCAAGGGAAATCCATCCATCTATTGCGATATCCTCATCTTTGAATAAAACAAAAAAATTTGCGGTAACTTCTGAGGGTTGAATATTTTGCATTAATTTCTTAAAATCTGATATTTCTAACAAAAATCTAGTTTAAATTTTTAGTTATATCTATTTTAGCACACACTTAATAGAAATAAGTTGGTATTATTAAATTATATAAATAAAAAGTTATAACTACAATCTATAAGATACTTAAGTATCTATAAGTATTATTTCAATATTGACTCAAGACAAATCTACTAATTTAAAAAGATGGGTATAAAATCTGCATTTTATAAGATCTGTATAGTGGGTGATTTTGGAGTAGGAAAAAGCACTCTCTTACATCATTATTTAGAGAGGAGGTTTATATCTAATGTACAATCTACTATAGGATCAAACTTCTTTGTAAAACATTTAAAAATCCCTAACATTAAAAATATGATAACATTGCAAATATGGGATCTAGCGGGTCAAGATCATTTCAAATGGGTTCGACAAGCTTTTTATAAAGGAGCTAAAGGGATTGCGTTTGTTTTTGATTTATCTCGGAAAGAAACCTTTGAACATCTAGCTTCTTGGATAGAAGAAGTAGAAAATACTATTAGTATTGTCCCTAGAATTTTAGTAGGGAATAAATTGGATTTAATTAACCCTAATGAAAGAATTATTCCTGAACAAGATTGTTTAACCTTCAAACAAAAAATAAAAGCCTGTTCATATGAAGAAACCAGCGCTAAATCAGGTACTGGAGTAGATAAGATCTTCTATAAACTAACACTTGAAATGAATAAAAAATTTAGAAGTTAAAAGTACTTCATATATAATACATATTTTCTTTTAAATTGTGGATAAAATGGAATACTCTAAGGTTTCTGATAATATATATATGATGCATCCAACTCAGGCAAATAATTCCTTAAAGAGCGTAACTAATACAGTCCCTACAACATGTATTGCACATCCAGACGGATTAATTTTTGTCGATTGTGGAGCATACCCAGATCTATCATTTAAATTTCGATTAGATATGGAAACTAAATTTCAGAGAAAAACATCTCACTTATTGCTTACTCATTTACACTGGGATCATTTTCTTGCTATGGAAACCTTTAAAGATGTTGATATTGTTGCTCCAGAATTAGGGATCCATGAATTTAATAATACTATAAACACAATAGACAAACTCGAAGTAGATAAATGGGCATCTTCATTACTTATTGATGAAGATGAAATCATTGATATTGTTAAAAATGTAAAACTATTTCCTCCAAATATTCTAATTACAGAGGAATTGATAATTGGCTCAACAGGAAATGAAGTTATCTTTCAGATTATAGGTGGACATAGCATAGATTCAGCTTATATCTATATCCCATCTGAAAGAGTTTTATGTGCAGGAGATAATTTAATCGAATGTTTTGCTCAACTTCCAGGAACACCTGAAAAAACGTTAGAAATTTATTCTCATTGGGAAACTTTAGCTATTGATAAGGTAATTCCCGGTCATGGAAACGTAGTAAATAAAGATTTTCTTCTCAAAATTAAGCATTATTTTGAAGATTTGATTTCTGCATTAAGAAATCTCATATCCAATAAAACTCCTCGAAAAGAAATATTTTCCCACCTTTCCTTACCTAAATATTTCGCAAAAAATCAACTTAATTGGACTGAAAGTAGTGGACCAGACATGAAATGGATTGAGATGACAACTAAAAGCTGGTATCGGTATCTTAAACATGGATAAATCCAATTATTGTTAGTATAAGATCTCAATTCGTGAAAAAGATAAAAGTTTAGCTCTCCTAAATTAATAAGATATTATTTTATGATAATCTTGATGATGTGATGTGTGTATAAATGATTAATGAAATTCATGAGAAGTTTAAATCCGATTTATTAAAAATATTCCAGTCTGAAATTCAAGATTATGATTTCGGTATTTATAAAATTTTAAACTTTAAAAGAAAACAGATCCAGAATTTAATTAGTAATTTTAACCCTTTAGTTCTTTCTGAAGAACTTTCAAAAAATATTCATAATTTCTTACTAAAATTTTTTTCTCAGTATTATGAAAAAGGGGATTTATGTTATAACAAAAGACATAATGAAAATAATATAACTTGTTCTAATGAAAATGAAGTTCTTTTACATTGGGTAAATAAAGACCAACATTATGTGAAATCTATAGACTTTTATAATAAATCTGGAAAAATTATTTCTAAAGACTATTTTATCCATAAAGATTTAAAAGGATTTCTTAAGTCTGAATTAAATGTCTTTATTAGGAATGAAATCTTAGGATTTGAAGTTCTTAAAAAGCTTGAATATGAAGATTTACAAATATATTTAGAAACGGCTAAAGTTGTAGAAGAGATCGCTATAAAAATAATTGATTTCTTAGCTCAAATTGAAAATTTTCAAGTACAACTGTGGAACAAGAGAAATTTTGTATTAGAAACTAATTATGTTATTACCCTTGATAAAGTAAAAGAATACGCAGGAGAGAGTTTTTTAGAACAAATTCTACATAAAATTTTGAATAATCAAGAACAAATGAAGGAATGGTTCAATTTATTTGAAATCAAGATTAATAACAAGTCTGAATTAATTAAAAGCAAAACAAATAATAATTCCAAATGGGAGCATCTCACTATTGATACAAAATATTTCGATGAGGAATTCAAATGGGAATTAATTACTGCCCTAACACACAGTCATAATCTAGATAAAATATTAGATGGAATCTTAATAAAAAGCGAAAATTTTCAAGCATTAAATTTGATTATGAAAAAGTGGAGTGAAAAAGTAAATCTAATTTATATAGATCCTCCATTTAATACGGGTAATAAAGGATTTCTTTATAAAAACGATTACTTAGACTCTTCCTGGTTGGTGATGATGCTCAACCGTTTAAACCAAGCTAGAGATATGTTAAATAAAAATGGGAATATCTTTGTTAGAATCGATAATAGGGGTAATCACTATATAAGATTTTTATTAGATATGGTATTTGGTAAGCCAAATTTCAGAAACGAAATTATCATCAATAAGACTAGAGCGAAAAAACAAATAAAAAAACCCTTTATTCAACAAACTGAAAGTCTCTTTTTTTATTCTATCAATGATGATTACTACTTCAATCAAATAGAACATAAGAGAAAGGAGCCAAAATGGTATGAACTTTTAGATTTACCTAGATCAAATAAAAACCCCCGAAATATTTTAGGGAATCAATATTATCCTCCTAAAAATAGAAGATGGGGGCTGTCCCAACAAAGAATTGACGCATTTGAACAAGAGGGAAAAGTAAGAATAAACAAAAAAAAAAAGTATGTTGATTGTTTTGGAAATGTTATAAATGAAAAACCTGAATTATATTATGATTTAGAACCCGTAAGAAATGATTGGTTGGATATCCCTGGTTATTCTCAAGTTCATAAATTTTCAACAGAAAACTCTGAAGAATTGTTACAAAGAGTAATTGAAAGTGGATCTAGAGAAAAGGATGTAATCTTAGATTTTTTCTTAGGATCTGGTACAACTTCTGCTACGGCTCATAAAATAAATAGAAGATGGATTGGAATTGAGATGGGTGATCACTTTGAAAGTTTTATTTTACCACGGATGAAATCTGTTTTAAAAGGTGAGAGATCTGGAATTTCAAAAACCATGAATACGAAGAAGGGTGGCTTTTTTAAATATCACTATTTGGAACAATTTGAAGATTCTATTGAAAATGTCAAATTTGAACAGTCTGAAAAAGCGCTTTTCGAATTTGATGATAAAGGAAGTCAATTAATTTTTAACATCGATAATGTGGATGATCCCTTTCAATTTAAATTAAAAATCTCTGATAATCATAAGTCAAAAGTCGTCAATGTAGATTTAATCGAAACTTTCAATTATTTAATTGGTTTATTAGTTGAAAAGGTTCAGAAAATTAAAAATAATGATAAAAATTATATTATCATTACAGGGAAAGCCAATAATGATCAAATAATCATAGTTTGGCATGAAATTACTGACTTAAATTACGAACAAGATAAAGAATTTATTAAAGAGAATTTAAAAGACCGCAATTATGATATTTTATATGTAAACGGAAGCTGTTCAGTCGAAGGTTATAATCCAATAGCGGTGGAATTGAAAAAGTTAATATGCGGATGTTGAAGATTAAGTTAAAAAGAAATCAGAAACTATTTGAGCCAAAAAATATTCTATAATTCAACTCTATATTGATTGGTTTGATATTTTGGCAATAAATAATTTTTCGTCCCACGATTATCGAACTTGGCCCATATTTTTGCTTTCTTTTATAAGATTGTTTTACATCTCAATTTTTGAAAGAGCTCTGTCAAATTACCTGTATTTAATTATAGGTATTCGAGCCAGTACTTTAGGATTTATAAGTGCTGCAGGAGCCCTGGCTTATATAATAGCACCGATTGCAGGGCAGTTTATTACTACAAAATATTTAGGAGTTCGCAACGCTTTAATATTAAACTCCGTTCTCACACCTATTTTAACTGGTGTCCAAATATTATATCCTGAAGCGTGGTTTTTAATAATGATTCGGATTTTAGCAGGATTAAACATGGGATTATTTTGGCCCAATTGCCTTAACTTATTAAGTAGATGGCAAAAAGTAAGTAGCATTAAAAAATCTAAAAAGAATTTTGCGTTTTTTAATTTCTCGTGGAATTTTGGATTTATATTCGGGCTCCTTGTAGGTTTTTTATGGGCTTTATCTATTGGTGATTATCTGGCTATGATTATTTCTTGGAGCTTATCAATCTTGTTAATTCCAGCAAGTTTTTTATTAAAGAAGGATGAGAAATGGGATATTTCGGAAGAAAAAGTAATATATCAAACAGAAGACCCTCTTTCTCACTTAGATATTAAAGAAGATTTAGTCATAAATTCACATACACCCATGATAATTTATCCCGTACTATTTTCCTGGTTAAGTATAATGTTTTTAGCAACTTCAAAATCAATTTTTATGTTTGGATATCCTGTGCTGTTAACGGCTTTGTTTCCTACTGATACGCCTACTTATCCAACCTATCTTGTACAATGTTGAATTCAACTTACTCAGCTGATAGGTTTAACTTGGATAAATTATATGGATATCTATAAAAGAAAAATAGCTTCTTTATTTGGTTTTGTAATGGTCATCATCGCAGCTCTACTAATTATTCTAACTGGTAATATTTGGTATATTTCAATCATAATCGCTGCCGTTGGACTTTTCTTAGGATTAATTCATGGCGTAGGGATGAAAATAATGCTTGAATATGGGACAGCAAAAAACACTTCAAAATATTCAACGATGAATGAGATTCTAGTAGGCATAGGATTTGGAGTGACACCAATTATCTCGGGGTATGTTGTCGAAATCCAAGTTTATTCAATACACGGATTTATAATTATCTTTGGGATTTTAGCTTTAATTGGGTTAATATATCTTTCACGAAATATTAAAAGATCACATTCTTTATAGGTTTAAGATCTATACTTTTAATAATTATTCAACATGGTGGAAAAAATGTTTTGCCATAATTGTGGTCAAAAATTAGATGACGCAGCTATATATTGCGAACAGTGTGGAGTTAAAGTTGGAAAAGAAGATGCAATTCAATTTTTTAGTGAATCAGATACATTATTCCGCTATCACGAATTAGAATACGAATTAGAGGATATTAAAGAAGAACTAGCGACTTTACCTTCGAAACAAGCATATATGAATCGATTATCTCAATCTAGAGATCAAAAATTAAACCAACTTAAACAAGTTCGCAATGTAATGCGAAAAGAAAAGAAGGAATATGACGATCTGCTTAAAGTAAGTTTCTCTTCAATTAAAGCACGGTTAAGTGGTGATTTAGATCAAAAAAAACTTAAGGAGGAAGCAGAATATTTAGAGGTTCTAGCAAATTTTGAATACATAGAAAAAGAATATCAAAATCTAGATCATGATGTTAAGAAAGTTCAGAATAATATAGATCATATCCAAGGATTAGAGTCCCGCATTCCAACAATCGAAAGTGAAATGGAAAAATTACTTGAGCAATTAACATCTGGTAAAGCAACTGAGAGACTAAAAAAATTGGAGGGGGGATATGGACGATTACAGAAAGATATTACAAAAGCTCAAGATATTTATAACAGATATAATGAAGCAGATTTACTTCTGGTTGATGTTGATAATTATTTAACAAGTTCAGTTAATAAACTTAGGCACGCAGAAAGACTTGGTACATGGGATATGTTCTTCAGAGGTGGTATTTTTATTGATTCAATGAAACATGGAAATTTGGATGGGGCACGACACGATATAAATCAAGCACAAGCTCTTGTAAGGCGAGCCAAAGATTTGGTTGATGTTATTGATGATATTTATATTGATTTTGAAGCGCCTAACTTGTTTTTCGATATGTTCTTTGATAATTTTTTCTTTGATATGTTTGGCAATACGAAAATTACTCGTACAAGAGAACGAGTCGAAGGAGCTCTACACCAACTATACAAGAGTCGCAATACATTAAGTCAACATAAATTACAATGGGAACAAAAGAGAAACGATTTAGTTGGCAAAATAAATAGTATTAGGAAACAAATTCGTGAAGAAAGATTATTATTACTATAGAATGTCTAATTTTACACTTTACAGAAATCATTTATAAAGCAAAGATCAGCAAAGTTAAGTTTTAAGATAAAATGGAAGAATTTGATGAATTAGATAAGAAAATTAGAAACATATCTCTGTTGGTAATTATTATTGCCGTAGTCTTATTGATCATTTGGATTGTAAGTTTATTATACTCTCCAGAAAAAACTTCTCCGTTGTTAATGTCTTTAGGTATAGCATTACTTCTCGGGGGGATTCTATTATTTACAAGGATACAATATGTTATTTGGATGAAAAAATTGGAGTATAGTCTAACTTTTAAATATAAAAATATTACAAAGAATTAATATACACTTCTATTGTTATAATATGTCATTTTTAAACTAAATTAAATAAAGTTATGAAAGAAATCAAATTAACTATTATTGTAGATGACTTGAACGGAGCAGAACCAGGCTTTATCAAGTCTTTTGGATTTGCATTATTAATTGAAATAAATAATCAAAAAGTACTATTTGATACAGGCACCAAAGAAGATGTTTTAATTAAAAATTTGATTAATTATGGAATAAAACCCTCATCAATCGATAGTGTTATCCTGAGCCATAATCACTATGATCATACTAATGGGTTATCTGGTATATTAAAATATAACGAGGATGTATCGGTTTATGTTCACAAATATTGGAAAAAGCCAGTACGACAAATAGGAGATTTAATTCCTTCTAAAAATATGATTTTCGTTGAAAAAGGAGGAATCTTTAAAGAGCTTGGAGAAAAAATCTACATTACCAATGCTTATATGTCTTCCGATTACGGTGGGATTTATGAGCAAGGGTGTTATATTAGAACTAAAGATTCCTTTATTTTAATATGTGGGTGTTGCCACCCCGGATTAAACAATTTTTTAAAAGATCGAGAATTTTTAAGAATTCCTGATAAATCACCATTACATATCTTAGGAGGATTCCACGGATTTAAGTTTGAAGATGAAAATGCGCATTTCTTAAATCTTTACCTCCAATCTGTAGTATTATGCCATTGCACTAAAAATATCAAGGTCTATAAACGTCAGTTTCGGGAGAAATGCATTATTGGCACTGTGGGCAGAATATTGAAATTTGAAATATAAATAAAATCTCTTTTTATACTTAGAATAAATTTAAGTAAGGAAAAAAAAAAAGTTGAATAAATTAATAATTTAATGAATAATTCGTAACAATTTCTTTGATATTTAGTATATCAAGAGCGCTAAAATAGCTGTTGATTATAAATTAAAAAGTTTTAAACTCTTTTATTAAAAACTAATTATTCTACTCAAATTTATTCATTTTTAAGTTTAATACTTAATCTCAAGAAAAGTAGAGTTAATATTACCCAATTAATTAAGAATAATAAAAAATATGTAATTGTGCTGTGAAAAGAAATGGCTAGACCTAAAGTAATTATACCTGAAAATGGTATTCAAGAAGAGAAACTCATGAACGAAATGGAAGAACTTCGTCAAGATGATACAAATTGGAGGGAAGGAAAGGTATGGAGCTTAGTTTATCATGCTACAGATAAACATACCGAAATGCTGAAAAAAGCTTACACTATGTTTTTCTCAAAAAATGCGTTAAGTCCAATGGCCTTTCCAAGTCTAAGGAAATTTGAAACAGAAGTTATTTCTATGGCTGTGGACTTATTTAATGGAGATAAAAGATGTTGCGGAAGTATGACTTCGGGAGGAACTGAAAGTATCTTAATGGCAATAAAAACATATAGAGATTGGGCACGAGATAAATTTCCTCACATTAAAGAACCAGAGATGGTTCTACCTAGTTCAATTCATCCGGCTTTTGATAAGGGCGCTGATTATTTTGGAGTGAAACCTGTACGAGTACCTGTGGATGAAAAAACGCATCGAGCAGATGTAAAAACAATGGAAAAAGCACTTAATGATAATACTATCCTCATGGTTGCTTCTGCGTGCGATTTTCCGAGGGGTGTTGTGGATCCAATCTCAGACCTTGCTCCAATTGCTCAATCTCGTGGAATTGGAATGCATGTTGACGCATGCCTCGGTGGTTTTATGCTACCTTTTGTAAAGAAGCTTGGTTATGAAGTTCCTGATTTTGATTTCTCGGTTCCGGGTGTTACATCTATTTCAGCTGATGTGCACAAATATGGTTATGGCGCAAAAGGGGCATCTACAGTATTATATCGTAAAGAAAGAGTCTGGAAATATCAATTTTCTGTATATACAGACTGGTCAGGTGGCATTTATATCTCACCAAGTATGAGAGGAACTCGTCCTGGTGGTGCTATTGCTGCTGCTTGGGCTGCAATGAGATCACTAGGTATTGATGGTTATTTGAACTTGGCAAAAATCGTCATGAATGCTTCAAAGAAATTAATAAAAAGTATTGATGAGATACCTGAGTTATATATTATTGGTAAGCCTGTGATGAGCGTTTTTTCTTTTACTTCTGATAAGATTGATATATATAATTTAGGAGATGTAATGGATAAAAAAGGATGGCATTTAGATCGAATTCAATTCCCAAATGCTTTGCATATGATGGTTAATCCTCATCATGCTGAAATCGTTGATACCTTCCTAAAAGATCTTAGAGATTCTGTTAAAGAAGTTATTGAAAATCCTGGAAGTTCTTCTGACGGGGATGCGGCTATTTATGGAATGGTAGCTAGCTTACCTGATCGGGGTAAAGTCAAAGACTACATCATTAATTTCCTTAAAAGTCAATATAAAATTAAATAGAATAAAAAGGATCAAAAAGAGAGAAATTTAATTTAATCATTTTCTTTTTTATAATTGAGCCCAACATTCCAAGCTCTACCTATTTCCTCACCAATTTTATAATAATTCATTTTATTCATTGAGTTTGATAATACAAAAGGATTCAGTTTAGCTACGTCAGGTGCGCCATTCGTTAAATATTTCTCTTCTGCGTAAGCTTGAACTACTTCTCCAATAAAGATATCATGGCCATTTTTAGCCTTCGCAATCTCTGCTGTATCAACGGTATGAATAACTTTACATTCCAGATTTAAGGGTGCTTCTTTAATCATTGGTGCTGTTTTTAATTCACCATAAAAGACATCAAATAGTTCTGATTTATCAACTTTCTTACCTGATTTTATACCACAATAATCAGAAATTTCTACCATCTCAACTGAAGGAGTGTTAACACTAAAAGTTTGATTTTCTTTTATACCAATATTGTTATAATGTTGTTGATTTGAAGAAATAGAAATTAAAGGAGGGCCGAACTCAAGACCACATACCCATCCAATTGCAGTAAAATTGGGCTTACCATTTACTTTTGCTCCGATAAGTACCACAGGTGTAGGAAATACATAACATCCGGGAGGAATTTTATTTTTAGTCATTTTCCATCTCTAATTTTTAAATTGTATATATTCAATTAAGCTTTTCTAATATTTATAACTGAAACATTTACATAATTTCAACAAATTAAAATGTTAAAGAATAAGGTGATAAAGAATTGAGTATGAAAAATGAAACTGCGATTATAACAGGTTCTACAAGTGGGATCGGTAAAAAAACTGCTGAACTATTTCTTCGAGAAGGATGTAAGGTAACTATTTGCTCCAGAAAAGAAAATAACGTCAAGCAAACTCTTGCGGAATTTAAAGAAAAATTTGGGGATTCTGTAATTGGAATACCTTGCGATGTTTCGGATCCCGTTGCTGTTAAATCTCTTGTAGATGAGACGATTAATGTATTCGGCTCGGTTCGTATTTTAGTTGCAAATGCAGGTATAAACCTAACGTATGGTCCATTCGAATATATCCCATTAGAGAAAGCAAATAGCCATGCGGTTAAAGTAATTAACATTAATCTTATAGGAGTTATAAATTCTGTTTCTGCGGTGATTCCTCAAATGATAAAGCAAGGATATGGGCGGATTATTACTCTAGGTGGGGGTGGTGCTGACAGGCCAATTGAACATATGACGATTTATTCTGCTTCAAAGGGAGGCGTCCTTGCATTTTCCAAGTGTTTGGCAGAAGAATTGAAAAAGATCGAATCTGATATTAAGATAAATATATTCTTACCTGGGATGATAAAAACAAACTTGACTTTGGCATCACAAGTAATAGAAGAGTGGAAAGACCAAGAAACCTTTCAACGCGAGATGGATCTAATTTCTAAATATGTGATGACGGATATAGAAGATAGTTGTAGTAAAATCATTCCCTATGCTTTACCTAACTGTAAAAATAACGGTAAGATATTCAGGGGATTTTCAATAATGAAACTCATAAAAGGATTTAAAAAAGTCCGAAAAGAAATGAAATTAATTATATAAATGATAATAACATCAGTTTTCTTAATTTTACAAATGAATCTATAAATTCTGTATCTGATTTACAAAGATATTATATCTCTCTTTAATTACCATAAATGTGGATATTGCTATTTTATTAATTACTTATGGAATCTTATTTATTGGTGAATTAGGGGATAAAACTCAGCTAATAGTTTTCAATCTTGCTTTAGAATATAAGAAATTCTATAAGGTAGGCATAGGAGTAACATTAGGATTTGTAGTATTAGTTACAATAGGCGTCTTTTTTGGCACAGTTATTACAAAATTTATTCCTCTCTTCATAATTTCATTCGTTTCTGGAATTGTATTTATCATAATAGGAATTATAGAAGCATTTAATCTCAAGAGTGTTTATTTAGAGAGAAAAAAAAGCAAAAAAGGCATGAAAGAACGCAACATTCTCAATAATCTGACAGAAAATCCAGAAGATTCAACATTAAAAGTTTCTAAGTTAAAAAATAATCCCTATCTAGCAGGATTTATTTATATATTTCTAATGGAATTAGGAGATAAAACCCAAATTTTAACTATTACTCTTGCCTCAATCCACAATGCTCCAATTGAAGTCTGGATAGGTTCATTTTTAGCTTTAATTTCAGTTGCATGGATGGGAATTCTTTTAGGAGCGTTTATTGCACGAAAAGTATCCAAATTCTATTTAAAATTAGTTTCTACGACTATTTTTATTATTGTAGGAATATTAGTTATAATAACATCTTTCTAGATAATGAAGGATTTAAGTAAAAAATAAAGAGTTTTACTTGCATATTCATTTTTCATTTCTATTTTGAATATTTTAACTGGTGATTCTCCATAATTTTAAATAGATGTTATTTCATATTTGAACTAAAAACAATCTTAGTTAACTGATGTATTATGGGAAAAGAAAAAGAAAAAGATAAAGATAAGAAAGATAAAGACAAGAAGGAAAAAGAAAAAGAGAAGGAAAAAGAAAAAGAGAAAGAAAAAGAGAAAGAAAAAGAAAAAGAGAAGGAAAAAGATAAAGATAAGAAAGATAAGGATAAATATTCTGAGAGTCAAGAATGGAAATTATCAGTAAGTAAGAACTTAGACAGTTATACACACGATTATGAAAAAATTACAAACAAATTCAAAGATATTGACAATTATATATTAAAGGATGCTAAATCAAAAAAGGAATTCATCGAAAAAGTAGAAAAAACTATTGAAGATCTACCCGAACCGTCTCAACAAATCTTCTTCACATTCTTAAAATCTATTGAATAAATTTATATCCAATTATTTCTCATTTAGTGGATTATCTTTTACTCCAAAAATTAAAAATTAATCAATATTTACTTTTTATGTTTCAAACGCTTTTTATATAAGTAGCCATTTAGATGCCTGCTTTCTATAACCTCTACTTTAAGATCTAGATTTTTTGTATAATCTCGTGGATCTACAGCATCAGGATGACCGCGATACATTTGTCTCACCACTTCAACGCCGTCTTCTGTAAGTTCTATAATAATTAGTATCCCTTTAGAACTCATAACACGCAGTAATTCACTGAACGCCCGCTCTTTATTGCTTATATGATGGAGTGTAGTGTAGAGAAAGACAGCATCAAAAAACGCATCCTCAAAGGGTAAATTTTCAGCATTAAACGGTTTGAAAGTAATCATATCCTCAACACCAACTTTTTTGGCAGACGACTTCCAATCCGCCCAATAAGTTCCCTTTGGTTCACCAGTAATAACCTTAAAACCATGAAGAGCAAGAATAATTGCCATATGCCCCCATCCTGTACCAACATCTAACACCTTTGAATTTCTTGGTAGATTAAGTTTTTTTACAAGAGAATCCAAAAAATCAGCATCTCTACTAAATCTCTCCCCTAAACTCTCCTTTATTTGGTGTAAATTCATCTAAATTTCAGTTTAATAAATAATTTGTAATTTGAGTTTAATCA
>Ga0114930_10003740_pt1 | contig 13158 bp, 13 predicted proteins | sample AnhtaG_FD_87300 | JGI IMG/M metagenome (GOLD analysis project Ga0114930, IMG submission 87300) | Deep subsurface microbial communities from Anholt, Denmark to uncover new lineages of life (NeLLi) - Anholt_01485 metaG | ecosystem: Environmental > Aquatic > Marine > Oceanic > Sediment | place... | reverse complement strand
GGCGACTGTAGGGAGCCTCGCCTGATAGCAGATGCTATTGCTGACGGTTCGCGCATTGCTTATACTATTTAGACCATAATTTCTCATATCTAACACAGAGCGAGGTTGATAAACAATCTGGCTTTTAGTGCAATGGTATCCGAGTTCGGATTCGCACTGCGGAGCTAGGGAGGAGTCGAACCTGCGACAGACTGATTAAGAGCTATGCGTGCTAAAACCAACCAAAGCTGTGAGGCAGCACTGACTCCTCTCTTAGCTTAGTGTTCTTAGGAAGGACAACATTCAAGGGACTCTGCAATAGATAGGGTCCAGAGCGCTATCACCGTGAGCATAACCAGGGGCAATACCAGCAAAAGTGCGGTCTGTCATTCTTAATCCTGTCATTCTTTCGATTAGGAACAGTTTCCAGCCAGGAACCTCCGACTCACTAGTCCCGCCTACTTGGTAACCACGCAACGCATCTTTGGCTCGTTTTGTGGCTCCGTGGGCATATGGCTCGACAATACGATGGTGAAAGTTGCCCTCTTCATCAGCGTAGTCGAACTCGATGACCTTCATGGAGGTTATCGCCGTACAAATTGTGAGATTGCCTACCATAACTCCACCTCCTTGTTATCTCGGTCACAGCCAAAGGCTACCTTAACCTAAATCTAGCTCGTCTTATCACTTCATCTACGACCGGCTTAACGCTATTCCACCACTTCCCGTACACCCAGAGATGGTCTGTGCAACTAAAGCGCTTTCCGCATTGCGGACACTGAGGAGCATCACCAAGCTGAAGCGTACCTGCTGCTTCAGCAGACCTTAGTATCTCCCATTTCCGTCCTCGTCGACTCATACGTTCCCCCTACCTCAGCCTCTTTATCACCTCAATCACTACGGCTACTCTGCTTATTAAATAGTCCAGTCGCCAAAATATGTTCGGCACAGAAGGCGTAGCCGATTCCCACATTTGCTGTCCTCTTGAGGTTTTTAGCCAATCGCCCAAGGATTGTCATTGTAGCTTGCGTAGATTGAAGGGGATCAATTCCTGCCATGCTGATGGTTATTCCCTTTCCTCTAGAGTGCCTAAGCACCTCTACATTGCGTTCAATTGCGAAAAGTAATTCATCGAAATCCTTTTCTAGTCCAGTTTGGGTTCGCGTGACAATCGCAATAGCAGTGCCTAATGAAAGGTGCAACAAAGGACCCCCGGAGTTCCCAGGGTTAATACTCCCATCTATTTGTAACCGATGGACACTGTCTAGCCAGAACTCCGCAGAGATATATCCCACATGTGAAGTAAGATGGCGACTTCCAAAAGGAAATCCAAAGAATAAGACTTGTTCACCCACCTTGATACGTTCGGCGGAGCGAATTTTGAACTGGGCTCGATTTCTAAACTCTGGCTCATCAATCTTCAGAACCGCGTAGTCGAACTCGTTTTCCAGTGACTCAGCAATAATTGTGCTATGCAAATCTTCAGGAAGAAAACGAACAGGAGCGATAGGATTCGAATCTTGGTCGCCAAAAGTTATTTCGACGGCATCAAACGGCTCTCGTGGGCGAATCACGTGGCTGTTGGTAATCAATAACTCGTTGGACAAGAAGCCTGAGCCAGTCCCAACTTGCTCCTCACCTTTGAAGAAAGCTAGACACACAACCCCCGAAGACACTTGAGAAATTGTCTCTGGAATTTCCAGCATCCTTCCCCCTACCTCAGCCTTTTTATCACCTTAATCTTCTCGGCCAAAGAACCATAACAGGGCCAATATACCTGCAAGAACTGCTACAGGACGCCAAGGTGTCACACTCTCAGGAGCTTCAAGTGTTATCGTCATTTGTGGTAAAGCCCCCCTCACCGTATACGGGATCCCATAAGCATCAAGAATCCTAATCAGTTCAGGAGTCGCGTCCTTTCTGAATCTATCATTAAAGTGTTCAAAATAATCCCTTGATATTTCAATGTGAGCTTCAAGTATTTGATTTTCAAATCCCCGTACGTGCATTTCCCAGATGTCATCCAAACGTTTCACCAGCCCAAAGACTTGCCCGGGTTCCACAACCTGCTGAAGCGGCCCTGGGTCACTTAACCCGTAATCAAGGAGTGCTTGGTGCACCATATCAAGCCAAGATTGAGCCATAACTCCACCTCCCTACTTCAGCCTCTTTATCACTTCAATGACCAAATTAACAGACGGATTTGATTTATCCGGCATCTTTCTCATTCTCACTTGGCTAACTCAAATTCAGCTAACGCAGCATTCTTGCCTTCAGTATAGCCAAGTTTATAGCCGTCATGGGCGCCAGCATCATAGCCCTCTGCATAGCCTGCTTCATAAGCTTCATCCAAATCTTGCTCCGTGTAGCCACAGCCAACAACTGAAGTAATCAATAAAAGAATTAAACCTATAATCAGTAACCTCTTCACCTCAGCCTCTTTATCACCTCAATTGGTGCCTCCTCTACCCCTCTCCACGAACGATGCATCTTCAACTACATCGTCACAACTCACTTACGGACACTTTAACTAGCTGAATCTCCTTTGTCAAGCTCTCAGTATCCAGTTGTAGTCTTTGGTAGTTTGCAACGTTTTCAGCCTTGCCTCTTTTCTCCTGACTAGCATGTCGTCCTGCCTAATGATTTGCACTCACGAACTACCAAAGCAACAATGTGACGAAACGTTCAATCCATAATAGTGCAAAGACAGAGCAAAACACCGCATAGGCATCCTTATAGCTTGGTTAGGTAAATATAGTCTAAACCCTCACGCTTAAAAATGTCTGTAACTACAGCATCTTGGTTCGTCTTTGCAATTTCGTCCTGTATAACTTCTTGAACCCACAGAGGATGCTCGAACAAACGTTTAGTTATGCCACTGAACCTATTTCGCACTTCAGGAAGAAAACTTGGTTGATAACAAAGTGAGCCATAAACCTTAGAGCCTCTCATTTGCTCAAGGCTAAACCGAAGCCCCTCCTCCAGTGTGTTGAGCCAATTGTTGAATGCCGTTCGATAGAAGAAGGTTCGAGACATTTTATGGTGTTTGGATGTAGGATTATCAGGGTTCCACTTATCCTCAATTGCATATTCTTCAACTAGATTTAGAAGAAAAATCATATTATCAATTTCATCTGACCGGTAGTTAGCATCGCTTTCGGATAATTCTTCTACCGCTGAGAGATTACAGAATTTTGAAATGAATCTTTCAATACTCTGCCACAGGATAGGTCGTTGCTTCTGATCAGTACGACTTTCGGCTGCATAAAGACGAATAATATCCGTGTCGATGTTAAGCTCTTTCAGGATAGAAGAGAGTAAGAAGTTTCTTATGGCTGGGACGGATTCGCCGCTTAGAATATCTGCCTCAGAGTAGGGGGCTTGTGGGTCGCCACATCTTTTTCTGAAAGCCTCAATTTTTTGTCCGTATATATCGGCTAGCTTGGCATCAATGTGGGATTTCTTATAGCGTTGCTGAACAAAATCAGTATGTGCTTCGTATACTGTAACTCGAAGAGCGTTAATATCTGGGGAAACAAACACCAAGCAGGGGATGCGATCTTTGTTATTACCGATCATTTGAGCTACAGCCTTGTGCTGGCCATCGAAAAGCTTAAGGGTTTTTGTATTGGGATCGAGACGAGTAAGGGAAGGCAAAAGCTGAATTGACGATTTGAGGTTAAATAAGAGAGGTAGGATTTTTTTTTCATCAAGAGGCCGAAGTTGGATTTCATCGTCATTCTCAATGTACTTCGTTTCTACTTCGTGAAAAAAGTAATAGTGATCCTTGACTCCAATCTTCTGATTGTACAAGGGTAACTGGATACCGTTGAATGTGATTGTTCGATTGTCTGCCGCTATAGAATAAACAGAGGAGACAGCAGATGGACATAAATCCGCAAGACCTTGTACGCTCTTGAGGCGCTTTTTGATTCTCACTTCCTCTCGATAATCAATAGGTGCTTTTCTACCCTTTGCAGCATGGCAATTAAGTTTACGCTCATCCGGTGATGCATGTACTGGGGCAAAGTTGCTCAAGTCTTGTGGATAACCATCAGCATAATTGTAAATATGGTCAAATTGAATTTCCGCCTTGCTGTAACCTTCCAATGGGTCATCACAGATGTAGCAATTCTCATGTTTTTCAAGTAGTTCTTTTTTCTCTTCTTCAGTTAGTATCCGCCTTTCTTCTTGTGGCATTGAAGGAATCCTCCAAAATATATTTATTAGTATGAATACTACTCGACTTCATGTTGTTGCCATCTAATCCTCTTCCTCCTCTGCATCCTTCCCCATCCGGTACTTGAGATCATAATTCACGATGAAAGCCAGCTCTTCCTCCGTGAAGCCGTAGAGTTTTGCGAGAGCCGTGTCAATCTTGTCTATGATGTGCTTAGCTTTCCAAGGGTAGTACTCTTCATACTCGACCAACCCAGACGGATAATCACGTGAGCAAAGTCCAGCTGTGTTTTGCAAAGTATCACCTAGTTCTTGCCCTAGGTCTACTAACTGTTCTCTGAGTGTGTGAGGTAACGTACTTACTCTATACTCATCTAATTCTTTCCTCCCGAAGTCACGACAGTTGCTAACAAGTTTGAAAAAGTAATAGAATGTCGAGCTGCTGAGGATAGCTGACAGAATAAGGGCATCTTCTTTTGTGTTAGTTGATATCCTGTGGTAGTGACTTGACCTATCACTTTTCAGCCCTATGTTCGGCTCAAAAGAGAGAACTCGAATCCAGTATGTGGGACCATCATGGTACCAGCATCCGAAATTACCTGGCATTTTGAATGTCATTAACGAGTCCGACTTAGAAAGGATTTTTCCAAGAATATTTCTCCCCATCTTGCTTCCGACTTTATAAGGCATTCTGCGGCTAGGCACAAGGATCGTAGGATAGTAGCTGAGTCGTTGTATTAAAGTATCACGTTCATCCTCATACCAGTGCTGATAGTAGGTAGAGAATGTTATCGAATCTTCTTGGGAACGGAGTATGATTGCTATTCGTTGTTCGACACCATGGAATAGCTTGCCAGGTCGGTTTGAATAAGTAGAAACCCAAGACCTAGTTCTAAAAGTTATGTCCGCAAGAGGCTTATATGTTTCACCTGAAACCAAACTTACTGGAGCTATCATTCCAAACCGTCCAGCTCCCGCTAAGAGTGAAAACGACCTTTCTAGAAAGAACGCGTACAGGTTACCGCACGCTTCTGTCTTATAAATGTTTGATGGGAGTGTATAAGTTGACTTTACCTTACCATAAGAAACAAACGGTGGATTGCCAATGATGACATCGAATCCGCCATTTTTCATGATGCTATAGAACTCAACAGACCAGTGGAATGGTTGGTGTGTCTGAATAAATCGCTTAATGTACCGAGCGCCATAGAAGACTGCTAAGTCTCTATCCAACTCCGTTTGAATTTCAGCGAGTCTTTGTTTTACATCTGCCTTAGCTTCGGCAAGCTCTGATGCTCGGATGCCAAGCCTGGTTTGTAAATTCCTGAAAGCCTGTAGAGCTCGGTCGGCATTTTCTATCCTCTCCTCAATTCCTTTCATCGCTCCACTGAGGTCTAGCTGGGTTGCCTTCGCCTTTTGTATTTCTTCCTGGTTAACATACCCTACCAGCGTATTGCCAGCACGGATATTAAAATCAATGTCTGGCAGGGGCTCGATCTTTTGCACATCATCAACCTGTGAGACGAGTTTCAGGAAGAGCCGTAGCTTGCAGATTTCGACTGCCTCCTCCATGATGTCCACTCCGAACAGGTTGTTGACAATTATGCTTTTCAGAATAAAATACTTGCGATTGGGATGTTGGCTAATCCTTGCCAGCTCATCAGTGAAGTCAGGGTATTTTGGTCCACCTAGCTCTTGCATCTTGTCCAGGCAGATTTCATAGAGTGGCTCAAGCATATTCAGGGCGGCGAAGAGGAATGCGCCGCTGCCTACTGCCGGATCCAGGATAGTTACTTTGGTAAGGCAATGGAAGTAAAAGGTGCGCAGAGTAACCGGGTCTTTGATTCCCCTTGCCCAGTTTCCGGCAAACTGGCGAATGTCAAGGTTGTAAGTTATTAGGTCGTTAATGTTTGAAATCTTGCCAGCAGCAAAGTCTTCCGAATCGGCAAATCCTAAATCTAGAAAGACTGGAATAAGGGCCACTTGAAGTGGCCCTTATTTATTAATGGAGAACTAGGTGCCAGCCCCTAGTGATACAAGACAAAAACACTACCAGTCGGCTGAACAAAATGGACAAAAGTTACATGCCGAGTGCGTTTCTAATAGTCCTGTGTTGAGGCTATAAACGCACAAATGCTCCGGCCTGCATACTCCTTCTCCAGAGCTTGCATCGTGAAGCACCCGTCCGTCACTGGAGAGAGCTGGGCCCCCGTTACCGCTCTTTCTATTTCTTAGGCACTGTGACACGAACCTGCTTATTCCAGCATCTGCCTCAATTTCATGACAACCACGGATAAAGTGACGCTGGCAACGCCAATTGCGTAAGCAAGGTATGCCTGTATTGGTGGTGCGCCTGCCGCTGGCGATACAGCCCCGCTAGCAATCGCCATGAACAGGGTTATCGCCACTACAAACAAACCAAAAATAAACAGGAACCAGGCACTTATTGTTGCTAGAGCTTTGAATACTTGTGGCATTTTTCACCTCCTGTCGATAGTAGCCAAAGTATACACCTTGAAATCCTCGTTTTCAACGTAGTTTGAGAGGGCAAAGTGTGTTCGAAACTGCGGGTAGAAGTACTACAAGCGACATGCTTAAGTAACAACTCGCCCAATTGTTGCCCTAGACAACCTAAACTAAGGTCGGTCGAAAGTGCTCTAGCTTCCTTCTTCATCTATGAACTGTCGGACAAGCTGGTTAAATTCTTCCGGCTTCTCAATCATTACTGAGTGCCCACAACTTGATATAACTCGCAATCTTGAGCCTCCAATCTCTCTACTTAGACGCTCGCTCGCCTTCAGGTTCGTTCTGTCCTTCTCGCCAACAATTACCAGAGTGGGCACCGTTATTTCAGAAACCCTATTTCTGATGTCGTAGTTTCTCGTGAACTCTTCCATACACTTATACGCTACGTGCTTCGGCACTGCCATGGCTCTGGATATATTGTCCTTAATGTTTTCTTGTGAAGGCTTATAGATTTTGAATCTGGATACTATCCGTGCGAATGTCCCATAAGGGAGGATGTACCTCGGAGCATAGAGGGTGTAGAACGACATGGACATTTTCGCGGTGGTACCAACGAGTACCAATTTCGTGACCTTAGCTGGGTGTTGCAGCGTGAACATAAGGGCTGCCATACCACCTAGTGAAAAACCCACAAGGCCGACCTTCTCCAAGTTAAGGGTCTGTATGATTGAATGTAAATCATTCGATAGAGTCTGGACCGAGTAATCGCCTTTAGGTTTATCTGATTTGCCATGCCCTCTGTGGTCGTATAGAATAACCCGGTGGTTCTTGGCGAGTGTTTCAATTTGGGAATTCCATACGGAGCAGTCATCCAGCCACCCGTAAGAAAAAATGATCGGTTCGCCCTCTCCGTACTCTTCATAATATAACTCTACCTCGTTTACCTTTATTTTCATGTAAGTTCACCCCCCCGAATGTTTTGTTCTCATATCTCTCCAAATCCGAAGCTGCCTCTATAGCTTCTATCTTACCCTAGTCGTGTCTTGCTGGCAAGGGTGATAATAGAGGAGACAAGCGGCGTGAACATAACGCTACAAAGTGTAATCGGCCAGGGGCCACAGTTGCGAGTTTTGTGACGCCGCCATGTCGCACACTGCTACAATCGATAAGTAAAAGACCTTCCTAACTAGGAAGGTCTTTGATCACTATAGGCTAATCTTATAGTGTTAATGTCTCTCTGGGAAAGCGAATTTGCAAGGCAAGTGCCGCAAGCCATTATATCCTTTTCGTCAAAACTGTGTCCGAGACCCAGAGCATGGCCAATTTCGTGGAGAGCTACTTTTCTTACCTCCTCCGGTCCTTCTTTAAAAAGATGCTCATATAGGAGAATCTCCATTGAATAAAGGACAACATCTCTCGGAAGAACTTCTCTTACTTTCCCCTTACACATTATATCTTCTGTTGGAACAACCCTGACCAAGAGATCATATTCAAATTCTTCCTTACCGGGGAGGATTTGTTTAAATTCAAATCTTCCATCTCCAGCCCTTTCCCACTCTTTAAAAGCACTGAGGATAGTGGAGATAAATTCCTGGGGGACGGTTTCATCAATTACAAAAGTAATTTCTCGCTGATCGAAAACTGCGAGGTGAGGCAAGCTTCCCAGTTGGTGAATTGACCACAGGTAATAGTCATCGGGACTGAGCAACTCCACCTTTTCCTGAACCCAAGGATCGAGGATCGGACATGTCCCTCTTAAAACCCCGTTAAGCCTTGAACAGTAATAAAGAATAACCCACTTATTGGAAACCCTTTTGATCGCGGCCTCAATCTGGATTTTCATTCGGTTTATTGCCCGATTTGTGAGGTTTTTTAGTTCCTCTTCGGTCAAATTCTCAATTACCGGCACACTCTCGGGAAAAAGTTCACTCATCTTTTCCCAACCGCAGCCGCGGTGTTTCAAGTTAGAAATATGAGTACTTACAACAAACAGTTGCATATTGGCTGCTTGATCTGCGATTTCTCCTTCAGAGTATTTTTCGGCTATCTTTTCAAATCTATCCACCACTTGAAGTAAATTTTCTCTATTCTTGAAATCCACGAAAGTCCAAGTGCCGACTGCCCATGTTTGTGGATGAGAAAAACCAAGTGCAAATTCTCCAAGAGCCCCGTACGGTGTATTTCTAATTTCTTCAGCTAGTGGGGTCTCACTGAAAGAAGAATAACCGGGATAGAAATCCTTCCAGGAGATTTTCTCAAATAACTTTTGAGAGTAAGCACCCCAGAGTCTAATTCTAGGCTGATACGCCCCACTGATAACCAAATTGGCCCTCTGAGACACAATAGCAGGAATGATTTCAACTAGAGCCGGATGGGGTTTTCTATCTCCATAGTCATCGATAAGTTTTTGCCACTCCCTGGTTAGGTCTCGGCCATCTATTTCAAAGGGTATCACCTTGGTTTTAGACTCCGATTCCCAGGTCATCCCCTCATCTAATTTCGCCCAGGTCATCTCTTCGGCTAAAAGATACTGAACGTTTGCTGCAAAATCACTATTGGGAAAAAGACTAAGAAAAGTACGCAGTTTTTTCTGCATTAAGAGAGGGTCAGAGTAAAAGATTAACGGCCTCCACTCCTTTTCAAATTCTTTCCTCTGTAAATCCGCCAGGATTTCTTCAAAAGCTTCTTCTGCAGTTAAGCCTTCAAAAAAGGGTGGAGGCGTGGGCGCAGGTGTTGACGGTAGCTCAGGCGTACTTGGTGAAGGTTGGGGGGTTGGAGCTACCCGAGAAGGCTGAGCACAGCCTGTCAGAAAAATCGTTAAACTGAGCAGAATAGATAGGAAAATACCCACTGTCTTCATTTCTTTTCAAGTGAAACTCCTTTTTTCTTTGCTTCCTCGTCAAATTGTTACAGGGTTATAATGGTTCAGCCATCTTAAGTATGCTTCTTTCTCATAATTTTTTCAAGGCTCCCGCCTTTACTTGCTCACTTGCCCATATCCAGAAAAAGCCCCGACTTTCAACAAAAGGTTAGGCGTCTTGGGTTGAGGCTGGATGCTCGGCAGGATACGTTCGACCAGTTGGACAAGCAGCCGCGACCACACATGCAACATCGGTTCTTCGTGGAAAGTAGACGCAGACCACTGTTGAACAAAACCGAGGATTGTGCAGCGAGGTATAGCTTATACGAGAACGGGTTTTGAGGTGAATACACACCCACGCGCCTCTATCCTATCCAGAACTTTCGTAACATGATTACATCCTCGTCATTTTCTACCCTGCTGGTCATTAACGTGAAACCAGTCTCCATATTTTCCGGTATTAGCCCAACCCTGCCCATTGCGCCAGAGTGTGCGACGAGGGCAGTTCAATCTTTCGAGTCTCCGTAACCCAGATATACTCATTGACAAGTGCTAGCACTGTCGAATTTGGTCGTCCCAGTTCTTTGGGAAGATCGTCAATTTGGAAGCCTTTGTTCCTGCATAGGACCCCAATGTGGGAAGTCAGGTTTCTGATTGTTTTCAGGTACCTGGAATACGATTTAGGACTACCATCACATTCGAAGCTGATCCGCATTGCTTCATCCCAAGGCATCAATGCTTTCGGCCTGATGGCGAAGAGGATCTTAGAGGCTGCAGTCGCACCGATATGAACCTCCAATTCTCTCCCACCGCGAACACGCCGAGCCCCCGTCTTGTCCTTAAGAGAACCATATGCATGAGCGGCTATTTCCAGTTCATGATCCCCCAGTTCCCAGAGTGGTTTCTCATTTGTAAATAAACTAGCGCCGTCTACCTGGTACCAGTTCAAGATACTGTGTGATGCGACCTCATGTTGGTTCTCCGAAAGATGCCTGCACCCCCAATCATTTAACCATTTCATGAGAGCAATGCGATGCGCGGGATTGGTCAAGTCTATGCTGCCGCCCGTAGTCGAGTTCAGAAGGGCAAGCGAATAATTGAAAGGGGTAAGGGAATCGTACATGGTGCTTGCAAGAGCCAGCTTACATAGTGTCACATTCTCGTAATTCACCAGTCAGAAACCTCCCACTATTGCTGCGTCCAGCGGGTATGGTAGTTTAACCTGCTAAACAGTGATCTGATTCAAGAGTACATCGGCGGTTCTTACCCGTCAAGTGTGGCTTGGTCTGAGTCGGCTGAACAATAGTCAGTATTGTGTAGCGGGATTAAGGAATCACACCAAACGGTATCTTGTTCAGTTTGGCGAAGCCACTCTTGCTGGTCTTTCATACATACAAGCCGATATTGAAGATTCCCCCGTTGTGTGCATGACGAGGCAGGCCGCTATCTATAGTCGTGTGCATGACAGATATGGAGCTCATGCACATGAACGCCATCACGGTATCAGCAGTTATATCCGTAGCGACATCCGTATAGAAAGGACAGGGGTGCTTTTAAAGGAAATTTTTAAGAAGGGATTTGACTACGCGGTGGGTTAATCCTTAAATAGCCCCCTTAGCAGTGGCGAGAATGGTGGCCTCGCTATGCTGCTCTCTTGTCAACACTACGACCTTTGTGCCTGTTGTCATTACAAGCGCAGGTAGGGGCTTGACATCTCATCATTACGAGGATGCAATTTTAGTCAAAACTATATAGGGCGGTGAGCCAAAGCCTTCTTGGCAAAGGTTGTCACCACCTTTTTGACAAATCTTACCTGGTTATTATGCTAGAAGAATCCATGCTGGCTTGCCATCTACATAGCTTTGTATCTGTTGTCTGTACAGTGGTAAGCTCACGCCTGCCTCTCCATCCACACTACTATAAAGAAACCGGCAAATCCAGTTAAAGACCTCATACCTGACTGATGTTACCGATATCGGGAGCACGATTGGAACATCCATATGTGATACAAGAAACCACCTTGGAGATTTAGGAAAAGCGGGTTAGTGCGGAAGCCCGGTGAGAAAAAGCCATTCTACGAAATAACTGAGAAAGGGCGGGGCTACTTGGCAAATCCACCTGGACAAGTTGAGGCTGAGGAACCCAAGGTAACTACAGGAGATATTACGAGAGATATTACGGGGGAAACTACAGAGACCATCCCTCCCAGACTGAGGTAAAGTTGTCAAGGTCGGCTGTCCTCTCAACATATGTAACTATGGCATCTAGCTTAATGTCTCCTTTCCTTGAATCAACTCCAAGTCTTTGCCCCTCTGCTTTAAAAGTCTCAGCCTGCGAGGGTATAGTGCCTTCTTGCGGGGTTTTCTGTGCTGTCCCTGTGACAGAGTCTGTGACACTGTGAGCTGGTTCTGCTCCTCTATGTAATCTTGTCCTATCTCTGTTACAGCCCACAGGTTCTGTTCCTTGTCCGTCAGCACCGCTAATCCACCCTTGCCTAACTCTGCTAGAGCTCTGCCGGTGTTCAGTGGGTTTTCTCCAACTAGCTGCCCAATTTCTGTTGGCCTTGTCGGCTCCGTCAGCTGTGACAGCGCTGACAGGATTTTTAATTCCCTTTCTTTTACCGCCTGATGCTGGGGGAGGAGTTGCTTAAACAGCGCGCCTATCAAAAGAGGGGATCCTAAGGAGGTTAGAAATGGCAGAAATAGAATTTAGAGAAGCCAGGACGCTGAAGGTGCTGTCACAGATGACAGAGCCAGCCAGACCCAGCGACATTGCAAAGTTCTTGGTGATATTCCGCTCAACATCGGCAATAGCGTAAGAAAATTAGCTCAAAGCGGCCTAGCCGAGCTAGTTGATGAAAAAGGGAACACATGGCGCATAACAGATAAGGGCAGGGAAACCCTAGCTGATCTCGAAGGGAATGCTGAAACAGCGACGCTATTACAGCAAGCTATTACAGCGCAACAGGAGCCGCTGACTAAAACTGAGACGCTACCACCCCCACCAGCAACGCCATCGGCAGAACCACCAGCCCCGCCACCACCAGCACCACAGGGTGAGGAGCACCCTGAAACCGTCGTCCCCTCGCAGTCCGACTTCCTCAGGGATATAGGTGAACGGCTAAATATAGGCAGAGGCAAGGGCGGAGCTAAGGAGGGCACCTCGCTGGATGCTCTCATATACTATGTCCAGAGAACTGCCGACCTCGATAACCTTACCTCAGTGTGGAACACCCTGACGAAATGGGTGTAGCCAACGATGTAAAGAAGAGATGGATAAAGCTCTACGCTCAAAACCTCCCCGGCAAGGAGATACCCGAATAGCCAGAAACCGTCCGTTCCCTACGTCGTTCCTGACGGACGTTATATCTTCCAATCCTTCAGTTGATGGGGGGTTCTTCAAATACTCAAGACCTTCATCTGTTATTTGATAGGCGGGCTGTTTTTTCTTTCCCTTTCTCTGGAATTAGTCCTGAAACTGTCCCTAAAGATTCATACCTTAAAAGAGTGGGGCCTAGCCGAGTCAGAAGGTGAAGGACAGTGGGAAATCACGGGTGAGGGGTGACAGCAAGCTGGTGCGGCTCTACCGTCGCGGCGAATTGGCAAAAGTCCACCCCCGTAAGCCACGTGGCGGACGCTCTACAGACCCGGAAGATTATCCCCCGGAGCTTACCG
>Ga0114930_10003739_pt1 | contig 13164 bp, 9 predicted proteins | sample AnhtaG_FD_87300 | JGI IMG/M metagenome (GOLD analysis project Ga0114930, IMG submission 87300) | Deep subsurface microbial communities from Anholt, Denmark to uncover new lineages of life (NeLLi) - Anholt_01485 metaG | ecosystem: Environmental > Aquatic > Marine > Oceanic > Sediment | place... | reverse complement strand
TGTTTGCAAAGTAAACATTGAAAACGCTGCGCCACCTAATCCAGAAGTACCTAAAATAATTGCCAAAATACTTAATGCTGGTATTAACGATTTTCTTTCTGTCATTATTTTTCATCTCAATTTTATGAACTTTTATTTTAATACTCCATTTATGAAAATTAGAATTTTCCTTCAAGGTTAATAGAAGATCAAATTTCTAACGAATAAGTGATAATAAATGATTTATTTAAATTTTTTCAAACCTAAATACTACAAAAACGAAATCGTATATCTAAAATCTAATGCATTATTTTTTTTCGCTCGATTTCAACTCTTTTTCGAGCGTTTTAATTTTGCTATCGATATCTTTCGTTTTAGCTTTCTTTTCTTTTTCGATCGCTTTTAAATTCTGGTTTAAGATTTTTTCCTTCTCTTTTTTCAAAGAATTGTATTCAGATTCCAATTTCTTGGTAATAGAAAGTAGTTCTTTCTTTTTTGCCGTTAATTCATTTATGTTTTTGAGAACTTTATTTAATTCATTTTGTTGTTGAAGCAATTTTTCCCCGATATCTTTAATTTTAGGTTCAAAGTCCTCACTACATTTATTTGTAATATAATTTTCTTTTTGTTTCGCTATCTGTTCCACTTTCTCAATTTCTACGGCTATTTTAGTAATTTGATCCCTAAGTTCTTCATCTGACATTTTTTAGGCTTTTACGATTAATATTAGAGAATCATAATTTGATTTTACTTAATTAAAATACTGGTTGATCTCTATATAAATTTTGATTCTTCTTGGTTTTACAAACCTTGTTCAATATAAAGAGAAAGTTCTTCTAAAAACTCATTAGGGGTAATTCCATGAGTTAAAACCTTATGCCACATTTTTATGTTCTGTGAGTGAAAATTAACCTTTCCTTCGTCTAAATTTATTGCGAATTCAAGGATTATATCGTTTATAGAGAATTTAGATTTGTCACGCGCCCCAAAGTATTCCCCAAACGCGAAAAACATATTTACTATCATCTCGATGTCCTCATCTGAAAAACGCTGTCGATAAATATCACAAACGATGCCCAATTTTAAACTAGATTGGTATACATTATGGCGATCTTTTATGGCGGCTCGACAAATCGAGCATTTTAACTTGCTTGAGACTTTAGGTTTTGGCGCGTTGATCATATACTATATTAAGAATTGATGTATTTAAAGGAAAAGGAAAAATCGGCGTTAGAAATTTATCCTTTATATAGTTCTCAATTCAATAATCGCTAATAATTAAGAGGCTATAACTGTGAGATTCCACTATCTCTAATTTCGTAATTGAGCTTTCTTCTATTTGTTGTATCTCCACAATCTATTTCCATCGTTTTTTTGTTCGATCGAAAGTTTTTTGAAAGCGTAATGTTAATCGTTTTAAGTCTCGAATACAATTTATTAAAGAAAGGTTGAGTTTTACCTGACGATGGATTGAAAGAAACTTCGTGAATTAATACTAGTATTATATTTTCCCTTAAACATCTCATAATTAACGGAAACAATTGAGAGCTAAAAAACTGGTTTAGAAGGATAACTTTTCTCTTTATATCCGAATTTTGAGAAGCGGCGAAGCGTAAATGGTGGGAAATATTATCGATAACCATAAGTTTCACATTCGAAGGTAACAAAAGGGTTCCTAACTCATCAAAAAAAGTCGATTGTTCTCTATAATTCGAAAACGGTTTACTTCTTGGAAAAACAAAAATATTTTTTAAAAGGTAATTAATATTACCAGGAGAAGTTTTGTAAAGCGATATCAATCGTTTTTTTGGAAATAGTTCGCTTGCTTGAATCCAAACGCAACTATTTTCTAAAGGTTTTTCACTAGTTAGAATCGTACTGGCTAATTGTAACGCCAAGATAGTTTTACCCGTTCCTGATTTGCCAGAGATCGATATAGTGCTTCTATTTCTTTGTGAGAGATTATATATTGATGAAATAAAATCAGAATTATCTAGCTCAATCATAATCTAATCGCTGCTCAGTAAATCTAAAACTTCCTTTTGCGTTTTTTCTATTTCTTCTCGACGCTTTTTAGACTCTTCGGATATTTGCTTAGATGCCGTATTATTTTGGGGGTTGCTCGAAATGAGTTGCTGAAGCATCATGAGAGCCACTAAATCGTCGAAATTCCTGTCTTGAGAAGATTGGGGTCCACTAAAAAACGAACCTAGTAACCCTTTCCCGCTTTTTTTTGCCTTGTAATAAAGATATAAAGTCAGCCCGACACCAGCGATAATTATTGTATAAACAGGTTCTTTCTGGTAAAACATTAACATAGCAATCACAATTGCGATTAAACAATAACTCCCAATTTTCACTTACCATTGCGCCTCCTTTTCTTTTTCTTTTCTGAAGTCTTTAAATCTTCTTCTTCGAGTTAAATGTTTTGGACTTGAGGTCGTGCTTTTTCCGTACAACCCACTTATAGCTTTGATTATTTTTCCAAAAAACCAAATTACACTTTTTAGACAATAATAACACAATGCGACAAATATGAAATATTCGATATAATACAATACCTCAAATGGAAGAGATATGAAATAGAGGTCAATAAATACCCACACAAGTAACCCTGAAAGAAGAACTAAAAATATCTGATATAATGAATAACTTGGTTTTACGTTAAAAGTTTGCCCAACCAATTTTACATCTTGCCCTGAAGGTCCTGAACCAATAAAAAGTGATATTGAGAACACGAGTGCTACTATCTTTATCCAAAGCTCAGTTTGAATATGAAGTATGATATCTAAACAGAATAAAAAAAGGAATGTACACACAAACAAAGGCGCGAAACTAGAAATGAAAGTTTGCAGAAAGGAATTACGTTCAAATTCTGGATTATTCACCGAACCATTAGGAGATACTATCCTTGTATCCTTAATGTGATACCTAACTCGGATATTTGTCTTCTTGACTCCAAGGAGACTACCAATAGTATAATGTGCCATTTCGTGAACAAACACTCCAATGAAGACTATAATATTAAACGCCACCTTAAACCCAGGAGTATGAATACGCCTATACCAAGAACTAGTCACAATTGAAGCTAAAAGCATGGCAAAAAGCCAAAAAAATAATTCAATCATAATGGTAGTTCTATTACGAAATGAGGATTTATAAAAGAAAAATTTCAAGGGCTTTTTATAATACATTTCTCACAATTCGATGACAAACATAATAATATGTTTAACATGCAATTTCAACGGAAGACTTAAGAAAAGTCGAAGGATTAACTCAATTCTTATAAAAAATGATTTGGGCTTAGATTTTTTTGTGGAATTTATCCTATTAAGAAGATTATCATAATCTTATCTTTACTTAGATTTTTATTCACTTTTTATCAATGGTCCGATTGCGATTCTCTTTATGTTCCCAATTTATCTTGTAACTACTACGATCTTGAAAGAATAATTGCACCCGATCAATTGGAATTGCAAAATGTTTCAAAATTTAGATTTTGAAAAAAAAAAGTGTTTTTATCTTCTAAAGATGAATCTTTTTCTTATAAGTCCACGAATTTTACACGAGATATTATGAGATTCCGCATTAATCTTCACGGATGACGTTCTTATCCGCTCTATTTTTGAGTTTTTACTCTATTTCATAAAATTTTTAAATGCGACTGGTACTCTTCATTATTTGAAAAAAAAAAAAGGTTGATTAATAATAATGGCAACTCATAATGTAGAAAAGTTTGATTCGATAGAAATAAATTCTAACCAAAACCCTTTAGAATATTGCGATAACTGCGGTTCAAACGATGTTATCGAGACTCGAGAAGGTTACACCTGTCGAAAATGTGGTATCGTCTTAGAAATCCAGAAATTAGAATATCACCGGCCATACGATAAAGATATAGTTCAATACGCGGTTTTAGGCAAAACACAGATGGGATATAGGCGAGAAAGACAGGGGATGAAAAACTCTATCAGGTTAGAGAGTTTAAGTAAGTTAGATTCTCTTCGGACGAGCGAGGAAAGCGTATTTATTGTGGCTCGAGTCGAAATTAAACGAATCTTAACCGCTCTTGGCTTTCCTTTAACTGATATCGAGCCCTTATTAGAAAAATTCAAATATAATCGCTCTCAATTGGGTAAAGGAACGAAATTTAGAAGTCCCCAAATGGGTGTTCCGTGTATTATTTACGCCTATTATAAGGAAAACAACAAGCCGATTCGCGAAAAAGACTTATTAGAAGTAACTAGCATATCGAAAAAGGATTTCAATGCCTTTAAATTTTCTATACTACGTATTTGGCCAGAATATAAAGAAAGAAACAGGAAAGAGTACATAAATCGAAGGATTTTGGAGGTTACAGAGCATTTTGATCTCGGAATGGCTTTTTTCTACCAATCCAAGAAAATCTTAAACCGATTTTACGATACAATAAAGGCGACTAAAGATGATGTAATTATAGGACTTGTTACCTCAATAACTCTCCTCTGTTCTCAACATGAGAATGTGAGCATATCGGCCTTATGTAATCGTTTGGATGTAAAAATGTCCACGATTCATAGGCAAGTGGAGAAAAAAGTGATGCAGAGGTTTAAAGTCCCTGGATTTAAAAGTTTAGTAAAATCTGCTGACCTACTAAAAAAGGTCATGCATAAATTAGGAGTGCTCGATCCCTCGCTTATTGACGTGAGTGAAGAATCTGAAACGACTTCTGAAAGCGAGATCGATGATATGGTCTTAGTAGTCCTGGGGAGCGCGGAACAGGTGTTTAATAGTCTAAACGAGAGTAAGGATTATTACTTATTTGTGAGAGGTCTTAATGGATTTTCAGTTACATTTATAATCAACGAAAAAAATAACGATAAATCAAATGGTACACTTTTCATGGATGAAGGAAATATCAATTATAAATCTGAGAGAGTTGATAACAAAGATAAAGTAAAAATAGAATTATTTAAGTATTACAATCCGAAGGGCCCTCCTATACTTTGCTAGTCTTATATTCCTACTTTTTTTTTCCTTTATTTAACACAAAAATTAATAAAAAAAAAAATTAAAAATTTTATCCTCTCTACTTCTTACCAAATCACGTTGTTTGTTGAAGATCTTCAATACTAGCTACAGGCTCGATTTTAAACTTGAATCCTTCAATATTTCTATATGAGGGATAAACTACTGACGTTTTTCCTGTCATGTTTTCACCAAATATCAAGTTGTATGGATAAAACAAGTATAATTATAAGAAGTATCCATGTTATTATTACGGTAGAAATTAAAGAAATTTTTTGTGATTTAGTCAATTTTTTTTTTGATTTTTCCATTCTCTTTTTACCTCTTTTTATTAAATGATTTTTATAAATACTACATATCCTTTATGGTTAGGATATTTACTTGTAACCATTATAAAAACCATATTTATTTCACCATATTTATAATTTTAATAGAGTTTACTTGAATTATTGTTAGATTTCAGTAGGATTATCTATGAGTTACTTAATAAAAACTTTGTACATTAATGTATCAATGTAAAAGTCTAATGTGTAATAATTTTTCCTTTATAAATTCAAGATTCATTTTAATTTAAAGCTTTTAAAAAACACGCGTGAAGTAATATGCAAATAAAGAAAATATTAGTATTAATTGGAGTCATTTCAGTTGTATTCTTATCTTGTTTTATAGTAATTGGTAATAAATCTATAGCGATTCCTGATAGTGAAATCTACCCAAGTTTCGAATCCCCTAAATCTTCCGATGCAACTAACCTCGAAATTATTGACTTTATATTCGATTCAAAAAACAGTGATTACAGCTCGAGCGGGAATTATCCTCAAATCTACTCAAGTTCTCTCCAGGCTACCTATTACGCGCTATCTGTATTAGAAGCAATAGATAGAATAGGAGAAATCGATCAACAAAGGACGATAGATTACATCATGTCTTTCTATAATTCGAGCTCGTATCAATTTTTAGACGAAAACGCCTTAAGATATTTAGCGTCTGAAATTCCTCGTAGGTATCTTCCATTATCTACGTTATTAGAGGTTAACTGCTACGGTGTGCTTTCTTTAAGTATCTTAAATAGTTTGAATCAAATAGATACTACAGAAATTATCGACTTTATCTGGGATTGTTATCACCCGAATCTTCACGGTTTTATAGGCCAGCCTTACGATTCCTCGTTAGATGAGGGGCTCAAGATTCCCACTGCTGACAACACCTATTACGCTGTGATTACTCTCGATTTGCTTGGCATTGACTGGAACCAATATTCTCAAGAGAGAAGCAATATAGTATCATATATTGAGAACCTACAATCTTTAAGCTCAGATACAGGATTTTATAACGACTACGAACCAATGTTCGATTCATTAATGGAACCAGAACCCAATCAGTTCGCTTCATATTACTGCATTAAGACTTTAGAAACGCTCGGAACCGCCTATGTGGATGTCATAGACAAAAACAAATTTTACCAGGATCTTACTTCTCTGTATCACTCTGATGAGTTCTATTTCGATATATCTTCGACAGTTTGGGTTAATAACTACTCTAATATCGTTGCTACTACGATTAATCTAGAATTATCAGATGTAACAGGATTTACTAACTTTAATAGAGACGAAGTAGTAAATTTCATAATGAATAATCGAGTTTATCTTGGAGGATGGGAAGCATCTACAACAGTTAAATATCACGAGTTAATAGACATTTTCCAAATCGTACGCTCGCTTTCAAACATCGGAGCGATTTCAGGATTAGTAATGAGCGAAAAAGACGAAATCGAGTCATTTGTAGGTCTTTTTTCTCAAGAAAGAGGTTTTTCCCTAATCTCAGAGGATTATACTTCAGTGGATTTAATTAATGCTGTAGTATCGTCTTACGAACACTTCGATCGCCTCGGAGAGTTAAACATTCAAGAATTATACGATCTTTTGGAAGGTACGGTAAAAGAAAGCAATGGTAATTACAGATTTTTCGCGTGTACTAATCTTGATTTATCTAAATTGAGTTTCCGCTCGAAACCATTTGATTATTACTCAACGGGATATCATAAATATGTAGAAGAAATGAATTCGATAAGCTCTAATAAAGATATTTTCAAAACGCTGAACGCTCTTGATAAAATTTTCAAGTTAAACGACTTTGCCGCGAGTTATAACTTATACACGGTCTTACAAACTATAATCGACTCACAATTTCTCGATCCTTTATACACTAAGAATTTCGGAGCTTTCTTGATCAACAACGTGAATTATTCTTCGGAATACAAAAACGATTTAATCTATTTAAAATATTCCTTTTATGCGCTCAAAGCTATGGAACTTATCTCGGATTTATTTTCTCTGGGTAGTATTACTGGCGTATATTTTTCAGATTTAGGTTTCGATAGAGCAGCTCTCGCAACTTACATCGTTAGAAACATAAGAGAGTCTCCAACGGAGTTATATTTTGAAGTCGACTATTCTGATTCGGTCGAGTTAGCTTTAGAAAACTTATATTATTCGATTTACATCTTGGAATCGCTTAACCAATTTAGTCTAGATGTTAGTAAAATTGAAAATTTCGTGGTGAATAACCTGAACTATTCCAACATAAAGAACTTATATTATTGTTATAAAATTTCCGAAATTTTAGACCTGAATATTACTTTTTATGTTGAACAAACACACTCTCTAGTACAAAGTATTTATTCAGATATTTACGGCGAGTTTTATGCGACCACGGAACGAAAATTTCTCGAACAGGAAGCGTTCTTATGGGTATGTGAAATGGCAAAGAACGATCAAGTAAGGATAAACGCTATATATTCTAATTCTATTACTTTAGGGAGTAATAATGTGTTTTCTGTAGATTTGGTTAACCTAATACTTTCGAATTTCGGTCAGTACACTACGGTTAAACTGGAGAGCTTACAACTTGGAACCTTCGTGTTTGATCAAATGACCAATCACACTCACCAAAAAGAAATTCATATCCCCGTGGATCCAAACAATTATCCGATAATCATAGGCGAATTATGCGTTTACGACGGGAGCACTAAGGTTGCGCAATTACCCATCTCGTTTAACACTACTTTTGATACTATTTACGGTATTTCTATCTCAAAAACAGAGTCAAGGATAGATATAATAGTGAATGTTTCTCTTCGCTTTGCGTCAGGAGAACAACCTGTATTCGATGGCTCGATGTATGCCGATATTTTTCGAAGTGGCAATTATATAGACACTGTATTTTTAACGTCAGAAAACGAATTGCAGAGCACTTTATTTAGATTTGCTTATCGACCCTCTTACAATGGAATCTACTACTTTGAACTATACCTGGAGGATACTTATCACTTGAGCTCGCAATATGTGGTGGATGCGAGCTTCACATACACGGGTGCTGGACCTATCCCTGGAGAACAATCGATTGACGGTTTCGAAAACGACGCGATTATAACTTTTCCATTAATTATTGCTATGATAGGAGCAGCTTCAGGAGCCGTTATTACCACTTCGAAAACGAAAAACTTCAAAAAAGCTAAAAATAAGTTAAAGGTCACAGTAAAATAATTACACTTTTTTTTCATTTTTTACATTCGAAATTTATTCAATTAACTCTGGTTATAATTCTCATAACCGGTTCTTTAGCAGTAGCAAACCAATCATAAAAAAAAGGTATTATTTTACATTCAAGTTTATAACTCATGGTATCTAAATAATAGTAATAAACTTTCTATTAGACAGAAATTAATAAAAAAGTGTTAAAAAAAATGGAATTTAGAAAACATGGTGTAAACTTAATACTAGCATTCGTATTGCCTATAGTTTTTCTATATGTTGGATTAGTAGTTACTTTTTTTCTTGTAAACTCACTACCGGGAGACATTGTGTTATGCTATTTACCCCCAAGTTGGACTTTGCCGCAATATGAAGCAATGGTACAACAATTAGGACTCGACCAGCCTTTATTTATCCAATTTCTAAGATACATAGGAGATTTTCTTACTGGTAATTGGGGTATCTCATGTTCTGTTATGGCGGGAGCTCCTGTAAATGAAATACTGAAAGAACGATTTCCACGCACATTAGAACTTCTGATCTTGCCTTTATTAATAGGTGTTAACTTAGGATTTATATTTGGAAAAATTTCAAAGAGAACTAAACGTAATTGGTTAAAAATGGGGATTCAATTATTAAGTGCTGTAGGAATAGCCGTTCCGATATTTTCATTTGGTATGTATTTACAGTACACTCTTGGTTTTCAAGCTGGTGCGTTTCCAGTAGTAGGATACAAAACCCCAGGTTTTGATAATCCGCCCCTTATTACTGGATTTCGGATATTAGATTCAATTATCTCAGGAAATGGGGCTTTAGCTCTGGATACCATACTGCATTATATCTTACCCACAATAGTTTTAACCGTTGCAATTACTGCGCTAATGACGAGAGTATTTGGTTCTAAATTTGCAGGACACTCCGAAAAAAAAAAGACAATCCTTTCAATTACTGCCAAAATTAGTGCGGTTTTCGGTGTAATTTTGACATATCTTATTTTGATCGACGTAACATTTAATTTAAATGGTTTCGGTAGTCTCTTTCTAACTGCTCTAATGTCAGTGGACTTCTTAGTGCTTAGGGGATTGATGGGCGTGATTATTATATTATATGTAATAACAATCTTCGTTTCAATCTTAAGTTTTACCCTCATTGGAATAGTAAGAGATAAAATCCACCCACCACAAAAAGATTTAAAGGATACTACAGAAAAAGAGCCTAGAATTAGTGGTACAATAGAGTTAAAGAATTTTTTGAAGAAAATCATAAGATCCCCCGTAACGATCATTGGAATAGTACTCGTTATAATTCCTATTTTCGTATCGATATTTCCGGAACTAATATCGGGATATACTTTCGAAGAGGCACAAGGCATATTTCTTAATCCTTGGGCCCCCGCATCTCCGCTTCACCCCTTAGGAACTTCAAAATTTGGAAGGGATGTGCTTGCGCAAGTGGCTTACGGCACTCGCAATTCTCTGATATTCGGCTTCGGCGCTGTTCTGATAGGTTTAATTGGAGGCGTGATTTTCGGGCCTTTGGCTAGTAAATATAAACGCATAGCTCATCCAATAACCATGAGTTTTATGTTGATTTTTTACGTATTGCCTGGAATCCTTCTTGTTATGTTTATTGTTATTCTTACAGGAGGAGGGGCTGCTACTTTTGGGCTTTTGATGTTCACAATTGGTTTTCTACTTATACCTGGCTTTACGCGAATAATCGCTAATTCGGAATTCCGGATCGTTCCCATTATAAAGAAAGTACTTACCTATGTCCCCTTATTTGCCGGATTTGCAATATTGCTTTATTTAGCTTTAGGATTTTTAGGATTTAGTGATTATCAAACAATTCAATTAGGTAGACTTGTTAGTGTAGGGAGAGAACATATGTTTGATGCGCCCTGGGCTAGTTTTTGGCCGGGATTTATAGCATTCCTAATTTTGATTAGTCTATTCGTATTGCACGAGGGATTAGCGAATTCGTCCAGATAATTAATTAAAAATTTTTTCTTTTTATTTTCTTATTCTCTATTACTAGTAATGGCTCAAAGCATTAAATTTAAGCAGTTACATCAAGTAATATCAGCTTTGGAAAAGTTTCAAAGCCGGAAAAAACTTATATTTAGTCTCGAAAAATTAGCTGCGTATCTTCAATTATCAGTAGGAGAGCTAAACGAGATTTTAGGGCTCGTTTTTCGTTTTCAAAATTTATTTAGCTCTGTATTTGAAGACTTTTATCTATTTAAAAAGTGGAAAAACAACAAAACCTATCTGGTCTTAAAACTAAAATCGGAGGTAAAAAACCCCATTACTAACGAGCCAAAAGAAATTGAAATCGAGCAAGGACAGGTAAGAGTATTAAACGACATCGTGTATTATTTTCTGCATGTAAAAATTGGTAAGGGTTTTGATATCAGCCAAAACAGCACTGAACTCTCTAAAAAGGTAAAGGAGCTTAAAAGAGCTCACCCGTATTTTTTTGAATATAGAGGAAACGGTTTGATTTATCCTTCGAAATTGGCGATTGAAACAGGAAAAGCAATTTCGTTTTATAATAGAAGTAAAAAGTTAATTACAAAATTAGAAGTAGAGGACTATCTCATACAAATCGCGTAGGGGGAATTAAGGGTGGTGATCGAACCAGAAAAGAGTAATAACCGGGCGAAAAAGATGTCGTATTTGCGGGAAAAGCACATTGAACAAAGAGACTATCAGTTAAAAATAGCTAAAGAATGTATGTCTAAAAACTCTCTTGTTGTTCTTCCAACCGGTTTAGGGAAAACAATTATCGGAGTCTACGTAGCCGCTGGAACTTTAGAGAATTTTCCTCCTAAGAGAAAAATCGTCGTTTTAGCCCCTACAAGACCTTTAATTAACCAACATTACGACTCTTTCAAGAACTTGATGACTATTCCGGAAGAAAATTTCGTAGTTTTAACGGGTAAAATTGTTCCTGAGAAGAGAGTAGAATTATTCCACAAAAATCAAATCATTTTTTACACGCCCCAAACTTTGAGAAACGATTTAGTTAACAGAAAGTACAATTTAGAAAGCGTCTGTTTAATAATATTCGACGAGGCACATCACGCAACCGGTGATTACGCTTACACACTTATCGCAGACGAATTTGTAGACCAAAACCCAGATGGAACAATTTTAGGCTTGACTGCTAGTCCGGGTTCCTCCAAAGAAAAGATTAAAATTTTATGCGAGAACCTACACATTCCGCTCGAAAATATTCATACCAGAACGAGAAAAGATGTTGATGTAAAAACTTATTTAAAGTCTATGGATGTTTATAAAATCGGCGTTAATCTCACCGAACTTATGGAGGATGCTTATTTAGCAATTCAAACTCTTTTAGAAGAACGACTTCAATATCTTTCTCAACTAGGTTTCTTAAGTGTTAAAGCAGACAATCTATATACCAAAGTGATCCGAAAAGACTTAATAAAGCTTAACTCCGAGCTAGTTAGGTTGGTTAAAGGAGACGGTGATAAAACGGGAGTTTACAGCTCTCTATCAGTGAACGCTCAAGCTTTAATTCTTTTTCACATGCTTGAATTGATAGAACAGCAGGGTTTAGATGTATTACTGATCTATTTAACGAAAGTAAAACAAGACGCTCGAAAAAAAACTAGCTCGAAGGCAGTCAAAATTCTAGCTTCGGACCACAGGATAACCCAAATTTATATAGAACTGAAGAAAAACGAGGATTTATCTCCAGAACAACTTATACACCCAAAATTTTATGTGTTAGAAAAATTATTAGTTCAAGAGATTAAAAGTAATCCTAACTCGAGGGTTTTGGTATTCGTAAAACTACGTGATTCAGTCAGAAATATTGTAAACAGATTAAAAACGAATAATTCGGAAGTTCTCAAACCCGCTAGATTTGTAGGTCAAGCAACTAAATCTAAGGACGACAAAGGCTTGTCCCAGAAAAAGCAGTTAGAAATATTAAAACAGTTCAAGCAAGGGCAACACAATATTTTGGTTAGTACTAACGTAGGAGAAGAAGGTTTAGACATAGCAGAATGCGATTTGGTTATCTTTTACGATGTCGTTGCCTCTGAGATTAGATTCATCCAAAGAAAAGGGAGAACTGCACGCCATCGGGAAGGAAAAGTTATCATCCTTTATTGTAAGGGCACTCACGACGAGATTTACATGCGTATCGCTCTAAACAAGCTAAATAGAATGAATGTCAACCTTAAGAGCGGTCAACAGTTACGATCTTCTTACACAAAAGCTCCTAAAGAAAAAAATATCGAAGAGGAAATGATAGCAGAAGATAGCAGTTTAGTTAAAATTCATTCTGAACCTACTATAAAAGTTGAAGGGGTCCAAAAACAGGGCACTTTACAGGCGTTTTTACAAAATCCATCAAATTCAAAAAAAAGAAATGAAAAAATCTTTGAAATCAAGATAAGTCAATCGCTTCCCGTCAAATTCGGTATAAGAAAAAAGCTTCAACGCGACCAAATACCTTTCGAGATCGTAAAGTCAATTATCCACATTGTTTTGTTCGATCGAGTGATTATTCAATCTTTAGATCCACATCAATTTGAAGAGGAATCGCTGTTAAAGAAGATTTCCCATTTGAGCATGAAATATAGTTTAATCGTTTCAATTTTCGATTTTGT
>Ga0114930_10003737_pt1 | contig 13168 bp, 11 predicted proteins | sample AnhtaG_FD_87300 | JGI IMG/M metagenome (GOLD analysis project Ga0114930, IMG submission 87300) | Deep subsurface microbial communities from Anholt, Denmark to uncover new lineages of life (NeLLi) - Anholt_01485 metaG | ecosystem: Environmental > Aquatic > Marine > Oceanic > Sediment | place... | reverse complement strand
GATGCCCGAACCCACGTCGAGCAGGCGCTGGCCGGGCGCGACCGGCATGAGCGCCGCGATTTCCTCGGTCGCCTCCAGCCCGCGGCCGTGGAACTGGTCGTAGGGCGCGAGCTGGTCGGCCGTGGGGCGCCCGGGGTCGGCGCCGTCCTCCGCGAGCGCGGCCTCGAGCCGGGCCAGAAGCCCGCCCCTGGCGTAGTGCCCGGCGATGTCCGGGGCGGCGTTCGGGGGTTGGGTCATGCGGATTCTCCCGGGTTTCCAAGACTGTATCGCCGCGCGAAAAAAAATTCTCCTGCCCACCGGGTATGCTGCTTCCCCAGCATCATCCTGTTGTGGCATGATCGGGCAGTTTCCGCGAACAGCGACGCCACCGCCGGCCGCGCCTTTTTCCAGGGCGCGGCCGTTTCGATTCGCGCGAGGACTCCATGACCGGCGACGTTCTTCACGACACCGCGCCGCGCGCGCACGCGCCGGCGCGCCATCCCGCGCGCCGCTACAGCGCCGAGGAGTGCTTCGCCAACATGGGCCGGCTGTGGCGCCACTACGGCCGCCCGCCCTATGCCGACGAGGCCGACAAGCCGCCCTCGACCGTGGGGCGGTCGGCCTATGCGCGCCGCGCGGGCTCGTGGCGCAAGGCGGTCGAGGCCTACGCGCGGTTCGCCGGCATCGCGCTGAAGCGCGTGGGCCCGGAGCCGGCGAAGGGCGAAGCGGGAGCCGGGCAGCCGGACCGGCCGGCGCGGGGCGGGACGCGCCCGGAATCGCGCCCGGAATCGGGCCCGGCGCCGCGCCCGGAATCGGGCCCGGCGCCGCGCCAGGCCCCGCGCAAGGTTCCGCTGTCCCTGCGCTTCCAGGTGCTGCAACGCGACCGCTTCGCCTGCACCGCCTGCGGCAACTCGCCGGCCAACGATCCCCGGTGCAGGCTGCACGCCGACCACGTCGTGCCCTGGTCGCGGGGCGGGCGCACCGAACTGGCGAACCTGCGCACGCTGTGCGCGGCGTGCAACATCGGCCGGGGGGCGGGAGTAGAGGAAGAGGCCAAAAGGAGCGGAGTAATTCAGGCACGCGCCTGCTAGTTGGTCCAGGCTGAACCGTTGAAATGGTCAATATTTCTGCCTATTTAGCGCTTGGGCGGTCATAGCGCGTTGTAACCGCTCGGACCTTAGGGCATTCTCAATTTTCACCGACGAGGGCGACCAATGCCTGCGACAAGAACCATCGTAAACATCGAAGCGAAAAACGTCGTGTGGCGGGTTGCCATCAGTCCGACCAGTCGGCGACACATTGCAATCTGCGATGCGCTTAGCCTTACCTTGGAGGCCAAGAACAGAGAAGAACTGCACAGCTTAATTCCTGAGGCCATACATCTCTTGATGATCGACCTGTTCGCCGAAGATGAGCTCGATCAGTTTCTACGCGACCGCGGTTGGCGGGCACCTAAACTTCCTCCGCGCACACAACGCAATATTGAATTCAAAGTGCCTTGGGAGTTGGTCGCCGAACGCGTGCGCCGCGATTCCGAACGACGCTCTAACTAAGGCCGTTCGGTCGTTGAAATTCACCTATAAGGGTGAATCACAGCGGATCACCCTCTGGAAGAAGCGCGGCGCGACAGATCGCGTCGAGATTATCAAACGCGACTATCATGATGAGAGCTATGCTCGGTCGATCCTGCGCCAAGCAGGAATGCATCAAGTCGACATAGACGCTTTCGTTCGATCAACGAATACCGGCAGAAATTAGCGCATACACCGGCGGGCACGAGGGTGGCTAGACCGTCAAAGGAACGAAGTTCCGAAGCGGCCATGACGACTTTAGCTATGGCTTCAGCAGTGTATCTTCACGCCGCCATTTTCCTGCGGCGCAGCAGGCCCAGCACCTCGGCGGCGGCCTCGGGGATGTTGGTGCCGGGGCCGTACACCGCGGCGACGCCGGCCTTCTTCAGCGGCTCGTAGTCCTGGGGCGGCACCACGCCGCCGACGATCACCAAGACCTCGCCCGCGCCCGCTTGCTTCAGCGCCTCGATCAGCGCGGGCACCAGCGTGGTGTGGCCCGCGGCCTGGGACGACACGCCGACCACGTGCACGTCGTTCTCCACGGCCTGGCGCGCGGCCTCCTCCGGGGTCTGGAACAGCGGGCCGATGTCGACGTCGAAGCCGAGATCGGCGAACGACGTCGCGATGATCTTGGCGCCGCGGTCGTGCCCGTCCTGGCCGAGCTTGGCGACCAAGAGGCGCGGGCGGCGGCCGTGGACTTCCGCGAACTCGGCGCATTGCTGTTGGATGCGCTGGAACTGCGGATCGCCCTCCCAGGCGCGGCCGTAGACGCCGCTGATGGTGGCGGTCGCGGCCTGGTGGCGGCCGAACACGCGCTCCAAAGCGTCCGACACCTCGCCCACGCTGGCGCGCGCGCGCATCGCCGCGACCGCGGCCTCGAGCAGGTTGCCGCCCGCTTGACCCGAAGACCGGCGCGCCGCGGCTTCGAGCGCGGCCAGCGCGGCCCGGCACGCCTTCGCGTCGCGGCTGCCGCGCACCTGCTCGAGCCGCGCGATCTGCCGCTCGCGCACGCGGGCGTTGTCGATGCTCAGCGTCTCGACCCGGGTCTCCTCCTCGGGCTGGTACTTGTTGACGCCGACGATGATGTCCTCGCCGCGGTCGATGCGCGCCTGGCGCCTGGCCGCGGCCTCCTCGATCCGGAGCTTGGGCATGCCCGCGACCACGGCGCGGGTCATGCCGCCCAGCTTCTCGACCTCGTCGATCAGCTTCTGCGCCTCGGCCGCGACCGAATGGGTGAGACGCTCGACGTAGTACGAGCCCGCGAGCGGATCGACCACGTGGGTGATGCCGGCCTCCTCCTGGAGGATCAGCTGGGTGTTGCGGGCGATGCGCGCGGCGGCCTTGCTCGGCAGCGCGATCGCCTCGTCGAAGCTGTTGGTGTGGAGCGACTGCGTGCCGCCCAAAGCGCCGGCCAGCGCCTCGACCGCCGTGCGCACCACGTTGTTGTAGGGGTCCTGTTCGGTCAGGCTGACGCCCGAGGTCTGGCAGTGCGTGCGCAGCGCGAGCGACGCCGGGTTGTGCGGTCCGAACTGCTGCATGAGGCGCGCCCAGAGGAAGCGCGCGGCCCTCAGCTTCGCGATCTCCATGAAGAAGTTCATGCCCAGGCAGAAGAAGAACGAGAGCCGCGGCGCGAACTCGTCCACCTTGAGGCCCTTCGACAGCGCGGCGCGCACGTACTCGAGCCCGTCGGCCAGCGTGAACGCCAGCTCCTGCACGCAGGTCGCCCCCGCCTCCTGCATGTGGTAGCCCGAGATCGAGATCGAGTTGAACTTGGGCATGCGCCGGGCGGTGAACTCGATGATGTCGGCGACGATGCGCATCGAGGGCTCGGGCGGGTAGATGTAGGTGTTGCGGACCATGAACTCCTTGAGGATGTCGTTCTGGATGGTGCCGGCGAGCTTCTCGGGCCCGACCCCCTGCTCCTCGCCCGCGACGATGAACGCGGCCAGCACCGGCAGCACCGCGCCGTTCATGGTCATGGAGACGGACATGCGATCGAGCGGGATGCCGTCGAACAGCACCTTCATGTCCTCGACCGTGTCGATCGCCACGCCCGCCTTGCCCACGTCGCCGACCACGCGCGGATGGTCGCTGTCGTAGCCGCGGTGGGTGGCGAGATCGAAGGCCACGCTGAGGCCCATCTGCCCCGCCGCCAGGTTGGCGCGGAAGAAGGCGTTGGATTCCTCGGCGGTCGAGAACCCGGCGTACTGGCGCAGCGTCCAGGGCCGGTTGGCGTACATGGTGGCGCGCGGTCCGCGCAGGTAGGGCGGGAAGCCCGGCAGCGTGCCGAGGGTCTCCAGGCCTTCGAGGTCGGCCTCGGTGTAGAGCGGCTTGACCCTGATGCCCTCGGGCGTGAGCCACGCCAGCGTCTCGGGCGCAGCGCCGCCCAGCTCCTTGGCCGCGAGCGCCGCCCAGTCCGCCAGGGTCTTCTTGGGGAAATCCGTCATCGCCGCCATTTTAGCGGGGCGCAAAGGAAAGCGGAAACCCGGCGACTCAAGAGGCTGGACGGCGGCGGGCCTATGTTATAACACCGGTAATAACAGACGGAGAAGCCGCCATGATCAAGCTCAAGGTCCGCCGGATCGGCAATTCCTGCGGCGTGACGTTGCCGAAGCACGTGTTGAAGCGGCTGAACGCCGGCGAGGGCGACGAAATCATCGTCAACGAAATTCCCAACGGCTATCAGCTTATGGCGAACGACGAGGCGTTCGAGGCCGCCATGAAAGCCTACGAGCGCACGCGCAAACGCTATCGCAATACGCTGCGCGAATTGGCGAAATGAGGGAACCGGTTTGGCTGACCGGGGACATCGTCGCCGCGCTGCATTTCAAGGCCATCGATGAATTCGGCGGCAATCACGGCATCCGCGACGAAGGATTGCTGGAATCGGCCCTGGCGCGGCCGCGCAATCTGCTCGGCTATGGCGAGCCGAGCTTGTTCGAGCTGGCGGCGGCCTATGCGTTCGGCCTGGCGACGAACCGCGCCTTTATCGACGGCAACAAGCGGGTTGCTTTCGCCGCGATCGGCGTGTTCCTGCAATTGAACGGCCACGAGTTGACGGCCGACGAAGCCGAGGCCGTGGTGGTGTTCCAGGACCTGGCCGCGGGCGAGCTCGGCGAGGCGGACCTGGCGAAGTGGATCGGGATCAACGGCCGGAAGCTCTGACGGTCCATTGAATCGATCTCCCGCTCCCCGCTGGCGGCCGGCGCGGGCCGTGATACGCTTCCCCGGTCCCGGCCGCTCGCAACAAGAGCCGGGCGGACGTCCGGGGGAAGGGCAGCATGGCACAGCGCAAGATCGCATCCGCCGCCGACGCGGTGGCGCTGATCCGCGACGGCGACGTGGTCGCCTCTTCCGGCTACGGCGGCAACGGCACGCCCGACCAGCTCTTGGTCGCGCTGGAGAAGCGGTTCCTGGAAACCGGTTCGCCGCGCGGACTCACCCTGGTGTTCGCCGGCGGCCAGGGCGACGGCAAGGAGCGGGGCCTGAACCGCCTCGCCCACGAAGGCCTCATCAAGCGCGCGATCGGCGGCCATTACGGCCTGATCCCCCGGCTGGAAAAGCTCGCGGTCGAGAACAGGATCGAGGCCTACAACCTGCCCGAGGGGGTGATCACGCACCTCTACCGCGACATCGCCGCCGGCAAGCCCGGCACGCTGTCGCGCGTGGGCCTGCGCACCTTCGTCGACCCGCGCCTGGAAGGCGGCAAGGTCAACCAGGCCGCGCGCGAGGACATCGTGGAGCTGGTGACGCTGGCGGGGCGCGAGTCGCTGTTCTTCAAGGCGTTCCCGATCCACGTGGCGCTGATCCGCGGCACCACGGCCGATCCCGACGGCAACGTGACCATGGAGCGCGAGGCGTTGCGCCTCGAGGAGCTGGCGATCGCGCTCGCCGCCAAGAACTCGGGCGGGATCGTGCTGTGCCAGGTCGAGCGCGTGGCGGCCGCCGGCACGCTCGACGCGCGGCGCGTGCGCGTGCCGGGCATCGCGGTCGACTGCGTGGTGGTGGCCGCGCCCGAGCACCACATGCAGCACTACGGCGCGTCCTACGACCCGGCGCTGTCGGGCGAGCTGCGCGTGCCGCCGGAATCGCTCAAGCCCCTGGCGCTCGACGAGCGCAAGGTGATCGCGCGCCGCGCGGCGATGGAGCTGATGCCGAACAGCGTGGTCAACCTGGGCGTGGGCATGCCCGACGCGATCGGCGCGATCGCGGCCGAGGAGAACATCCACGACCTGATCACCCTGACCGCGGACCCGGGCGTGATCGGCGGCGTGCCGCTGGGCGGCCCCGCGTTCGGCGGCGCGGTCAACTACAGCGCCGCGATCGAGCACCCCACGCAGTTCGACTTCATCGACGGCGGCGGGCTCGACGTGGCGTGCCTGGGTTTCGCGGAGTGCGACGGGACGGGAAGCGTGAACGCCAGCCGCTTCGCCAACCGCGTCGCCGGCTGCGGCGGGTTCATCAACATCAGCCAGAACAGCAAGAAGGTGGTGTTCGTCGGCACCTTCACCTCGGGCGGCCTCAAGGCCGAGGTCGCGGACGGGCGCTTGGCGATCCTGACGGAAGGCAAGCACCGCAAGTTCGTGCCCTCGCTGGGCCAGGTGACGTTCAGCGGCCCGCTCGCCGCCGAGCAGGACCGCGACGTGCTGTTCGTGACCGAACGCTGCGTGTTCCAGCTCGCGCCCGAGGGGCTGGCGCTGGTCGAGGTGGCGCCGGGCGTCGAGATCGGCCGCGACATCATGGACCGGCTGCCGTTCCGGCCCGGGATGCGCGACGTGAAGCCGATGGATCCGGCGATCTTCCGGCCGCAGGCGATGAGGCTGCGCGACCGCTTGACCGACATCCACATCGAGGACCGGCTCAGCTACGACGACGCCACGAACACGATCTTCATGAACTACGCCGGCATGCGCGTGCGCACCGAGGCCGACCTGGAGCGCATCAAGGAGGCGGTCGAGCGCATCCTGAAGCCCTTGGGCAAGCGGGTCTATTCGATCGTCAACTACGACCGCTTCGAGGCCGACCCCGAGATCATGGACAAGTACCTCGACCTCGTGCGCTACGTGGAGCAGAGCTACTACATCAAGGTGTCGCGCTACACGACCAGCGGGTTCATGCGCCTGAAGCTGGGCAGCGAGCTGGAGAAGCGCAAGGTCTCCTCGCACGTGTTCGAGACGCGCGGCGACGCGCGGCGCAACCTGAAGGGCGGCTGAGCCCGGGCCCGGCCTCCGGAGGCCTCAACCCGCGCGCCTCGCCGCCGCGATTCTCTGCACCCGCGCGGGCCGGGGCTCCGCCACCTCCAGGCATTCGTAGGCCACGACCGCAAGCTTTCCGCGCACCGCCTCCACGAGCTCGCCGTCGCGCAACAGGAAATCGGGATTGGCGGGCTTGCCGAAGCGCTCGTTGCCCAGGGCGAAGGTCTCGTAGATCAGCGCGCCGCCCTCCGCCACCGCGGCGACGATCTCGGGCAGGATCGGCCGCCACAGGTAGTTGGTCACGATCACGCCGGCGAAGCGGCGCCCCGCAAGGGGCCAGGGCGCGTTCTCCAGGTCGGCCCGGATCAGCTCAACGCCGGCGCGGCCTTCGAGGTCGGCCACGCCCGAGACGTCGATGTCGACCGCCGTCACGGGGTGGCCGCGTTCCAGGAACAGCCGCGCGTGCCGCCCGCCGCCGCAGGCGAGGTCGAGCACCGCGCCTGCCGGGGGCACCAGCGCGGCGAAGCGCACCACCCAGGGCGAGGGTTCGGACGGTCCGTGCGGCGCGGGCATCTTTCCCCTTCCGTCCAAGCTCGGGCCGGGGACTCTCAACCCCGGCGTCAAAGGCCCGCCGACTATAGCGATTCCGCTCCTGGGCCGCGCCGGCCCTGGCGCGATCCCAGGCGCGAGCTTAACCTTGCGTTCATCATTCCGGGCCTATGGTTTCCCCCGGCAAGCAGGCGGCGCGACGCCGCGTGCGCGCCCAAGGGTCCCAGAGGCAGGTCCAAGAGGCAGGCAGGCCATGATCCGTCTCCAGCTCAAATGCGTGCACGGCGACTATTTCGACGCGTGGTTCGCCGACCGCGCGGCGTTCGCGGCCCAGGCCCGGAAGCGCCAGGTCGGCTGCCCGCATTGCGGCGAGACCGAGGTGATGGAGGCGCCGCCGCTCAAGCCCGGGGTCTATACCGATATCGACGAGGACCAGGCCCGGCAGATGGCGTGCGACACGCGCCGCATGCTCGAGGGCTGGATCGGCCACGGCGGCCTGGGCGAGGCGCTGGCCAACGACCCGGCCAAGGCGCGCGAAGCCAAGCCGGCCGAGGACAAGGACGCCGAACGCCCCGCGCCGCGCGTGCGCCCCTCGCGCCACGTCGCCTACGATTGCTGAGCCCTTTCCCGCTCCCGGGGGGAGATGGTTCCTCTACCCCCGCTCCGCCACCGCCAGGTAGTTCACGTCCACGTCGTCGCCGAGCGCGAAGCGGCCGGTGATCGGGTTGTAGCCGACGCCCTTCAGCTCCGCGATCGCCATGCCGGCCGCGCGCAAATCGGCCGCGAGCTCGGACGGGCGCACGAAGCGGTTCCAGTCGTGCGTGCCCCGGGGCAGCCAGCCGAGCACGTATTCCGCCGCGACCACGCCCAGCAGGAACGACTTCAAGGTGCGGTTGAGCGTGGCCAGGATCAGCACGCCCCCGGGGGCGACCAGGGCCGCGCAGTCCCGGAGGAACGCGCGGCGGTCGGCGACGTGCTCGACCACCTCGAGGGACAGCACCGCGTCGAACGTCTCGCCTTTTGCGGCCAGGTCGGCGGCGGCGGCGAAGCGGTAGTCGATCGCGAGCTCCTGCGCGCGCGCGTGCGCCTCCGCCGCGCGCACGTTCTTCTCGCCGGCGTCGATGCCCGTCACCGCGGCGCCGAGGCGCGCCAGGGGCTCGCATACGAGCCCGCCGCCGCAGCCCACGTCGAGCACGCGAAGCCCCATGAGCGGCTTGTCGCCGAGGGGATCGCGGCCCGCGAGTGCCGCCAGCCGGTCGCGGATGAGCTGGAGGCGCACGGGATTGAAACGGTGCAACGGCGCGAACTTGCCCGCCGGGTTCCACCACTCCTCAGCCAGCGCGGCGAAGCGCGCGACCTCGGCCGGGTCGACGGTCTTGTCCAGCGGCTTGCGCGCGGTCTTGTCCAGGGCGGGCATGGTCCGCGCATTCTAGCGCATCCCTCCGGAACGCCCCCTCCCCCTGTTCCCCTCCCGCCGCATGCGACGCCGCCGCATCGCATGGCGGGAGGAGGGACTCGAATCGCCGGCGCGCTCGGTTTCATGTCCCCGCTCCCCAAGGCGCGACGAGGGTCGCGCCGAGCGGGAGGGGGACAGGGGCAGGGATAGTCTCGATCGCGTAACCGTCCCGGAATGCGGAGCGGTTCGCCCGCACCCGCTTGCCTCCATTCCCTTCCCCGGAGTATTCATGCGGCGCCGCTCGAGCGGCGGAAAACCGCTTTTCACCCCAGGGGTTAGGAACAGTTGGTCATGGCTCGGCTGGTGCTCAAATTCGGCGGCACGTCGGTCGCCGACATGGAGCGCATCCGCAACGTCGCCCTGCGCGTAAAGCGCGAGGCCGACGCGGGCCACGAGGTCGCGGTGGTGGTTTCGGCCATGGCGGGCGTGACCAACCAGATGGTGGCCTGGGTGACCGAGGCCTGCCGCCTGCACGACGCGCGCGAGTACGACACGGTGGTGTCCTCCGGCGAGCAGGTGACCGCCGGGCTCCTGGCGCTGGCGTTGCAGGACCTGGGGGTGAACGCGCGCTCGTGGCTGGGCTGGCAGATCCCGGTCCGCACCGACGGCGTGCACGGCAAGGCGCGCATCCAGGACATCGAGACCAAGACCATCGTCGAGCGGTTCCGCCAAGGCCAGGTGGCGGTGATGGCGGGGTTCCAGGGCCTGGGGCCGGACAACCGCGTGACCACGCTGGGGCGCGGCGGCTCCGACACCTCGGCCGTGGCGCTGGCCGCGGCGCTCGGGGCCGACCGCTGCGACATCTTCACCGACGTGGACGGGGTCTATACCTGCGATCCGCGCATCGTTGCGAAGGCGCGCAAGCTGGATAAGATCACCTACGAAGAGATGCTGGAGATGGCGTCGCTGGGCGCCAAGGTGCTGCAGACCCGCTCGGTCGAGCTCGCCATGAAATACCGGGTGCGCACGCAGGTGCTCTCCAGCTTCGTGGACAAGCCCGGCACGCTGGTAGTGGACGAGGATGAAATCGTGGAAAAGGAAATCGTCAGCGGCATCGCCTACAACCGGGACGAGGCGAAGATCACCATCGCGGGCGTGCCGGACCGCCCGGGCGTGGCCGCGGCGATCTTCGGACCCTTGGCCGACGCCGCGATCAACGTGGACATGATCGTCCAGAACGTCTCGGAGGCCGGCCACACCGACATCACCTTCACGGTCGCCAAGGCCGACCTGGAGCGCGCGGTCACCGCGCTCAAGGGCAAGCAGGGGCAGCTCGGCTTCAAGGCGGTCAAGCCCGACCCCAACGTGGTGAAGGTGTCGGTGATCGGCGTCGGCATGCGCAGCCACGCCGGCGTGGCGCAGCTCATGTTCAAGACGCTGGCCGAGAAGGGCATCAACATCCAGGTGATCTCTACCTCCGAGATCAAGGTGAGCGTGCTGATCGCCGACGAATACACGGAGCTGGCGCTGCGCGCGCTGCACTCCGCCTACGACCTGGACGCGGCCTGACATGAACCTGATCGAAGCGCGCGCCCAGCTCGACCGGCTGTGGCGTCGCGGCCGCGCGTTCCTGGGCGTGGATCGCGCCATCTTGGGCGGCGCCATGACCTGGGTGAGCGAGCGGCACCTGGTCGCCGCCATCTCGAACGCCGGCGGCTTCGGCGTGATCGCCTCGGGCTCGATGAACCCCGCGCAGCTCGCCGACGAGATCAAGGGCGCCCAGGCGCTCACCCGCAAGCCGTTCGGCGTGAACCTCATCACCATGCACCCGCAGCTCTTGGAATTGATCGACGCGTGCCTGGCGCACGGCGTCGGCCACGTGGTGCTGGCGGGCGGCGTGCCGACGCGCGAGGCGATCCGGCGCATCAGGGACGGCGGCGCCAAGTGCGTGTGCTTCGCGCCGGCCCTCGTGATCGCGCGCAAGCTGGTGAAGTCGGGCGCCGACGCGCTGGTGATCGAGGGGCACGAGGCCGGCGGGCACGTGGGGCCGGTTTCCACGGGCGTGCTGGCGCAGGAAATCCTGCCCGCGGTCGCGGAGGTTCCGGTGTTCGTGGCCGGCGGCATCGGCCGCGGCGAGGCGATCGTCTCGTACCTCGAGATGGGCGCCGCGGGCTGCCAGCTCGGCACGCGCTTCGTGTGCGCCGCAGAATCGATCGCGCATCCCAGGTTCAAGCAGGCCTTCATCCGCGCCGCGGCGCGCGACGCGATCACCTCGGTGCAGGTGGACCCGCGCTTCCCGGTGATCCCGGTGCGCGCGATCGCCAACAAGGCGACCGAGCGCTTCATCGAGATGCAGAGGAAGACCATCGCCGAGGTCGACCGCGGCGAGCTCGGCATGAAGGAGGCGCAGCTCAAGATCGAGCACTTCTGGGCCGGCGCGCTGCGCCGCGCGGTGATCGACGGCGACGTCGAGAGCGGCTCGCTGATGGCGGGGCAGAGCGTGGGGATGGTCACGCGCGAGCAGACCACCCAGGAGATCGTCGACGAGCTGGTGAGCCAGGCGGTGGACGCGCTGGCGCGCCGGGCCGAGGCCGCGGCCGCCGCCCCGGTGCCGGCGGGATAACGGCCCGCCGTGGCCCAGCCGGGGGGATGGGGCGGGGCATCGCGGCAGTTGCTGCGCCGCCTGCGCGACATCATGGCCGGCGCCGGCACGGCGCAGGACCGCCTCGACCGCATCGTCAAGATCATCGCCGCCGAGATGGTGGCCGAGGTGTGCTCGGCCTATGTGCGCCGCGCCGGCGACGTTCTCGAGCTGTGCGCGACCGAGGGCCTCCGGCGCGAGGCGGTGCACCGCACCACGCTTCGCATCGGCGAGGGCCTGGTGGGGGACATCGCGGCCGAGGCGCGGCCCTTGGCGCTCGCCGACGCGCAGTCGCATCCCAACTTCGCCTACCGGCCCGAGACCGGCGAGGAGATCTACCACTCGCTGATGGGCGTGCCGATCCTGCGCGAGGGCCGCGTGCAGGGCGTGCTGGTGGTGCAGAACCGCACCCAGCGGCAATACACCGAGGAGGAGATCGAGGCGCTCGAGACCATCGCCATGGTGCTGGCGGAGCTGGTGGCGGCGGGCGAGCTGGTGTCGCGCCTGGCGCCGGGCCCGGCCGCCGAGCCGGCGCTGCCGCTTAGGATCCCGGGCATCCGCATCTGCGGCGGCGTGGCGCTGGGCCGCGCGGTGCTGCACCAGCCCTCGGTCGCGATCAAGCGCGTGGTCGCCGAGGACCCGGAGACGGAGCTCAAGCGCCTGCGCGAGGCGGTGCAGGGCCTGCACGACGCGCTCGACAAGATGATGGCCTCGACCGACCTGGCGGCGGCGGGCGAGCACCGCGACGTGCTCGAAGCCTACCGCATGTTCGCCGAGGACAAGGGGTGGCTGGGGCGCATCCGCGAGGCGATCCGCTCGGGCCTGACCGCCGAGGCCGCGGTGCAGAAGGTGCAGAACGACACGCGCGTGCGCATGCACCAGGTCGAGGACGACTACCTGCGCGAGCGGCTGCACGACCTCGAGGACCTCAACAACCGGCTGTTGCAGCACCTGGCCGGCGGCGGGCCGGCGGCGGCGCCGGTGGAGCTGCCCGAGGACGCGGTGCTGGTGGCGCACAGCATGGGCCCGGCCGAGCTGCTGGATTACGACCGCCGCCGCCTGCGCGCGCTGGTGCTGGAGGAGGGCTCGCCCACCGCGCACGTCTCGATCGTCGCCCGCGCGCTCGACATTCCGCTGGTCGGACGGGTCAAGGACGTGTTCTCGCGCGTCGATCCCAACGACCCGATCATCGTCGACGGCGACAACGCGGTGGTGATGCTGCGCCCGGCCGAGGAGGCGAAGCAGACCTACTTGCGCGCCATCGGCCAGCGCGCGGAGCGGCGCGCGGCCTACGCCAAGCTCAAGGACCTGCCCTGCGCGTCGCGCGACGGGGTGGCGGTCGCGCTCAACATCAACGCCGGGCTGCTGATCGACCTGGCGCATCTCGACGACGGCAACGCCGAGGGCGTGGGCCTGTACCGCACCGAGATCCCGTTCATGGTGCGCGCCGCGTTCCCCGACGTGGCGGCGCAGGAGCAGCTCTACCGCCAGGTGCTGGACCGCGCCGGCGGCAGGCCGGTGACGTTCCGCACGCTCGACGTGGGCGGCGACAAGCTGTTGCCCTATTTCGCCGCCGAGCACGAGGCCAACCCCGCGATGGGCTGGCGCGCGATCCGCATCGCGCTCGACCGGCCGTTCATCCTGCGCCAGCAGCTGCGCGCGCTGGTGCGCGCCGCGAGCGGGCGCGACCTCAACGTGATGTTCCCGATGATCGCGGAAGTGCACGAGTTCCTGGAGGCGCGCCGCGTGCTGGAGCTGGAGCTGGAGCGCGCGCGCAAGCAGGGGGTTCCGCGCTCGGTCCGGGTGGGCGCGATGCTGGAGGTGCCGTCCCTGGCGT
>Ga0114930_10003736_pt1 | contig 13173 bp, 12 predicted proteins | sample AnhtaG_FD_87300 | JGI IMG/M metagenome (GOLD analysis project Ga0114930, IMG submission 87300) | Deep subsurface microbial communities from Anholt, Denmark to uncover new lineages of life (NeLLi) - Anholt_01485 metaG | ecosystem: Environmental > Aquatic > Marine > Oceanic > Sediment | place... | reverse complement strand
CTAGGAGAGGTGTCCGAGTGGTTTATGGTGCCGCTCTCGAAAAGCGGTCTCTGCGTTTAGTGGAGCGTGGGTTCGAATCCCACCCTCTCCGCCAGATAATTAATCAGCAGGACAGCTTACATATTGTGGAGAGGTGCTGGAGTGGCCTAACAGGCGCGCCTGGAGAGCGCGTGTAGCCGTAAGGCTACCGTGGGTTCGAATCCCACCCTCTCCGCCACCCCATTTTGAGAAAGCCTATCCCCTTTAAGTTCTTTTCTATAGCAACCCTCTCCTTTTAGTAGGAGATAAATTCAGAAGAAGAGTTGAAGAGAGGCTTCGCCTCTCTTTCTAATCCTTTCCCCCTCTCCTTTCAAGGAGAGGGGGACCGAGGGGGTGAGGTTGATAAAAATCCCAATTGTCTTCAATTTGCCCCTGTGCTAGAATGGCATTACCTTGAAAGCAACAAACAAAGACATTAAATACTGGGTAGGCTTTAGTCTTATACCAGGCATTGGTCGAGTCAAATTAACCCAGCTTGAGAATTACTTTGGTAATCTGGAAAACGCCTGGCAGGCAGCTCCGGCTGACCTGAAGCACTCAGGATTGGACAGAAGCGCAATAAATGCCATTACCTCCTGGCGGGGCAAGGTTTCTCTGGAAGCAGAGATGGAAAAGCTGGACCGCTATGGGGTGAAGGTGCTTACCTGGCATGATGAGAATTATCCGTCTCGGCTTAAGGAGATATATGACTATCCCCCAGTGCTCTATGTGCGGGGTTCCCTGCTTCCTGAGGATGAGTGGTGTCTGGCAGTGGTGGGGACTCGCCGGGCTACTGTTTATGGGAGACAAGTAACCGAGGAAATAGTAGCTGACTTGGCTCGGAGCCGAATTACTATCGTTAGTGGTTTGGCTAGAGGCATCGATTCTATAGCCCACAGCAGTGCCTTAGACAACGGTGGTCGGAGTATTGCGGTATTTGCCTGTGGTCTTGATGTTGTTTACCCGGCGGAGAATGCTAATCTGGCTCGCCGTATTATGCAGCAGGGAGCCTTGATAAGTGAATACCCCTTGGGAACCAAACCAAAGGCGGAAAACTTCCCCCGGCGTAATCGCATCATGAGTGGAATGAGTCTGGGGGTTTTGATTGTTGAAGCTGGAGAGACCAGTGGGGCGATGATTACCGCTCGGCTGGCACTGGAGCAAAATAGAGAAGTGTTTGCCGTCCCGGGTAGTATTCTGTCCCCGGCCAGTAGGGGGACCAATCACCTTATCCAGGAAGGAGCCAAACTAGTTGGCCACTACACTGATATTTTAGAGGAGCTAAATCTGACGGCAGTAGCTCGCCAGGTGGAACTAAAAGAGGTCATTCCAGCTTCTGAGGCCGAGTCTTTATTACTAAAGCAACTATCGGCTGAGCCGACTCATATTGATGAGGTCTGCCGCTCAAGCGGTCTGCCCATATCAACCGTCAGCAGCACTTTGGCTATGATGGAGCTTAAAGGCCTGGTGAAGCAGGTGGGAGCGATGAATTATGCCCTGGCTCGGGAGGTCAGGGAAGAATATAGAGTAAAAGTAGAGTAGGGAACTATGAGCAAGAATTTGGTTATTGTGGAGTCACCAGCCAAAGCGAGGACGCTAGGTAAGATTTTAGGTCGTAGCTACAGTCTTAAGGCCTCACTGGGTCATATAAGAGACCTGCCCAGAAGTGGACTCGGGGTAAACATCGAAAAAGGCTTTGTACCCAAGTATGTTGTCCCTCGTAATAAGAGTAAAGTTGTGCAGGAACTTAAACAAGCGGCTAAGACTGCCTCCGCCGTATATCTGGCTACCGACCCCGACCGCGAGGGAGAGGCCATCTCCTGGCATCTAGCTGAGGTAACCAGGTCCAATAAAACACCCTACCGCCGTGTCGTCTTTCACGAGATAACCAAAGAGGCCATTGAACGTGCCTTTAAGCACCCCCGTTCTATAGACATGCATTTGGTTAATGCCCAGCAAGCACGGCGCGTCATGGATAGATTGGTGGGCTATAAGATTAGCCCACTTTTATGGCGGAAGGTAAGGAGGGGACTTTCTGCTGGCAGAGTTCAATCGGTAACGCTAAGGATTATTGTTGACCGTGAGCGGGAAATCCAGGAATTTGTCCCGGTAGAATACTGGACTATTGAGGCAGAGCTAGCCAAGAAACTAGCTGCTGAGGTGATAACTTTCCGGGCCAAGCTGGTTGGTCTTACCGATGGCACCAAGCTGGATATTCATAGCCAGGAAGAGGCGACTGATATTAAAGATGAACTGGAACAGGCCAGCTACAAGGTTATTAAAGTAAGCACGAAAAAGGTAACCCGCCAGCCGGCGCCACCGTTTATCACCAGCACCCTGCAGCAGGAGGCTTGGCGCAAGCTTCACTTCACTGCCAGGCAGACTATGGCAGTGGCACAACAACTGTATGAAGGCTTATCCATAGGTGATGAGGGGAGTGTGGGGCTTATTACCTACATGCGTACTGATTCTACCCGGGTGGCTCGCTCGGCTATAGCTGAAACTAGAGACTTCATTGTTGACAGATATGGCTCTCAGTTCGTACCACCGCACGCCCGTTCGTTCGTCAGGAGTGTGAAGGGAGCACAGGAAGCCCACGAAGCTATTCGTCCCACCAAGGTCTGGCGGGAGCCATCTCTAATTAAGCCATACCTTAACGCTGTCCAGTTTAAGCTCTATGAACTCATCTGGAAACGAATGGTGGCTAGCCAGATGTCGGCGGCAATCTTTGATAATACCACCGTTGATGTTGAAGCCAAGCGTCCGCTGGCTAAGGCTAATTACCTGCTAAGGACTTCTAGCTTAGTTAACCGGTTCCCGGGATTTATCATCCTTTATACCGAGGGGAAAGACGAGGCAGAGAAAGATGAGCCAAAAGTCTCTTTACTTCCCCAGTTGGAAAAAGGCGACAAACTTGAGCTTCTAGAGCTATTCCCGGAGCAGCACTTTACTCAACCTCCGCCCCGTTTTACTGAAGCGACACTGGTTAAAATGTTAGAGCAATGGGGCATTGGCCGTCCCAGCACTTATGCCCCTATCCTGTCCACAATTCAGGAACGTGAGTATGTGACCAAAACTAAGGGAAGCTTTCAACCAACAGAGCTAGGCTTCGTGGTCAACGACCTGATTTGCCAGTACTTTTCTGATATCGTTGATATTGAGTTCACCGCCCGTATGGAAGATGAACTGGATGAAATAGCCAATGAAAACCGAGACTGGGTGCATGTAGTTCAGGATTTTTATACACCCTTTGAAAAAGACTTGGAGAACGCCACGCAGCTTATGGATAAGGTGAAATTATCCGATGAAGTAACGGATGAGGTTTGCCCCAAATGCGGTAAACCTATGATTGTCAAGCACGGGCGCTACGGGAAGTTCCTAGCCTGTAGTGGTTACCCGGAGTGCAAACATACTAAACCATTTCAGGTTAAGATTGGGGTGAAATGCCCGGAGTGTGGCAGTGAGCTGGTGGAGAAGTTGAATAAAAAGAAGAGAAACTTCTATGGCTGCAGTAACTACCCCAATTGCCACTTTGCCACCAATTTTAGACCCCTCCCCCAATCCTGCCCCAAGTGCGGCGGACTCCTCACTGTTTATAGAGGCAAACTGGTAAAATGCACCAAATGTGAGTATAAGGGGAAGATGGAAGGGCAATAATGAAGCCTAGAAAATGGGTCTATCTATTGACAGGTCTAAGATATCCAACCAAGGTTGTTTACCCTAATACAGAACTTGTATTGGCGGAGAGCATAGAGGAGATTAATCTTCAAAAGATAGGGATTAGGCTAAAAAGGGTGTTTATTACTGAAAAAGAGAGAATTAGAAAAGTACCTATACAATACGAATGCAAGGATAGGTTTGTATTCTATATTAATTATGGAATGAGAGACGATAATTTAGCTCAAAGTTTTGCTGATGCAGTTATGTCTTCACTGGCTTTAGTATACGACCTAGCTAGGGAAGAGATTCCTACAGCGATCGGCATTCCTGAAAATGTTATAAGGGAAGGCAGGCTTATTAGAATCAAAGACATAATCGGTAGCAAGGGTTTAGGAACTGAACTGTATTTCAGAGTTACGGACAGTGTGGATGTTGGAAGTGATGTCTTAGACCAGGTTTGGCATGTCGTCCCTACGATAATGAAAAGTAAATCGTTAATGGATGCAACTAATTTCTACAGGGAGAGCATTATGCAGGCGTGGGTGCCTCATGGCGTGTTTGATATTATGTCTAACAATTTGGACATGCCACCTTCACAGGCACAAAGAGTACGTGTGGAAACAGCCTATCAAAATGCTTTTAAGGCAATTGAAGCCATAATAGGTGAACCTCCTAAAGATAAGAGAAAACTAAGAACGAAACTATTTGAGGCAGGCATAAATCCTGATGAAAAGGTTGGCTACGAAATGTATGGGATGAAACTAGGGAAGGAGACACTTCTCAAAAAGGTAGTAGATATGCACCAAACCAGAGACAAAAAGGCAGCCCATGGGAAAACCAACATACCACGAACCATTGGCTACTGTGAGTTGCAGGACAAGCAAGCATTAGCACGGCACATATTATTGAGTCACATATATGCCATTAATAAGAACCTAAATTAAAGTTGGGTTAACTCTATGCAAGAAGTGTTCAATAAATATATAAATTACCTTGAGGCCGAGCGGAATATGTCCGCCTATACGGTGCGTAATTATACGGCTGATTTGCTGGACTTCTTTAGCTTCCTTAGAGCCAACGGTATTAGCTCGCTGAAGGCAGTAGATAGGCTCACCCTGCGTGATTATCTGTCCCATCTGATGAAGCAGGGCTTTGTCAAAGCCAGCATTGCCCGAAAATTATCAGCCATCCGTTCCTTTTATCGCTACCTCTTACGGGAGGGGGTGATTTCTACCAGCCCGGCAGCCACTACCTCCTCACCCAAGCTGGATAAGCGTTTGCCTTCATTCCTTACCCTAGAAGAGGTGGGGCGACTTCTGGAAGCGCCTGATGTATCCACTCCACAGGGGCAGCGAGACCGTGCCTTACTGGAGCTACTCTATGCCTCCGGCCTCAGAGTCGGCGAACTGGTACGATTAAATCTGGAGCAAATTAACCTTGATACCCGAGAAATCAGGGTTTGGGGGAAGGGGGCTAAGGAGCGGGCAGTCCTGATGGGCAAGCCAGCTGCCGAGGCACTGACTACCTACATCAGTGGGGGGAGGCCTAAACTATTGGGAGAAAAAAGGAGCACTGCCTTGTTTGTTAATCGTTACGGAGGACGCCTCCCTGAAAGAAGAGTCCAACGAATACTAGAAAAATATACTAGACTAGCCGGCATGGATAAGAGGGTTCATCCTCATATGCTGCGCCATACCTTTGCCACCCATCTCCTTGACGGCGGGGCTGACTTGAGAGTAGTCCAGGAACTCCTGGGCCATGCTGCCCTATCTTCCACCCAGATTTATACCCATGTAACTAAGAGCCAGGCAAAAAAGGTGTATCTATCAGCCCACCCCATGGCAAGAAAGAAAGATAAAGAACTTGAAAATAGGCAGTAGGCTACAAAACTTACGTCAGAAGTTGGCAGAAAAGGAAATTGATGGTATTCTTGTCTCCCAGCCAGAGAATAGATATTACCTTTCCGGCTTTGATGGTTCGGCGGGTTTCTTATTGGTTACCGCTAAAGATACAATTTTAGCAACTGATTTTCGCTATATAGAGCAAGCCAGTAAGCAAGCCCCTGACTACGAGGTTTTTCGGATAACCAATGATGTAGCCGCCTGGTTTCCTGAGTTGGTGACTGGGGCAAACTTGAGAAGGCTGGGGTTTGAAGCTGGACATGTTACCTTTGCCATGTACCGGCGGTTAACCGAGGCATTGAGTAAAGCCCAATCCCAGCTTAGACTGGTCCCCGTGAATGGGCTGGTGGAATCCCTTAGGGCAATAAAGGAGCCTGAGGAAACTGAGCTTATTACTAAAGCCGTAGAAATAACCGACGCTGCTGTTAATTATATTCAAGGTGAAATCAGCATTGGCATGAGCGAGATGGAGATAGCCTGGGAGATAGAGAAATGTATACGAGGGAAAGGTAGCCAGGCTATACCCTTTGATATTATCGTGGCTTCCGGCCCAAATGCGGCTTTACCCCACGCTAAACCTTCCTCCCGGACTATCCAGTCCGGTGAGCCGGTAATCATTGATATTGGCGCCAGGGTTGGTGGTTACTCCAGCGACCTGAGCCGTACCATCTGCCTGGGAACTGCCGATAATATCTTCAATAAGGTATACGATACTGTTCTTGGTGCCCAGCTAACCGCTATGGCTACGATTAAGGAAGGTATGACTGGTGAGGAGGTTGATAGTTTGGCCAGGGTAGTTATCGAGGAGGCTGGCTATGGTGAAGCCTTTGGACATGGTCTGGGACATGGCATAGGATTGGCGCCACATGAGTTGCCGCGTCTTGGTCTGGATTCATCAGAAAGACTTGTTGATGGTATGATATTTACTATTGAGCCCGGCATTTACCTTACCGGTTGGGGAGGAGTGAGGATTGAGGATGTAGTGATAATGGAAAGTGGTAAAATTAGAGTGATAAGCAACGCCAAAAAATAAACAATACAGGAGTTTGACATGATAGGCAGTGGTGAATTAAGAAAGGGCATTACTATTGAACTTGATGGTAAATTATACCAGGTTATTGACTACCAGCATGTCAAAATGAAGCGAACCGCTTTAGCTCGCCTCAAGCTTCGTGATATCCGGGATGGCCATACTATTGAGCAGACCTTTCAGTCAAGCGAAAAATTTGTCCGGGCACGCCTTGACTATCGCAGTATGCAATACCTCTATAATGACGGTGATTTGTATTACTTTATGGACGAAGAGAACTTTGAGCAGATGCCCATCAGTGCCAACCAACTAGGTGATACCCTCAATTACCTGAAAGAAGGCATGTCGGTTCAGGTGTCAAGCTATAAAGGTGAGGTGGTAGGGGTAGAACTACCCATCACTGTCGAGCTTGAGGTAGTTGATACTGAGCCCGGTTTTAAGGGGGATACCGCCACTGCTGGTAACAAACCAGCTAAACTGGAGACAGGTATTACCATTCAGGTTCCCCTGTTTATTAACACTGGGGATATAATCAAGGTTGATACCCGCGATGGTAGCTATCTAGAAAGGGTGTAAAATAAATTGCTGAAGGCTGACCTGCATATTCATACCGAATACTCAATGGATTGTAACACACCATTAGAGAAGATAATCAACCGTTGTCTGGAAACCGGAATAAACTGCATCGCGGTAAGTGACCATGGCACAGCAGAGGGGGCGATTAAACTTAAGAGCATGGCCCCCTTCACAGTAATTGTAGCCGAGGAAATTGACACGCCACATGGTGAGATTATGGGCATGTTTCTCCAGGAAAGTATACCCAGTGGACTGTCTGTTGAACAGACACTAGCTCGCATCAGGGCGCAAGGTGGTTTGGTATGCATACCCCACCCCTTTGACACCTTCCGACAATCTGCCCTAGATGGCCGAATAATAGAAACAATAATAGACCAAATCGATATTATAGAAGTATTTAATTCACGTTCACCGCTGTTGCGGAGTTCAACTAGAGCCGACCTGTTTGCCGAAAAGTACGGTATTCGTAAGAGTGCTGGCAGTGATGCCCACACTACCTCTGAGATAGGTAATGCCTATGTAGAGATTCCTGAATTCAATGGCAAGGGCGACTTCCTTCAGGCCCTGGAAGAGGGCAAGATTGTGGGACGCAGGACAAATCCTATGCTTCATTTTGCCAGCGTCTGGGCAAGGCTAAGAAATCGTAATAGGAGATAAGCAGTGTATAAGCTTGGCTGGTTTTCCACGGGTAGGGATAAAGCCGCTCGAGACCTCTTGCAGGCAGTGCAGAGCCAGATCATGCTGGATAGGATTGAGGCTGAGATAGTTTTTGTCTTCTGTAGTCGCGAACCCGGTGAATCAGAAGAAAGTGATGCCTTCCTGAGGCAAGTTGATGATTATGACATCCCGCTTATCTGCTTTTCTTACCAGAGGTTCAAGGCTCAGAAAGAGACTTCTATCGCCAGCCAAGGTGAAACCTTGCCTCAATGGCGGCTTGAATATGATAGAGAGGTGATGAATCAGCTACAGGGTTTTCACCCCGACCTGTGTGTGCTGGCTGGCTATATGCTGATTGTCGGTAAGGAGATGTGCCAGAGATACAATATGATTAACCTTCACCCCGCCGCCCCAGGTGGCCCTACCGGAACTTGGCAAGAGGTAATCTGGCAACTGATTGAGACTAACGCTAAGCAAACCGGGGTAATGATGCATCTGGTAACTCCAGAACTGGATAAAGGCCCACCGGTAACCTACTGCACCTTCCCGATTAGAGGTAAGCCATTTGATAAATACTGGGACGAGATAAAAGGGCATTCACTTGACAAGATTAAAAGGCAACAGGGCGAAAATAATCGCCTATTCAGGTTTATCCGGCAGTACGGGTTGGCTAGGGAATTTCCGCTGATAATAGCCACTATTAAGGCTTTTAGCCAGGGTAAAGTAAAGATAACAGCAGACAAAAAACTCGTTGACTCTGACGGGAGGCCGATTAACGGGTATAATCTTACCGTTGAGATTAACAAACTGTTGAAAGAGGCGTTTCCATGAGTTTAACAACTTTCTTGAATAACAAGGATGTTAGAGCTAGGTTCTCAGAAGAATTCCCTAAACCTAAGTTTGGCTTGAAGAAGGAAACCCTAGCGCCACCAGCGACAAAACATTACAGCCTGATTGGCACAGCGTTTGATTACCTGATGCGATTTTATATAAAAAATCTCAATCCAAAAGCGATTACGAAGGAATGGATTGCCGAACTGTCTTTGGACTGGATGAGCGTAATGAGCTTTGCCCCAAAGAAACATTCAATACCAACTGATATTGATGATACTCTACTTGAGAAGGCTAATAGAATGCTTTCGCAAGCTAAAACAACTTATTCAGATTACATTAAATCGGGAGAAATGAATGAGGAGCTTATGAAATGTACTATTTTACTAGCTCAACTGGATATCTATTTTCGAGCAGGCATTATAGACGAAGATTTTGGGATAATAGATGACGGTGATGTAAGTGACCTACGAAGGCTTATTTCTATCATAAACCCAGATTCTTTTAAAGCTAAGGAGCTGTGCCTACTTAACCCAACATTTGGTGAAGCATCTGAACTTATGCAAGGTGCTGATGCTGATTTGGTAATAGATAGTGTACTCATTGATATAAAAACGACCACACGATTAGAATTCAAAAGAGACCACTTTAATGAGCTTATAGGCTACTATACATTGTACAAAATTGGTGGTATACCTGATGCGCCAGTTGAGCTCAAGATAGAAAAATTAGGGATTTATTACTCCAGACATGGGGAGCTTTACACATTTCCTGTAACAGACGTAATTTCACTAAGCAAGTTCCCATCTTTTGTAGAGTGGTTTAAGGAGAGAGCTGCTCAAGAAAGACGAAAATAAAACAGCACGATTTAAGAAGGGAAGGTTAATATAATGGCAAGTTTTATCTGTTTTGACCTTGAAGGGCCGCTGTCGCCTCGAGATAACGCCTATGAGCTAATGAAACTCTTCCCCAACGGGGACAGGGTTTTTGAGGTTATCAGTCGCTATGATGACCTGCTGACATTGGAAGAAAGGGAGGGTTATGAGCCTGGGGACACCTTGGCTCTTATTGTACCTTTCCTAGTGCTCCATAATATCACTGAAGCCGATATTGCCCGCCTAGCTGCTGCAGCCCGTCTAACCGGTGGCGCTGAGAAGCTTGTTGCCTGGCTACAGTATAAGATCTGGAGGGTATTTTGTATTACCACCACTTATGAGCAATACGCTGACCACCTGACCCACCGACTAGGTATTTTTACCCACAATGTGGCCTGCACATCATTTCCGCTGGATAAACTTCATACCAAATTAGATAAAGCAGATTACCAACTACTAGAAAAGGCTGAGAAAGATATACTGACCATGCAGCCGGTTGCCGATGACGATAGGATAAAACGAAGCCTGGACAATTTCTTCTGGGAGCGACTGCCAGCTACTAATCTAGGTGCCACCATACAGCAGGTAAAGCCGGTTGGAGGACGACGCAAAGTGGCTGCCTTGAACAGATTTGCCGATAAGCACAGTCAGCCGTTATCTAACTGGGTGGTAGTCGGTGATAGCATTACCGATTTCAGGATGCTCCAGGCAGTGGAACAGGCCGGAGGTTTAGCCATCGCCTTTAATGCTAATGAATATGCCTTGCCCTACGCCACGATGAGCCTAGCTTCCACATCTATCAATGACCTAACTGAGGTACTAGAGGTGTGGCCAAAGGGTCGCCGAGACGGAGTAGAGAAAATAGTTAAGCAAAAAGAGAAAATTGGGGGAACAGGGGATAGGGGTTACTTCCATTGGCTATCAGGCAGAAAAGATATAGATGATGTTATCGAAATTCATAAGAGAATACGGCGCCTGGTCAGGGAAGAAGCCGGCAAGCTAGGCTGAGCTTGTCACAAAACAAACCGTTTATCAAGGGAAGATTGAAGAGGAGCAGTAATCTGGGAAGTTTTAGAGGGGCTTCGCCCCTCTAAAGAAATTACCCTCCCCCTTCCCCTTACTAAGGGGAAGGGGGATTAAGGGGGATAGGGTTCAATGAGCAATATTGAAGTAATTGGGCTGGGGGCATTGAATATAGACCACATATATAAGGTGGAGCGTATCCTTGATGATGGAGAAGGAGTGGTTAATGAGGCGCAGTCATTCCCTGGCGGCTCAGCCGCCAACACCATTTACGGGTTAGCCAAGCTTGGGGCGAGCACTGGCTTTACTGGTGTAGTGGGTGATGATACTGAAGGTGAAATAATGCTCCAAGATTTTCAGAAAGTAGGTGTAGATACCAGCCAAATCAGGGTAAAGTCTGGGGCAAAAACAGGCTCGGTACTGTGCCTTAGTGACAGACTCGGTAGACGCTCTCTCTATGTCTTGCCCGGTGCTAATAATCTACTAACTATAGATGACCTGGATTTAGCTTATATCAACCAGGCAAGAATACTCCATGTTTCTTCCTTTGTTAATGATAGGCAGTTCAAAATATTACTGGAGCTAATGGACAGGTCGGATTTATCAACCAAGGTTAGCTTTACTCCTGGAGCATTATATGCGGTTAAAGGACTCAAGGCTCTTACTCCCATACTGACTAGGACTTATGTTCTTTTTATAAACCGGAATGAATTGCGGCAACTTACCGGGAAGGATTTTATAGCTGGGGCTGAAAGCTGTCTTAAGCATGGCTGTCACATTGTTGCCGTTACTCTGGGCGAAGGAACAGAGCTAGAAATAGGCAAAGGAATTAGCCGTAGAACAGTTACCGCAGTCAGTTACATTAGAGACGCTGAGAGTGAATATGCGATAGAACCTGGTAGTCAAAGCGTAGTATCTGAAGTAGACACCACCGGCGCTGGTGATGCCTTCGCCACCGGGTTTATCTATGGGTTACTTAATGGCAAAGGGCTTGAGGAGTGTGGTCAACTTGGTCACATTGTAGCGCAGTTCTCAATTAGTAAGGTGGGAGCGAGGCAAGGGCTCCCCACCTCTAATGATCTAGCTCAACGCCATCGGGAGCTTTATTCCACGCAACTATAACTATTTTTTATCAGTCTTAGCTGCCTCTTCTGACGGTTTGCTCAAAACTGCATCTACAAGACCATACTCTACCGCTTGTTGCGGGTTGAGGTAAAAGTCACGGTCGGTATCATGGGTTATCTTTTCCAGCGATTGACCGGTATGTTTAGCTATAATGTGTCGAATTACGTCTTGAATTCGCATAATCTCACGGGCAGCAATTTCTATATCAGCGGCTTGCCCCTGCGCCCCACCAAACGCCTGGTGCATGTGGACGGTAGAGTTGGGCAGAGCATAGCGTTTGCCCTTGGCTCCAGAGCAGAGGAGTACTGTTCCCATGCTAGCCGCCAGCCCAACGCAGATAGTAGACACGTCAGGGCGCACGAGCTGCATAGTGTCGTAAATGGCCAGACCAGCGCTGATGATGCCGCCAGGGCAATGAATGTAAAGGCTTATATCCTTGTCTGGGTCCTCTCGCTCCAGATAGAGAAGCTGGGCAATGATAACATTAGCCACCTGGTCATTAATTGGCATGCCTAACATTACGATACGCTCCCTTAATAGTAGCGAGTATATATCAAAAGCCCTCTCCCCTCTGGCTCCGCTTTCAATCACCATAGGGATAACATTCATCGGTTGACTATTCATTTTCACTTCTCCTCTCCATTTATTATAATAATCTAAAGTAGGGGTTTTCGCTACTTCATGATTTTCCCTTAGCTATTTCCACCAGACGCTGTATGGTTTTCCGGGTAATTAGTATTTGCCTAATTGAATCCTTGGACTGTGGTGTATTTAGATATTTTCGCAGTTCATCTTTATTCTCGGCAGTATTTTTTGTCATTTCTTCAATCTCAGCATCTATCTCAGCGTCACTAACTTCAATCTTTTCCTCCTCAGCAACCTTCCCCAGCACTAGGGAATGGGTAATTCTCTTGTTAGCTTGTGGTTTTAGTTCTTCACGTAGTTCGGCTTCAGTCTTGTTAATGCTATTAAGATATTCCTCCAGCCCGTGACCACTCATTTGTAAACGCCTTGACTGTTCATTAACCAGTCGGTCGATTTCCATTTCTACCAAAATAGGAGGGAACTCCACTTGGGCAAGGTTAACCACTTCCTGGATTACCTTTTCTTCAAAATCTATCTTGGCTTTCTCCTCAGCCTGTTGTCTCAACTCAGTTGCGACTCTTTCGCGAAGAATGTCTACTGTCTCAAACTCAGGGCTAATCTGCTTGGCTAACTCATCGTTGAGCTTAGGCAGTTTCTCCTCTTTTATTTCAGTAACTATAACTTTGAACCAGGGCTCCTTGCCCGCCAGCTCGCTCTGAGGGTAATCTGAAGGAATTTGAAGCTTAAACTCTTTGTCTTCGCCCTTTTTCATCCCTGCCAATTGCTCGGCAAATCCTGGCACCGGAATGGGGGTATCACGACGAACCCAATATTGGAATCCTTTTCGGTTTATAAAGGGCTCGCCTTCAATACTGCTTTCAATATCCAAAAT
>Ga0114930_10003733_pt1 | contig 13178 bp, 11 predicted proteins | sample AnhtaG_FD_87300 | JGI IMG/M metagenome (GOLD analysis project Ga0114930, IMG submission 87300) | Deep subsurface microbial communities from Anholt, Denmark to uncover new lineages of life (NeLLi) - Anholt_01485 metaG | ecosystem: Environmental > Aquatic > Marine > Oceanic > Sediment | place... | reverse complement strand
TGACGTAGTAGATCGGGGTTGTGATGTAGAAGACCTTCTCCGGCACCCGTCGAGTCCTTTCGCCTGTGGGGACTTAGCTACCGGCAGCCGGCACAACTCGTCTTCCGGCAGCCATTGCAGGCCGATGAACCAGACATCGAAGACTCGGGAGCCCCACGTCTCACCGAGTAGAAAGCTGATACTAGCCGCTTAACGCCCGAGTCGCCGCAATCCGGACAATGCACGTCCCCGGGATCGAATCCGCATAACTTTTCAAATCTAGTCCCGCACTTTTGGCACTGAAACTCGTAGATCGGCATGGCTCGTCCCTATTCCGCTTCTTCCCCCGCCGAATCGGAATCGGATGCACGCTCCTCTTTGTCGCCGCTTGCCCCAGCAGACTGCATGCGGGCGCGTGCGGAGCAGCCTTGGCATGCGGTATCCGTCTGTGCGTCGCCGGCGCCGGTCGGGACACCCAGATCATCCGCGGCATACTGGATGATGATTCCATCCTCAAACCCCACCGATACCGACTCTTTGATAACATTGACATCCATGATCTTGCCGGCGCCGCGGGGCGTCTCCACAGTGGAGCCTATCTTCGGCAGCCGGGCTTTCGCTTCTTTGTACATCGGGTACTCGAACTTCAAGCAGCACATCAACTTGCCACAGACGCCCGAGAACTTGATCGGATTCAGAAACAGGCTCTGCTCCTTAGCCATCTTCATCGACACGGGATCGAAGCCGTTCAGAAAGGTGGCGCAGCAGAGCGCCTTGCCGCACGGACCCAACCCCCCGAACAGCTTCGCCTCGTCCCGAACGCCCACTTGATGCAATTGTACCTTGGTTTTGAACGCGCCAGCCAGGTCTTTTACCAGCTCGCGGAAATCCACTCTGGTGTCCGCCGAGAAGTAGAAGACTATCTGCGAGCCGTCGAAGCAGTACTCCGCGTCAATCAACTTCATCGGCAGATTGTGGACCTGGACTTTCTCCTGACAAATGAGGAATGCTTCTTTTTCCTTTTCTCTATTCCACTCCTCGTGATCGAAATCCTCAACTGTGGCCTTGCGGATGATTTTCTTGAGAGGTGCGACCAATTCGTCTTCGGCCACATCCTTAGCCTCTGTCATCACTTCGCCGAACTCAATCCCGCGAGACGTAGCGGCGATCACATGGTCGCCTTCTCGAAGGTCAAGCCCGTTCGGGTCGAAGTGGTATATCTTGCCGAGCTTCTTGAAGCTTATTCCCACGACAAGTGGCATAGAACATTTTCCTTACTTAACGCTGTCGAGGCGATTCTACTTGTTTCTCAGCCGGAGGAGTCTGAGGGCTGCGCGCAAGACCCTTGCGCCGAGGGACGTACGCGCATGGGGAGCGGGTTGTGATTCCCGGCCGTGTGCCTTTTCCGCGGCTTCGGACACGCGGCGCTCGGAGTTCTGCAACGCCGACGAAGGTGCGTCCGGTCCCTTCAGAGCGGCCCGTGCCAGCATAGAACCAGCCAGCTCGGATGGGGGAACGTCCTTTCCTTTGTATTTCTCGATCAAATCGCGGGGAACCGGCTCACCCCGTTTGATCAGCTCTTCTATGAACTCTGACAGAGTCTCCTCGGACATTTGTGGCATCTCCTGTATGCGCAAGCAAGTCCATTCTCTCGATCTTTGAGAGCCGCTCCAGGATCTCCTTACGCAGAGAAACAATTCCCCTGTGAAGCAAAGCTTTCACCGCGCCCTCAGAGCGGTGCATGGCGTCCGCTATCTCCTTCAGGGATAGCTCGCCCAGGAATCTGAAGACAATCGTGTCACGCTGGTCTTCCGACAGGCTTGCGATGCTTGCCCTGACCAGCGTCTGGATCTCATGGCGCTCCAGCAGTTCCTCCGGCGTGGGATGCGCGTCTGCGAGTCGGTCCAGGAAGCCTCGTATCCCCTCGATGGTGTCGGTGTCCAGTGAAACTGTAACTCGCGAGCTCCTATCCCGACACAGGTCAATGCTCAGATTCACCGCTATGCGATGAAGCCACGGATAGATGCTTTCGCACCCTTTGAAGCCGAATTGGCCGATCCGCTCGAACGCACGGCAGAAGGTTTCCGCGGCGATGTCTTCTGCATCCGCATGGTTGTTTGTCTGCAGGTAGGCAAGCCGGTAGATTCTGGCGTAGTAGCGCCTGTGCAACGTATCGAATGCGGCGCCGTCGCCGGCAGCAACACGGCCTACCAGTTCGTGGTCGCTCTCGCCCTCGTACGGCATTGCGGCTCCCTTTACGTACGCGTGACAACCCATTTTAACACATCTTCGGTGGGATTATCAAGGTACGTGAACTCCCCAACCAGGTTCCAAGTGCACGCCTCCTGATTACACTTGCTGCCGAACCGGGAACTTACGACCTGAGATTGACAAGCTTCCGGCTCGCGGCCAGCCTCTACTCAAGTTTACTGAAACGGTCGGAAAGGCTGTCGTCCTGGCGGAGGCTTTCGCAGTATTCGATGTACTTACGCGCCTCGTCGTTCTCCGGGTCGATGCTCAGCACCTTGCGAAACTGGAAGGCGGCTTGAGAGTATTTCTTCGCGTCGTAGAGGGCCAGGCCTTCGGCTAACGCATGCTTGCACCGGGCATCAACGAGCCGGCTGCTGACCTCCTCCGACCGCGTCAGGTCGTAAGCTTTTTCAAGGAGTTGGACGCCCTCCGACGGCCGGCCGGCAGTCAGTGCCTGCTCGGCCCCCGCCAGGCACCTCGCGGCGAGAGCATTCTCCAGCCGCATCAATTCCTCGCGCGCCCGGATGTTCGCAACGTCGAGCTGGAGCAACGCCTCAATTGCCGCCAGCGCTTCCTCAATTTGCTTGGCTTCCGATACATCGGCTGCGTAACTCACGACGCGTTCCGCCAGCCGTTCACGGGCAGCCGTCACTTTCCCGAAAAGCTCAGGGGCATACGCACTCGTCTGTTGGACAGCGTCCAGCTCCCGGGCGGCGTCCGCGAACTCGTTCCGAGTACCGAGGTCATCCGCTTTCCGAACGGACTCCTCCACGAAGGCACGGGCGACCTCGATGAGCTTCAGGCACGCGTCCACGTGGTGTGGCGAAAGTTCCAACGCTCTCCGAAGCTTCGCCACGGCATCGGTGTGCTGCCCGTGATCCGCCAGCCCGCATGCTTCTTCGTATAGCTTTTTCGCCTCCTCTGTTGCACGGAACCGCGCTGAAACCGGCACTATCTCCAGCACCTGGACGGTCCCGTCCTTGCAGGAGATCGCCACGAACCGCCCATCCTCAGAACAAGCGACCGAGGCGATCCCGGCCCGCGCACGGTGTTCTAGGATCACCGTTCCATCGTTCGTCAGGCATTCGACACGCCCTTTGGCGACATCGCCCATTCTGGCCACCGCGATCATGGTGCCGTCGCCGCTGAGAGCGCAATCTTCCACCGGCCCTTCTCCGACAACTTCCCACAACTTCTGTCCCGACGTGATGGCCGTCACCGCGCCGCCCTTGGTGCCGATAACCGCGAAGTCGGGAGAATTCGAGAGGGCCAGCGCTGATATGGCATCACCACCATCGAACTGCCAGATAACGCTGCGGCCGCCATCCAGCATGACAACCGTGCCTTCCTCGGAGCCGACCACTATCAACGAACCGTCGGGGGATATTCGCGCGGCGGTCAAGCTGAAGGGAAGGTCTTTCGTCCAGACTACCTCACCTGCCGTGCGGGCGAGCGTAACCGAGTATCCCGAAACCAGCATATCGGCTGATCCGACCACGAAGAGTTCGCCCGAAGAAGAGATTGAAATATCGGTGTAGACATCCCGCCTGTCGGGGAAGAACCTGCTCTTCTCGTCGCCGCAAAACACGTATACGTCGTCGTCCGTAGTCGCGACGAAGGCTCGACCGCTCTCCGAGAAATCGATATTCGACAGGGTTTCCACGGAGAAGGCGATCAGTTCATCGCATTCACCGGCCATCGTAATACGCACCAGGTGGTACAAGCGAGACTGGTGCTGATCGGGGACCGCCACCATCAGCGCGCCGGATTCCGAGACGGCCAGGCGAGTGACAGGCAAGTGCCCTTTCAGCTTCTTGTCGAAGATAAGATTAGCTGGCTGGAGCTGCATACGATTTCACCGACGGAGGAATTTCTTAAACTTGGGACTCCCGGGATCCAGACTGACCGCCAGGTTTAGGAGGTCCGTGGTCAGAAACGAAATCGTGACCTTCCCGTCCGGACCGATGAGAATCTCGCTGCTAATCTTCGGCTTTGACAGTTCCCGTGATGAAAGCGTCCCGGTCGTAGTACTCCGGCTTGATCTTCTTCTCCGCTGCCTCTCCAAGAGCATCCTCCAAGAACTTGATGAGGTCCCCGCACCCGGTGCCTTTGATACCCCTTACATCCACGTGAACAGTGCCGTCGGCGCCTATCGAAATTGCCAGCTCCTGCTTTTCCATCACCATCTCCTCGCCACAAGCTTGATCGTGCGGTCGGGACCGACCTCTTCTGAGGAGACGATAAAGCCTTTCTTGGCCAGCTCGCGCTTGACTTTCTCGTGGGCGTACCTCTGGCGTATCTGACTTTCGATCTCCGCCTGCGCCTTCCCAACCTGTGCCCGGCCGGGCCGGGTCTTCCAATGAGCCAGGACGTCGTACGCACCCTTCTCGTTTCGCCGCAGGCCAATGTCGTAACCCCGCTCGGTGTGGATGACCACGTCCGAGTCGCTTCTCGCCGGACTTGAGCTTCGGTTGATCCGACAGCCCCTCCGGGAGAGCTCTTCAATCTCGGCGTCCAGGTCGACCCTCTCTTCCTCCGTGAGGACATGCTTCGCAAGCTTCACCTGGATCGTAGCCCGCTTGTGCTCCTCCATCAAGGATGAGAGCAGACAGGACAGGTCGAAAAGCGCGGGAATGATCATAACCGCCATAGACATGATAACACCTCACGGGTAGAGACGGATCCAGAGCACAGAACCCAGTGCCTCGGGACCCAATTCGCCTACCGCCAGACGATTTTCAGCACGCGGTGATTAACGGTATCCGATACGTAAATCTCGCCCCCGTGACCGACAGCGACGCCGGTAGGACATTTCAAAGCTCCGAGGGCAGTGCTTCCGGCGTCATAGCATATTATACAGCCGCCCGAGGAGTTGAGAATCTGGAGCCTGCTGTTGTCCATCTCGACGACGTACAGCTCGCCCTTCGAATCTACGGCGACGTCCTGCGGCTCGCTGAACTCGCCGCGTTCCGAGCCGCGGCACCCGAACCTGCCGACCTCGCGCCCGTTGGGATCGAGCTTCACGATGCAATGTGAGAAGGTATCGGCAACGTAGCAGCATCCCGCCGCGTCAACTTCGACGCCCTGAGGGCGGTAGAGCACCCGGTCCCGGTTGCTGCTTACCGAGAAGATCTGCGCTCCCGAAGGGCTGAATTTCTGGATACGGCCGTTCCCCGTGTCAGCAACGTAGATATTCCCGTCGCGGTCCACAGCCATGCCCATCGGTGAGTTGAACTGACCTCGTGTTTCGCCTCTTCGGCCAAACACCATCTCCAGCCTGCCGTCGAAGGTCAGCTTCTGGACGCGGTTCATGCCCTGCTCCAGGACGTACATCGAGAGATGCCGGTCCACCGTTACGTCCTGCGGGTTGAGGAAACGGCCGGGTCCCCTACCCCGACTCCCTATCGCGAGCACGGTTCCATTCGCCATGAACTTCTGAATCCGATGATTATAGGAATCGGCGACGTACAGGCTTCCATCCCTGTCCACCGCGAGTCCGGCAGGGCTATTGAATTCCCCCACCGCGGACCCGTACCGGCCGATCACCTGCACCACGACCAGCGACCTGGGCCTGGCGGCCTTCACCTGCCGCGACCTAGGCTCCGCCACCGGTTCGGGAACTATCATCGGAACATGCTTGATGTCCAGTTCCAGGAATTCGAAACGGTTGCCAGGGCTCATGGTGCTACAACTCGAGTTTCCGCACGGGCGTCCCGCGGACTTCCTCTACTGGCCGGCTGCTGGCCATTCTTGTCCGATGGGAAGCCCATTCACGCATGTCGGCGATCCTCTCCTTCATAGTCGTGGAGAGCGGAACCGACTGCCCGGCGCACGCAACTATGTCGTCCGTCGTGAGGTCGCGGCCCGCGTGAAACGCATTGTAAAGGCCGGAGACGACCCCCTGCTCGATCTCGGCACCGCTGAACTCCGCCGTCTTCGAAGCCAGAAGATCCAGGTCGAATTTCGACGGGTCTCGCTTTCGCTTCCTCAAGTGAATCTCGAAAATCTCCTTTCGCTCGTCAGTTGACGGCAGGTCAACGAAGAATATCTCGTCGAACCGGCCCTTCCGCATGAGTTCCGGTGGGAGTTGTGATATATCATTCGCCGTGGCCACTAGGAACACGGGAGCCGTCTTCTCCTGAAGCCAAGTCACGAAGGTCGCGAAGACTCTCGACGTTGTGCCCGCGTCGCTGAAAGGCGAGCTTTGCGTGCCGGCGAATCCCTTCTCGAGTTCATCTATCCAAAGGACGGCGGGAGCGACCGACTCCGCAACGCGGATCGCCCTACGGACGTTCTCCTCAGATGAGCCGACGAGCCCGCTGAAAATCTTTCCGACGTCGAGCCTGAGTAAGGGCAGCGTCCAAAGCGACGCCACGGCTTTGCAGCACAGGGATTTCCCGCATCCCTGGATGCCGAGCAGCAGGATCCCCTTCGGCTGCGGCAGCCCGAATTCCCGCGCCTTTTCCGTAAACGCCAGTGAGCGCATCGCCAGCCATTTCTTCAGATTGTCCATGCCCCCGACATCCGCGAACGCTTCGGTGGCTCTGTAGTACTCCAGCATGCCCGACTTCCGCACGATCTGTTCCTTCTCCGAGGTAATTATATCGAGGTCGAAGCAGTGCTTCTCAACCAGGGATTTCGCGAAAACGTTCTCCGCCTCGCTGGCCGTCAGGCCCTGAGCGGCGTGGAGGACTTGCTCGCGCTCCTGAGGAGACATCTTGACGCTAATCTGAGGATTGCCCTTGACGGACTGGACTATCCCCTCCAGAAGCTTGTCCAGCTCCTCGAGATCAGGGAGAGGATAGTCAATGACCGTAATCGCCTTTTCCAGCTCTGGTGGTAGTTTCACCACGGGTGCCAGGATAATCAGGGTCTTGTAGCTCGTTTTCAACGCGTAACCCAGGTCTCTCAGCCGCCTGGTAACGGCGTTGTCACTCATGTAGGAGTGGAAGTCTTTTAGAACGAAGATGGCCTGGTCGCGCGAGTCCATGACGAAATCGAGCGCCGACAGTGGATCGCGCGTGGCATCATCGCGCATCGTGGGATTGATGCCCATGCCCTGAGTGATCGCCCACGTGTAGATCTTCTTTCCACGCGAACTTGCGATTTCGTGCAGAGCGTCCTCTACGCGCTTCTCCTCCCACGAAACGATGTAGATGATAGAGTAACGAGCGCGGATAAGGGTTTCGATTTCAGCGTTTACGCCGCTGCCAGACAAATTGAGCTACCTCCACGCAGGGACATAGCAGCCGCAACCTGGACAATTGGCTGCTACGAGCATTATATCCGAAAAAAGCGGGCTGTTTCAACAGCAAATCGCTAGCGATTCCCCCGGCGCAGCGTGAACACCGGGATTTCCGGCGGGCAGCGAAACCTGATTGGTGTTTGGAACCCCAATCCTCGACTGATATAGAGCTGCGTCTTGCCGAACCGGAAGCTCCCGGCCGCATACTTGGGGCCGAGTGCAGTGGGCGCGTACAGCGGCCCAACAATGGGCAGGTTTACCTGTCCGCCATGCGTATGCCCTGAAAGGACGAGGTCAACCGGACGCCCGTCCAGAGCGAGGATGGCATCCGGGCTGTGCGCCAGCACGATGCACGTGTCCTCGGGTCGCACGCCGTCCAGCGCCTTATCGTAGTCCGGGTCTCCTTCCCAGATATCGTCCACTCCCACCAGCCAGACACGCGCGCCTTCGAGGGATATTTCGCGCTTCTCGTCGAACAGCACGTCAATGCCCGACTCGCGGAGCGCATCGGTCATCCCTTCCGCGTCAACCCAATAGTCGTGGTTCCCGAGGACGGCGTAGACCCCACAGCGGGCCGTCAGCCCACGAAGCGCCCTACCTGCCGGTTCAACGTTCCCTCGAAACTTGTTCACGTAGTCTCCCGTAAGGACTATCAGGTCTGCGTCGAGGGCATTCACCCGGCTCACCAACCGCTGTACACCGGCCGGCCTGCTCCACAGGCCGATGTGGAAGTCGCTCAACTGGACGATGGTGAACCCGTCAAAAGCCCAGGGGAGGTCCTCGAGGGCGATCTCGTGCCGCGAAACCTTGACCATCCGCGGCTCGATGAGGGCAACATACGCAGCCAGGCATACCAGCCCTGCAAGGAGTAATCCCGCGGTGAACTTGAGTGCCGATTGGCGCCGCCTCCCGGTGCGCTCGGCCCGGCGATGTGACCTTCTGTCAACACGCTGACGTTTCCACTGGTATCCTCTCACTTGCTTTTCGCCAGTCCTTTTGAGTCACCATGCCTGGGTCTTCGAAACCCACATGACACACAGGAATTGCACGGTACCCGACCACACTAGAATTGACAAAGACGAGGGAATCGCTCCGCCACAGAGATTCTTACGCGCAGTTCTTCCCGCGGCGCTCGACACGATCCGTTCCCGTCGAAAACGCACTAATCCAGGTTAGAAGTGTAGCAAGCCGCAAACACGGGGATTGACGGACCTCGCCGTTTCTCCACATCACGCCATCCGCACGCCTCCTATTCTTGCTTCCGTGTTCTGCGGCGTCAAGAGAAATCCTGCCTGGTAACACCCGTGGCGCGCACTCACAAGACGGGACTAGGCGGATGGGCGACGAATTCGGTCCGCGGTTGAACGAGGACGGCGTAATGGCGCATGAATTCATCCCGGGTCAGGATTCCAAGCCGTTCCCAGAGGTCAAACTGAGCAGTGATGAGCCAACCCTCGACGGGATTCATCTCTTCGTGCTCGACCCGCATGCTTCCGAGGACACCCCCAGACATCCGAAAGTAGCCAATCAGGCGGTGGGTGATGAAGAAGCTCATTTGCCGGCCGGTATCGAACGGCGCGTGCGTATCCGGCTCAGGTCCGGGGGCTTTTGCCTCCACGACCGTAGTACCGTGGTCGCTGGCGGCCCTGCAGTAGTATCGCCGGTACGCGCGACGGTGAGGATCGTAGACGATGGAGACGTCGAAATCCGCGTCCCAGGCGTTCCCTATGGCAAGTCTCTGTGCTACAAAAGGCAACCCGCCCTCGATGTAAGTGCCGAGGAAGAACACGGCAGCTTCTCCCCGCCGCTTCACGTAAGTTCGGTAGGTCGCCTGATGATAGTCGAGGCTCGGCTCCTGCAGCGGGGCCCAATGCGCGTTCCTGTTGAAGAAACAGGCGGCCGATACCAGGGCCGCTTCGCCGCTCCCCGGAATCTCAATGGTGTCCAACTCGAATTCGTGGGGAACATGCGGGCGCACACGTTCCGGCGGGACAGCGTGCGTGACGATGAGCAAATCCTCGACGGTTACTTTGAAGCTGGCATACTGCCTCAGAGACACCCCTGCCCTCCACTTGAAGTTCTTACCTTCAGGCCGCTGACTGCAAACCCGATCCGATGTGCAGACGAGTGCGCAGATGGGTATATCCATCCCGGCATAACCGCCGTCACACCTCTGCTCGACAAGCTGTCGGAGGCAGTGCGAACATGCAAGCGGACACTCAAGGTGCGCGGAAGCCTGGCAGCTTGCCCCGGGGGAGCGAAGTCGAAGACACACTGCCCCGCAGAATACTCGGCCGGACCGGCCGCCCAGTCAGCATACTAGGTCTGGGCGGCGGCGGCATCCTGATGCGCACTCTGGATCGAGAGGCCGCGATGGCACTCATCCACCGCGCCATTGATCTCGGTGTAAACTATGTTGACACGGCGCCGACGTACGGGCCATCCGAGGAGCACTTCGGCGAGGTGCTGAAGGCGCGCCGCCCCGAGGTCTTCCTTGCAACGAAAGTCCATTCCAGAAGTCGAGACGAGGGATGGCGAAAGATCGAGAACTCCCTCCGCAGGCTTCAGAGCGACTACATCGACCTGATCCAGGTGCACGACATCAAGACCGAAGACGAAGTTGACCGAGTGATGCGGCTCGACGGCGCTCTGGCGGCGATGCTCGAAGCGCGAGACCAAGGGCTCGTCCGCTGGATCGGCGTGACAGGTCATTGGGATCCCAGCCCGATGGCATACGCCCTTCAGCGCTTCGACTTCGATACCGTGCTAATACCGGTAAACGTTACCGACAAGCACTACCTCAGCTACATTGATGTTGTCATGCCTGTCGCTCTCAAGAGGAATCTCGGCATTATTGCAATGAAGGTCTACTGCGCCGGCGGCGTCTTCGAGCAGTTGGATGTGATGCCGCACGACGCCCTCCGGTATGCGCTGAGTTTCCCGGTGTCCACGGCCGTCGTAGGAGTGGACGACATGCAGCAGCTTCTGGAGAACATCAACATCGGCCGCCGGTTCGTGCCGATGACCGAGGAGGAGAAGGAATCCGTCCTTGACCGCACGCGTCAGAAGGCGGCTGTGTGCAGCGCAAAATTCAAGCGCGAGCCAAGGTGAACGCGCGGCGAAGGAAACACCCGGACGACGTGGGATATCAGATGTAAGATCCGAAGCCGCGTCCAGCAGATGCCGGATGAAGTCCTGGCTGTCGCAGAATTCCGTGCCGCGCTCCGGGAGAGCCCCCTTATCCTGCGCACCGGACCACTTTATGCGGAGGCCCTTGCGCCGCCCACATTTTTCGCAAGGACCTCTGTCGCACAAACCCATTCGCTATTGACAGATCCCCTCACTAAGGTTAAGCTAGAACACGAAAGGTAGAATCGGCGACTGGTGTCACTGACCAAGCGTATCCAACCGATGATCTCGACTGACCGTTCGTTAACTCAAAAGGGCATCCTAAGTTTCGCCCTGGTCTTAGCACTTATTGGATCACTCGAGGTGGATGCAAGCTCAGTTTATCGCGGAAGGAGAGGCCGTTCACTCACCACTGACGCGGAGATCGCACAGATTCGGCGGAACATAGCCGAATTCCCCGCCGCAGGGAAAATCGCCGACAACATCGTACGCGCAGCGGACGAGTGGGTGGCGAGGCCTGACCGTGTCCTCTGGGAGCTGATCCCTACCTCGGACGTGCCCCGCGCGTTCAACTCCTCGTTCGAGGGGTGCCCTATCCACGGCATGGAGTACTTCAAACACGGCAACTACTCCTGGAAGATGGACCCATTTGGGAAACCGTGGAAAATTGTGTGCCCGGTCGGCGGCGAGGAGTACCCATCGAATGATTTCCTGGCCTTCTACAAAAGCGGGATGAAGGACCGCAGCCTGCTTACCGGGGACTACCCGGACGACGGATGGGGATGGCGAAAGCCGGGCGATGAAAAGAAGCACTGGTTCGTCGCCTATTACTGCCACTGGCTCTGGAAGAACTACATCATTCGCGGAATTAGCCACCTCGCCTACGCATATGAGATCACCGGCGACGAGAGGTACGCCCGAAAGGCGATCGTCATGCTGGATCGGATCGCCGAGGTCTACCCGGACATGGACTACAACAAACAGTCACGTTACGCCGCCGAGTTCCGGCCGTCTTACAGTGGCAAGATAGTAAACTACATCTGGGAGAACGGCCTGGTTTCTGTGCTCGCCTTCGCTTACGGCGGCGCTTTCGATCTCCTCGCTCAGGAGGGGACGTGGCCGGATAAGAATTCGCCTCTCTATGGCAAATCGTACGCCGAAATCCGCCAGAACATCGAGAACAACATACTCCGGGTGGCAGTGGCAGGTGTTTTCGATGGGAGGATCCGCGGGAATTACGGGATGCACCAGCGCACGCTCGGCCACCTCGCGATAGTTCTCCAAGACGACGCACTCACCAAGCGCGTAGTGGATTACATTCTCAACAACTCGACCGGCGACGCCGCGGTTGAGGGGTTCAACTACGCTCTGGACAATTTCGTATTCAGAGAGGGGATTTCCTTCGAGACGGCACCGGGGTACTGCCTCGGTTGGTCGGCGAACCTCGCGACCGTGGCGGAGCTGTTGGATCAATTGGGAGTGGACGTCTTCGCAAGCCCGAAGTTGAAGCGGATGTTGACGGCATACCTGGAATTGCAGGTACTCCGCAGGTTCACTCCAGCCATCGGGGATTCCGGAGGGGTCAGATCCGGCGCGGTCAGACTCCCCCCGGTACTCGCGAAGCTCGGCCTGCGCAAGTTAAGGGATCCAGTGTTCGCCAAGTATCTACTTGAGGGCGGTGTTTTCGGCGCCAAGTCTTTCAAGACCTATGCAGATCTTAAGCTCCCGCCGCTCGACGAAGCCGAACTCCGACGTGCCGCTCGCGGTGCCTCGGATACTTACGTGGGGAGCAGGAACCTCGGCGGATACGGGCTTGCCATCCTGGAAATGGGCAAGGCAGATGACGGCGTCGGGGTCGCGGTCTCGTACGGCCCTGCGGCGGCTGGCCACGCACATTTCGATCGTCTCTTTTTCGAGCTATACGGCTACGGCAAGGGGCTCATCCCGGACCTCGGCTATCCCCAGTTCGCCGCAGAAGCGAAGGATCCCGCGGCCTGGGAGCGGAACACCCTCAGCCACTGCACGGTCACCATTGATGCGAAGAGGCAGGCTGCGAAGAGGACGGGGAGCCTCCATCTCTTTGCCGGGCTGCCCGACGTGCAAGTCCTCCACGTCTCGGCGCCCGAGGCGTACCCACACGTCCGAACCTACCGCCGGATGATGCTGCTGATCGGCGAGGAACCGGAGTCGGCCTACGTAGTGGATTTCTTCCGCGTCGAGGGCGGACGCTCGCATGACTACAGCCTCCATGGATTCGACGGGGACTTCAGCACGACAGGGATCCAGCTTTCGCCACCCCAGGAGAAGGGTACCCTTGCCGGCGAAGACGTCGCGTACAGCTTCCTCTACGACGACGCGGATCTGGAGAAGCCCGGGAAGACTCGGTCGTATCACACTTACCACGGAAGCGGCTACTCTTACCTGTACAACGTGCAGCGAGCCGTCCCCTCGGGCACCTGGGCCGCCACGTGGGAGGATAAGGAAGTGGGGATACACGCGATCTTCCCGAGGCAGGGCACTCACGAGGCGGTCGTCGCGAACGGCAACCCGCCAAAGCGACGCGGCAACCCGGAAT
>Ga0114930_10003732_pt1 | contig 13182 bp, 9 predicted proteins | sample AnhtaG_FD_87300 | JGI IMG/M metagenome (GOLD analysis project Ga0114930, IMG submission 87300) | Deep subsurface microbial communities from Anholt, Denmark to uncover new lineages of life (NeLLi) - Anholt_01485 metaG | ecosystem: Environmental > Aquatic > Marine > Oceanic > Sediment | place... | reverse complement strand
TCCACTTTAGCTCCCCGGCAAAGCTTATGGGCCTGTCTGCCCGGAACTCAATCCCTCCCAGCAGATGATAGCCGGCATGCGCTTTGAAGGAGCTTTCTCCTTTCAGTTCGGTGACGGTATCCTTTTGCCTGAAATAGTAGCGACCAAATCCACCTCCAACATAGGGGATAAAAGAAGGCTTTAGCTTGAAGTGATACCCACCGGTAAAGGTAAAGGGAATAATGGAGATGGAGGTATCAATATCAGTCCTCACTGCCTTGGTGCCCGAGACATAGACCCGATATCCATCTTTGCTGAAGTAGTCAAGCGCTCCCTCCACATATATGCCCCTCGGCAATTCCACCCTCACCCCGGCTCCTAATACCATACTCCCTGCGCTGTCGAAGACCGCCCGGAAGCTATCGGCGAACTGCACTGGACGGAAAAAACCTAATCTCCCTTCCATCACCACCCCATGGAGTATCCCTTTCCACTGCCCCCAAAGGAGGCTGCCCGGAACTAATAAAAAAATAATAACTGCAGCAATAAGAAACTGTTTTTTCACCAGATTTCAGCCCAATGCTCAGCGGTTAATCCCCAGCCCCAGAAGCAAATCCCGAGCGTTGACCAATCCATACCCATATCCATCGTCTCTTCCCGGTGGGCCCTGGTCTATCGCCGTGTAGCGGATGGCATCGTAGATAACCTCGGGGTCGGTAATTCCGTATTGAGATATCAGCATAGCCACTATCCCCGCCACATGGGGTGTAGCACCCGATGTGCCCGAAGTGAAAAAGTAATAAAACTTATCGTATTCCGGAGCTAAAAAGCTCTGTTGAAGAACTCCATCCACAAATCCATCGTCGTTGCTGTCGACCGTCATGTCACCCCCGGGAGCTACCACATCGAGACCTGGTCCACCATTGGAGTAATAGGTGCGTTGTCTCAGGTAATCGGTAGCCCCTACCGCCAGAACCTCCTCATAGCGGGCAGGGTAGCAGACATCTGAAGGGGGCTCAGGCTCATCTCTCTCGTTCCCCGCGGCGGCGACCAACACCACCCCGTTGTGATAGGCGAAGCGGACGGCTTCGTGCTCTGCCTGGGATGCCTCTTCCCCACCCAGGCTCAGGTTTATCACCCGAGCTCCATTCAGGGTGGCAAACCGTATCGCCTCTGCCTCATCGGAGGATGTTCCCGAGCCAGTGGCATCCAGCACCCTGAGTGGCATAATGGTGGCATTGAAGGCAATCCCTGCCACCCCTAACCCATTGTTGGTAGTCTGTGCAATAATCCCTGTCACCCAGGTGCCGTGTCCGAAGCCCTCTCCGGCGCCCTCATCGTTAGGGTGACGGTCATCGTCTACAAAATCGAAACCGGGGACAAAGCGGGTACCTGCCAGGTCAGGAGCTTGCTTGAACACCTTGTAGTTCTCAAAGGCAACCCCGCTGTCTATCACCGCCACAATGACGCTGGGGTCCGACCCGAAGTTGATATCCCAGGCACTCTCAATATCTATCTGCTGGAAATGCCATTGATAGGAATAATAAGGGTCGCTGGGACGGAAGGTTGAATATCGGTAATAGTTAGGCTCTGCGTAGACCACATCGGGCTGTTTGGCATAGAGCTTTACCGCCTGGGGGACGGTCATGGTCTCCGGTATTTCAATAAGCTCAAAATCGGAAAATCGCGAGCTTCGCAGGATACGCCCCCCCAGAGACCTGGCTGTCTTCCTCACTTCCCTGACGGTAAGGCCCTCTCTGAATTTGACCACAATGATCCCAGGGACATACTTCAATTGCCCCAGCTTATCCATCCCTCGACGGGATCGAAACTCCGGGTTATCGGCGGAGATGAAAGGCTTGTCAGAGCGCGGAGGTCTCTCTCTCAGCCTGCCGTCGCTTCGCAGACGAGGAGAAGAATAAGTCCTGTTATAAAGGTAGAAATTTTCGACAGGGCGAAAAGCTAAGCTCCTTCTGAGCAGAAAGAAGTTCAATCTCATTGGAGACCCACCCATGGGAAGTCCATCGAGAGCCTCCAGGAGCCATCGGCTGTGTATAAGATTTCGGGAGCGCAGGGACTTCTCCAGGAGAACCATGCCTCCCTGGTTTCCTTTCTGAGGCTGACTCTGATTCTGAGCGCGATTAACCGGGGTAAACAAAAACAGCAGAGAGATAATAAGAATAAAGATTAAGACTACAGAGCGATTCCTTATTGGCATTTAAGCCCCTTCCTCCTGGCACCCCTATTCCTGAAGCGGCTGATCAAAATCATTGTTTTAAAATCTAACAGCCATCTCGGCGGCTGCCCCCACCTCGTCCCATCCCGGACGGGCTAAAACTGCTATATTAAAGAAGACTTTCTTGACCCGAAAGCCGAATCCTGCGGCATAAGCCAACCGCTTGTTCTCCCTCTTGAGGTTAACACATCCCCCTCCTCTCACAAAGAGGGAGTAATCGAGAAAGCTTTTCTCCAGACCGAAGGCTAACTCCTGGCTTCGGGGATTCTCTCTACCAAGGTGGTTCTCCTTCAGGTCGATATCCAGGGAAATCAGCAGGGAGGGAATAGGATAGATGGCTAATCCAGCCCTCCACTGGGAGTCGAGCTGGAGTTCCTCGCCATCGGCTAATTTAAAAGTTGGCTTCCGCAGGTTTCTCCCCACTATTCCCAGCCGCCCATACGAGCCCAATTCCAAAAGAGCCCCGAAGTCAATGGAGAAAGCTGAATCGGATATTCTGTTCTGCTCCAGGGCTTCATCTACCAGACCCCTGGCTTCAACTTCTTGCCCAAGAAGCTCGGTGAACAGATTTTTGCTGAGGAAATAGGTCTGCCCCTTTATATACTTCAGGTTTATTCCCACAAAGAGGTTATCCACCAGAAAGGGATAGGAGAGGGAGAGGATATACTCCCTGGTACGCAAACCTACGAACCTCAGAGAAGACTGATTATTCACCAGAAAGTTCTCCGAGGCTGGGTTAAGGTCGATGTTATCCAGGTCTATTCGAGGCATAATAAGGGCGTGAGCCGTCTCCAGAATGCTAAAGCCCCAGGCACTTCCCGTAACCAGAAGCCCCATGCTTCCCTGACCCTTGAGGTCGATCTCCTCCTGGGCTAAGCCGTGCAACAGGTCGATAGCCCTCTGATAGCTATCTCCCTGATAAACATCTAAAGAGAGGAATTCGTTCACCTGGTCGATAAACTCACCCTCATCAGCCAGGTACAACCCTCCGCAGAAGGTGATATCGTTGCGCAGGTAATAGCTCACCCCTGCAGGGTTCCAGTACACGGCGGTAGAATCGTCAGCTGCGGCTACATAGGCTCCCCCCAGCCCCAGGGCCCGCGGTCCGAGTTTGAGGAAGCCCTGGCTCCACAAAGTGGAAGAGCAAACCACTGCAAAAAGAATAGCTCCTCCGATAATCCCTAGCTGCTTTCGCATGCCTTCCTCTTTCTGGGAAACAATGCACATATTAACAGATAGAAGCATATACTGTCAAGAAAGAAAAATCGGCATTTCCTCCTTGGAGGCATTCCCAGAGAATCTGCTCAAAGCTGCTGGGTTAATAATCCTTTCTGTAGAAGAGGTAGATGGTAGCGCCAAAGACTACGACGCCGAAGAGGAGAGAAGACCATAGAGGCATCCAGCTGGTAACCTCTTTCCCCTCGACCACCAGGCGGGTGAGATTGCCCAGCTCTGTTGTTTTGGGAAAGATGTAATAGAGAACCCGGATGAGCATTCTGGAGGACTGATGGGTAAAAAAGCGAAGAATCCGAGGCTCCTGGAGTAATAAGAGAATGGGGCTTATGGCATAAGCGACCAGGAAAGTTATCATTATTGACAATCCTGTGCTCTGAGCCAGGATGCCAACAAAGGCGAGGATGGTGAGCAAAACAGCGTAGCTGACGGTGATGGTCAGCCCGGAGACGAGAAAGCCGATATTCCAGATACCGGTCTTCACCGAGAGGACCAGCCACACCCCAAAGATGAGAAAAAAGATATTGAAGGCAACAATGGCTAAGTTGCCCAGGAACTTGGCGACAATTATCCCTGTGCGGGAGATGGGCTTGGACAGCAGAAGGTCGATGGTTCCCTTCTCCTGCATACTGGGGAAGAGGCTGGCGGTGGCAAAAAGCGAAATGAGGATGCCACCGGCGAAGAGGAGAGAGGCAATAGCCGACTCAGCAGTAAATATGAACTTCTCCAAGTCGAAAGGGGTATCCCCGGTCGACTGACCGAAGATGGTAGCCAGCCCCAAGGCTCCCTCCACCACATCTATCTTTAAGGCGAAGATAAAAATCAGGATGGTCAGCAGCGAGAGGGCAGTGAAACCCAGAAAGAGCTTTTTGGCTAAAGATTCCCGAATGGTATCCGTGATTACCGCCGTCAGCTTCATTCCACCACCTCCCCTTCCCTGACAACCCGGATGAAAAGCTCCTCCAGGCTGGTTCTCTTCGGCCCCAGGGAGAGGAGCTCCACCTTATGCTTCCGCAAGAGGTCGATCACCGAGTTCAGGGTGGCGGTGCTTTCGGTGCACAGGCGCAGCTTCTCGTTGTCCCGGCTATAAGAAACCACCTTACCTTTAATCTCCTCCTCCACCGCAGGGGGGAGATGGCTCACTCGCAGCTCATACTCATGAGGGGCTCGGGTCAGCTCCTCGAGGGGACCCGACCTGATAACCCTCCCCTCATGCAGGATGGCGATGTGGTCGCATATCATCTCCACCTCGGAGAGAAAATGGGAGTTAAGGAAGATGGTCTTCCCCCTTTCCCTCAGCTCAAGGAGAATATCCCTGACCTCGCGCCTCCCGATGGGGTCGACTCCGGCAGTCGGCTCGTCAAGAATCAGCAGGTCGGGGTCGTTAATCAGAGCCTGAGCTAATCCGAGCCGCTGCATCATCCCCTTGGAATACTTTTTTACCTTCACCTTCCTCCACTCCTCCAGCTTCACCAGGGGGAGGAGCTCATCAATCCGCTGGCACCGGTCCTCCGGAGGTATTTCGCTCAGCTTGCCGAAATAATGGAGCACACCTTCGGCGGTCAGGTAAGAAGGGTAGCGGTGGTCTTCGGGGAGGTAGCCCACTCGCTGATGGCAATGGTAGTCGCTTATGGGAAGCCCAAAGATGCTGGCACCCCCCAGTGTGGGATAGGTTATCCCTAATAAAATCTTCACCAGGGTGGTCTTCCCCGCTCCGTTGGGACCGATAAGACCGAAGATATACCCCTGCTCCACCTCAAGGTTTACCTGCTGTAAGGCATCTACCCGTCTCTTCCGAAACAGGCTTTTGAAGGTCTTGGAAAGCTTGAAGGTCTCTATGACTTTCATTGAGAAACCTTGCCTGAAATTGGTTATAAAAATCCCATTATCTTTAAAAATACGGAATCTTATAGAATAATGTTCCCGAGAAAGATAAAATCAATACCGGATAGATAAAAAATAATAAAGACCCTGTTTCTCTCCAGCTCGTAAAAGGGCTTACCCATTCCCATGTTTTTCTTCTCTGACAAGCCACTTTCCACAGCCAGAGAGCTGAGAAAAGAGATAGCTACTCTTTCACCTTGCGGTGTTTCCCCACCTCTTCCTCATAGTATTTGCGGAAGAGGATATCCCATTCCTGGCCTCCCTCAGGTATATTCTTCTGCATAGTTCTAATTCGCTGGCGAGCCCGGTCTTCCAGCTCCTCGTCCTTCTTCAGCTCCTGGATTATGATGCGCACTATCTCGTTGCGAATTTCGTTCTTATCCTCTTTGAACTCCGCATTCTCGTTATTTTCCAGAGCATCGATAATCAGATGGGACATATGGATAATCTTATCATGGGATAATCTCATCCCCTTAACCTCTCTAATCTCTGCCTCTGCTTGTTTATTACCGAATCTCCCTTGAGTCTACTTTTTCAGAGTATAATATTCCTGTCCTTTACCAGCTTTGCCTTAATCATTTTGAACATCTCATAATACTCTATCTCCTTCCGCCTGAGATCATCGGAGTGCTTGCTGAGAATTTCTCTAACTTCCTGATTGAGCTTGTCTTCTATCATCAGCTCCTCGGTGATTACATGAGCCACTTTCTCGGTAAGCTGGTCAACATTATCCGTCTCTATCAGTCCTTTCTTAACTAAAAATTTAACTATCTCAAAGGAGAGCAAATCTATCTGATTATTAGTCAGCCTCATAGTCCTATCTTCTTTTTTTTGATAACTTCCTCTTTAACCTTACCTTCCTGAGAGAGGAGTTGTTGTATGCGTTTTATCCTCTCGTTGGCAAAATCCCCCTGTTTGGTATTCTTATATCTCTCTGCCACTCTCTTATATAGCTTAATAGCCTCATCCCACTTCTTCTCCTTTTCGTATATCTCCCCTGCCTTGAAGCAGGCGGTCATAGCCCACATAGGGTTAGTGGGATGGAGGTAGGTTACCTTAAGATACTCCACCACCGCTTGCTCAGGTTTCCCCCACAGGTAGAAGCACTCACCCAGATAGAATTGCACCTCGGTTTTGACGTCCTCATCCTTGACCTGGCTTAACAGGCGGCGGCAGGCATCAACCGCCACCTGATACTGGCGGGCGACCATCATTACCCGAATCAGCCTCATCTGCTCCTCTACCATTCTGGTGGCATCCTCCAGGCTGGCGAGGAATCTCTGGTAGTAGGTTATCGCCTGGTCGGTGTCGTGCAGCTGCTCGTAGGCGTATCCGATCAGATAACTCAACCTATCGGCTATATTGACAAAGGCAGGGTCTTCCAGACATATCTTGTAGTGGGTAACTGCTTCCTCCCATTGCTTGGTTCTGAAATAGCAGGTACCCAGCTTATGGCGAGCATCGGGCACAAGCTCGCTTTCCGGGAAACCCTCTATAACCGCTTTATAATAGGGAATTGCTTGGTCAAAATTATCTTGCTGGTAATATATCTCCGCCGCATTATAATTGGCCTGGTCTGAGACCGGGCTGTTGGGAAAATCTTTCAGCAGTCCCTTATAGGCTTGCAGAGCCTCCCTCTTCCTCCCCTTTGAGAGGAGTTTATCCCCCTTAGCCAGTCGTTCTTCAGCCCGCAGGAGGCTGCCGGGGTTGTAAAACGCGAAAAGCGGCAGATTGAGCAGAAGGCTCTGATAATCACCCCGCTCCAGCAGGGTCTCCTCAACTCGCTGCTGCGCAAGGAGGGCAAAATCTCCCTCGGGGAACTGTTCAATCAGCTGTTCAAAGACCTCCACTGCCTGGGGCCACTTCTTCAGGGTAAGATAATTGTTTGCTATCAGCCACAGGGAGTGCTCGGCGTATTTGCTGCGCGGAAATCGGCGAATAAGCTCTTCAAACCGCTGGTTCGACTCCTCATAGCTGCCCGCCGAAAGATGACTCCATCCCATCCAGTAAAGGGCTTCCTCAGCCTGAGGGCTATCCGGGTATCTCTCCAGCAGGCGGGTAAACTGCTGAATAGCCTCCTGGTAGCGCATCTCCTTGTAGTAGCCCCAGCCCACCTGAAAGATAGCCTCCCTCACCCTCTTCTCATCGGTATCGACAATGCTTTTGAGGATGTTACTGAAATTCTCTCTACCTCGGTCGTAATCTTTAAGCTCGTAGCGGGCTTTGCCGAGATAGTAATTAGCTTCGCTAAAGAGGTGGCTTTTCGGATACTCCTTCAAGAGGGTCTCCAGATGGGAGATGCACTCATCCCACTTCCCCTGCAGAAAGGATGTCTTCCCCCGGTTGAGCAGGGCGCTCTCCCTCCATTCCGAATCGGGAAAGCTCTCCACCACTGCCCCAAAGCTCTCCCCGGCTCCCGAATAGCGACCGAGGTTCATCAGGATTTGTCCCAGCAGAAAGTAGCTATCGTCAAGGAGCTGGCTCTGCGGGTAGCTGTTGACCATTATATTGAGGCTCTGCACCGCTTGATTGTAATCCCCCTTCATAAGCCATGACCTCACAATCATCATCTGGGCTCGGTCGGAAAGCTCCCCCCCTTTGCTGATATTTATCATCTGCTGAAACGACCTTATCGCCTGGTCGTAGTCCTTCTTGGTCTCGTAGTAGAGCTGCCCTATTCTGAACCACTGGCGATAGGCTTCCTTCTGGTCGGCGGTGGTATGACAGAAGTTCTCCAAGCTCTGGAGCCCTTCATCCACCTGGTCCAGCATAAAATAGCACTCTGCCAGCGAAAGATGAGCACGGGGAGCCAGCTCATCCTGGGGGTGTTCATCCAGAAGCTGACGGAAGGTCTTAATGGCTGCCTGGTATTCCTGCATCAGTATCAGAACTTCCCCCTGGTGTATGAGCTTCTGGGCGGGACTCTGCTGTGGGGGCGGCATCAACTCCCTTATCTGACGGTAAGCCTCCTCATATACCTTCTGGTGATAGTAGCACCAGCTCAGGGCGATGGTCGCCTCGCGGTCGCCGGGGCGAGAAGTTAGAATGGAGCGGAACCTCTCTGCCGCATCGTCATATTTTTTCTCATCGTAGTATATCAGGCCCAGGTGGTAATCGAGTTCCCGCTGCTCATTGGAACTCATCCCATCCCTTTCCTTCAGAAGCTCCCGGTACAGCCCCTTTGCCTTTCCCAGCTTTTTGAGCTGGAAATAGGTATTAGCCAGCTGTAACTTAACCTGAGGCGAGGGGCTTTCCTTCACCATCTGCTCCAGCATAGCCGAGGCTCGCTGGTATCTCTGCGTATCGGTGTAAAGCTTTACCAGCTTCCTTCGGGCTTCCTGCTTGAAGGAGGGCTCGAAATCCGGGTGGGATACGATGGCTATATAGACACCCTCTGCCTGGAGAAGCTGGTTGGAGAGCTGATAGGCAGTGGCTAACAGAAACAGCGCATTCTGGTAATGCTCACTCTCGGGAAACTCATCCACCAGAGATTGGAGAAAGCGGACTGCCTGGTCGAACTGCTGGAGCCTCAGGTAAATCTCACCCGCCCGATAGCTCAGTTCCTCCCGATGGGTACTTTGGAGATACTTCTGGAGGAATATATCAATGCGCTGGGCAGCCAGCTCATAAATCTCATCTTTTAATAAACCCTGGATCAAAATGTAATCTTCCGCTTCGCCAGACTGCTCCTGAACTGCATCAGCCGACAGAGGGTAACAAACCCACGCCCCTATCACCATGGCTACTATCAAAATGGAGCGCAACATACTTTTTCTCCCTTTTTTCAAACTTAAATACTACCACAAAGGGTGGTGGAATTCAACTGTGAAGGTGCTTTCTCCCTTAAAAATTACCCCTGTGACCCATCCCCTTTAAGCAAAGGAAGAATAGGCTGCTCCTGCATAATATATGGTGCATTATGGCAACTTTATACTTTATTGTTGAATCAAAGTTCACAATTGGGTAAAATATTGATGTTTGCAAATAATTGCCATTAACAAAAAAATTAGTTATGTGGAAATATAATAGAGTTGTATCACTGCTATTTTTCTATTTATTAGTATGGGGAGTCGGACTGCACGCACAGGAGACTGAAGGGGAAGAGGCTAAGAAGAAATACTCAGCTACCACCAGCTTTTCAGCCATAGCGTCCGCGGGCAACGCCAAAGAATTCACCTTCAGCCTGGAATCAACTCATAAATATGCATTTGATAAATCCCAATTAGACCTGTATGCGGGCGCTATCTTATCGGAAAGCGATGGGAAAAGAACCTCCAACCTCTATAATGGATATCTCAAATACAACCGAAATATCAGCCTAAAGAGCTACCTCCTGGGGCTCGCCAGCTACGAACGCAATACCTTAGCTGGCTTCAGCAGCCGTTATTCTCTTTCTCTGGGGGTGGGGCATTATATCGTTAAAACCGAGAAAAGAGAGCTCCAGGTTGAAGGAGGATTTGGTGGGGTAATTGAATACATATTGCCCAAAGAGGGGAGCCAAACAAGCCCTGTCAGCGCGAGTGCTCACTCTGGCAAGAATGAATTTCTTCTATCAAGGTTTTTTGTCAGAGGAGCTATGGCTATCTCGGAGTCGGCAACCCTTTCGCAGGAAGCTCAATTTCTGTTCAATATGCAAGAAGCCGAGGATGTGAGAATCTACGCCAACACCGCGCTTACGGTAACCATGGTCAAACACATTGCCCTGCAGATGGGTTTGAAAATAAAATACGATAACCAGCCAGTCCCCGGATATGTGAAAACAGATATTATCACCCTCTCTACCATAGTGATAAGCTTTTAATGGAGCCAATTACGCATAAGGCATTTTTTAACTAAAACTTAATAGATAGTGTCTATTTGTACGCTGCCTTGCTAATACAAAACTTAAAAATCATTACTGCATGCATACCTTTTCCCTTCCTAATGCGTCTCCATATAGATGAAGGGGAGAAACTCCCTTGACAAAAGGCGAAAATTTCATTAAGCTATTAGCAAACAGGAGAAAGAAAAATTAAGGCTACTTTACATCCAAAACCTCATATTTTTATCTAAAGGAGTGAGTCTATGATAAAAAGGGCAGTAACTTCGTTATTAATTATCTCCGCTTTAGTCATCCTCTTTCTCTTTCAGTTCCCTGCCGCGGCTGACTTTAAGCCGCTGGAGGTCCAGAAGCATGTTCTGGACAACGGACTGGTCATCCTGACCCTGGAGGACCATTCAGCCCCGTTGGTGACCTTTCAGGTTCACTACCGGGTCGGCTCACGCAACGAGCGGACAGGCATTACCGGCATGGCGCACCTGTTTGAGCATATGATGTTCAAGGGCTCGAAGAAATACGCTCCCGAGGAGTTTGACCGCATCGTCCAGGACAACGGGGGAACCCTTAACGCCTTCACCAGCACCGATAACACCACCTACTTTGAGAATTTCCCCTCCGATAAGCTGGAGCTGGCGATGGAGCTGGAGTCGGAGAGGATGGAAAACCTCAACATCTCCGCCGCACCTGAGGAGAAAGCCTTAGCCACCCTTACCTCCGAGCGAGAGGTGGTCAGGAGTGAGCGCAAGATAATGGATAACTCTCCTTATGGTCCGGTGGGGGAGCTGCTTTTCGCCACCGCCTTCACCACCCATCCCTATCAATGGTCGGTCATCGGCTGGGACTCCGACCTCAGGGCTATCTCCCTGAAAGACTGCCAGGATTTCTACCGCACCTATTATGCACCTAATAACGCGGTGATGGTGATTGTGGGGGACTTCAACACCGAGAAGGCGGTAGCCCTGGCGAAGAAGTACTTCGGTCACATAAAAGCCCAAACCCCACCTCCCCCGGTGAGCTCCGAGGAGCCGGTGCAGCGGGGTGAGAGGCAAGCGGTCTATAAGAAAGTCGCCCAATCCCCGGCCTTCTTTGCCGGCTATCATGTTCCCAACCTCACCCATGCAGATTACCCGATAGTAGAGGTGCTCACCACCATCCTTTCCCGGGGTCGCTCTTCCCGGCTATACCAGAGATTCATCAAGACCGGCAAAGCTCTGAATGTAAGTACTTACAGCAACGGCACCATTGACCCCAATCTCCTGGAAGTCATGGCCATAGCCAAGCCCGATGGTGACATCTCCCAGTTAGAGAAAGAGGTGTATGAGGAAATTGAGAAGCTGCGGGAAGATCCTGTGCCTGAGGAGGAGCTGGAGAAAGCATATACTCTGTTAGAATCGGGTTTCCTCTACGGGCTGCAGCGGAACTTTAGCAAAGGATTGCGTATCGGAATGGCAGAGGTGCGAAGTGGGGACTACACAATGGTCAACAAACAGTTAGACCTCTGGCGGGCGGTAACCTCGGAGGACATCATGAGGGTGGCCAAGGAGTATCTGCACCCCGACAACCGGACGGTGGTGACCCTGGTCCCCATCAGCCCGGAAGAAGCAAAGAAGTTTTAACTCCCATAAATGAAAGTCACATCTTAAAGGAGAAAGACCACTATGAAAAAATGTTCTTTATTAATAATAACCTTAATAGCCATTTTTATGATGGCAGCCCTTCTGGAGCCACAGGTGCCAGGGAGGGTGAAGCTCCCTCCTCAGGTGAAGGCTAAGCTGGACAACGGTCTTCAGCTGATAATGGTGGAAGACCACGAGCTGGCGCTGTTCACCGCATACCTTCTGATAAAGAGCGGAGCCACCTTCGACCCTCAAGGGAAAGCCGGGCTGGCTAATATCACCAACGAGATGCTTCGCCTGGGAACCACCCACCGCAGCAGCGAGCAGATAGACCTTGAGCTTGACTCCATCGGAGCTCGTTTGAGCATCTCCTCCAACTGGGATGGGACCTATGTCTCCATCAGTGCCATATCCCGGAAGTTCGACGAGGCGTTGGACATCTTCAGCGATGTCGTTCTAAACCCCACTTTCCCCGAAAAAGAGCTCGACATTCTGAAGAGCCGCCGTCTGGGGGAGTTAAAGGTCAGAAAGGACAGACCGCGGACCATCGCCAGCGAGAGCTTCTACAAGCTCCTCTTCGGCAAACACCCCTACGCCCAGCCCCTGGGGGGCACCGAGGTGTCAGTCGCTTCCATTAACAGGGAAGACATCCTCTCCTTCTATCAGAAGTTTTTCATACCCAACAACGCCGTGATGGTAGTGGCCGGGGATATAAATCCTCAACAGGTAAAGGATAAGATTGCCGCCAGCCTCAATCAGTGGAAGAAAGGGAAGCTCCCCGAGGGGAGGTGGGCTTCAGTCGCCCCACCTCAAGGGTTGAATATTTACCTTATTGATAAGCCCGACCTCACCCAGACAGAGATACGAATGGGGCACCTGGGCATCAGCCGGGACAATGAGGATTACTTTCGCCTTCAGGTAATGAACTACAACCTGGGAGGAGGGGGATTTCTCTCCCGGTTGATGAAACATATCCGCGCGGAAAAGGGCTATACCTACGGCATATACAGCAGCTACAGCGCCCGAAAGCTGGTGGGACCCTTCCTCGTCTCCACCTTCACCCCCAATAAGACCACCATCAATGTGATCCAGGAATCCCTTGAGATCGTGAAGGACATCCATAATAACGGCATAACCCCCGAAGAGTTAGCCTCGGCGAAGAACTACCTCATAAGCAGCTATCCATCTCGTTTCGAAACCATTAACGATGTTGCTTACCAGATTCTGGGGATTGAGCTCTACGGATTGGGCAAAGCTTATGTGGAGACTTATCAGGATAGGATTGGCCAGGTAACCCTGGAGGATGTCAAGCGGGTAGCCCAGAAGTATCTCGACCCCTCCAACCTACTCATCGTGGTGCTAAGCAAAGCAGAGGATGTCAAAAGCGACCTTGAAGGTATGGGAAAAGTGGAGGT
>Ga0114930_10003729_pt1 | contig 13194 bp, 13 predicted proteins | sample AnhtaG_FD_87300 | JGI IMG/M metagenome (GOLD analysis project Ga0114930, IMG submission 87300) | Deep subsurface microbial communities from Anholt, Denmark to uncover new lineages of life (NeLLi) - Anholt_01485 metaG | ecosystem: Environmental > Aquatic > Marine > Oceanic > Sediment | place... | reverse complement strand
TCCTGCCCCATCATGCCCCTCTGATGACTATGTTGACGCCCGGTGAGCTTTGGGTCAGGAAAGGTGGCGAGGAGTTCTATTTAGCCATTTCTGGGGGTTTTCTTGAGGTGCGGCCGGACCGGATTATAGTTCTGGCTGATGCTGCGGAGAGGGTTGAAGAGATTGACATAGCTCGGGCTGAGGAGGCAAAGCGACGGGCTGAGGAGAAGCTTAAGACCCATCCCCCGGAGGCAGATGAGGCTCGGGCTGAGGCAGCATTACATCGTTCCCTGGCTCGCCTCAAGGTGGTGGAGAGGAGGAGAAAAAGGAGGCCCGGAGCCCCACCTAGCTAGCGATTTAAGTCTAGCAATCCCTCAATAGCTATAAATACCAGCCCGGTGATTTCATCCTGTGGTTAAAGCTATGGTTAGAGAATTTCGAGATTAGCCCTGGTGCCTTGTTTAGCTGCTTTCACCCTGATCAAGGTGCGCATGGCTTGAGCTACACGACCCTGTTTGCCAATAACCCTTCCCTTATCATCATCGGCGACCTGCAACTTGAGCGTTGTGCCCTGGTCGTCGGTCTCCTCGGTGACTACCACATCATCAGGTGCATTTACAATGGCTTTGGCGATGTATTCGACTAGTTCTTTCATGTTTTCTCCTTGGTTGCCTTAGGTTCTTCGGTTGTGATGTTGGCTTCTGGTTCCTCCTTACTTGCTTTAGGTTCTTCGGTTACAGCAGCCTCAGGCTCCTCCTTGGTTGGTTTGGGTTCTTCGGTGGTGCTAGCCTCAGGTTCCTCCTTGATTGCTTTGGGTTCTTCGGTGACAGCAGCCTTGGCTTTCTTCTTACTTGCTTTAGGTTTTGCGGGAACGCCGGCTTTCATTTTCTCTTTTCTAGCTTCGGGCTCTTCGATAATGCCGGCTTTAGCCAGCAGCCTGGCGGCGGTATCTGTGGGTTTAGCTCCCTGGCTTAGCCACTGGCGTGCTTTTTCCTCATCAATAACTACTGTTTCTGGGTCGGTTAGTGGGTCATAGTGACCAATGGTAGCGATAAAAGCCCCATCGCGGGGGGCTCGAACATCAGCCACTATCATCCGATAACTCGGCCTGTTTTTGGCTCCTACGCGGCGTAATCTAATCTTTACCAATCTTATCCGCCTTCTCTACGAGTTCTTATTATGCGCTATAATTGCTTCTCTGTCAATGGGGGGTGCTTGTTTTAGTGCCTCGGTGGCACCTCGCCTCCTTATTTAACTAGCAACCCACCCCCTTAATCCCCCTCCCTTACAAGGGAGGGGGAAGGATAGAAAAAGAGGGACTTCGTCCCTCTAAAATTCCCTGTAATGTATTTGATAACTTTGCCTCTCTGTTCCCCGGGGTGTTTTAGAGGGGCTGGTGTCCCCTATAGGGGGATGGGAAGAAACAATAAGAGAGTTTTAGAGGCGGAGCCTATGAGGGTGGGCTAGGGTGGGAAGAAAGAAAGTTAAAAAGGGGGAGGGGGTGAGGTTGATAAAAAACGTCGTAATTATAGTTGTCATCAGGTTATCCAGCCGTTATAATCGGGTTATGAAGGTAAACAGCTTACACAGCTGGCAGGTTAGCCCGGCTCAAGCTTTAGACCTACAGCTGAGACTGGCATCACAGGTCTCCCGAAGCAACGAAGTGGCTAGCCCCCGCTTTATTGCCGGCGTGGATATATCGGTAAACCGAGGCCGGGGGATGGCTACCGGGGCAGTGGTGGTGTTAAACTATCCCGAGCTGAAGTTGGTGGAAACCCAGGTGGTAACTGGTGAGGTTACTTTCCCTTATGTTCCCGGCCTGTTATCTTTCAGGGAGGCACCGCTAACTTTGGCGGCCTGTGAGAGACTCAGTGTCACCCCTGACCTTATTCTGGTTGATGGGCAGGGGGTAGCTCACCCCAGGCGCTTCGGGCTTGCCTCTCATCTGGGGCTTTTTCTGGATACCCCGACCATTGGCTGTGCTAAATCCCGGCTTTGTGGTAGCCATCAGGTGCCCGGTGACCAGCCGGGTAGCTATGCTGAAGTGGTGGATAAGGATGAGACCATAGGTGTCGCCCTGCGCACCAAGCCGGGGACAAAGCCTGTCTATGTTTCCATCGGCCATAGGGTTGACCTGGAGACCGCTATCTACTGGGTAATGGAGTGCTGCCGTGGTTATCGCCTGCCTGAGCCCACTCGCCTGGCCCATCTGGCAGCGGGCGGGAATCTAAAACCGGAAAGGGATACCGCAGTGCCGGCGTTAGACTATCAAGGGGGGCTTTTTGGTTAGATGCAGGAGTTAAGGGATAAACTAAAGGACTTGCAGGCTAGAATCTCCATGGCTATGGTGCATCTTTGACGTTGCCGCCAGGGAAGAGGAGATTGCCAGACTAGAGAAGCAGTCAGCTCAGCCTGATTTCTGGCTGGAGCAAAAAAAGGCGCAAGATACTATGCGCCAGCTGGCGGAGCAGAAGAAGGTGGTAGAGCGGTGGCGGGGGGTGGAGAAACAGGCGTCTGATATTGCCGAACTAATCTCTCTGGGGGACAGCTCGCTGGAAGCGGAGATACAGTCTGAGGTGGAGAAGCTGGCTTCTCAACTGGACGAGCTGGAACTGGAGAGGGCTTTTAGTAGCGAGTATGATGTCAGGAATGCCATTCTGTCTATTCATGCTGGGGCTGGCGGCACCGAATCTCAGGATTGGGCGCAGATGCTGGTGAGGATGTACCTGCGCTGGGCTGAGCGTCGTGGTTATCAGGCTGAGGTGTTGGACATTTCGCCCGGGGAGGAGGCGGGGATAAAGAGCGCCATCATCGGGGTTGACGGTGATTATGCCACTGGCTACCTGAAATCAGAGCATGGCGTCCATCGGCTGGTTCGCCTTTCCCCCTTTGATGCCGACCATGCCCGGCACACCTCCTTTGCCCTGGTGGAGGTGATGCCTGAGGCCGAAGCTGACGTTGACGTCAAGATAGAGCCTGACGATTTGAAGGTGGACACATTTAGGTCCAGCGGGCCGGGCGGACAGCATATGCAGAAGACGAGCAGTGCTGTCAGGCTCACCCATCTACCCACCGGGCTGGTAGTTTCCTGCCAGAGTGAGCGTTCCCAGCATCAGAACAAGGAAATCGCCTTAAAGATACTTCGCTCCCGCTTTCTGGAATTGGAGCTGGCCAGGAGGGCTGAGGAGAGGGCCAAGCTCAAGGGGAAGCGCATTGCTGCCGGCTGGGGCAACCAGATTAGAAGCTATGTGCTTCATCCCTATAAAATGGTAAAAGACCACCGAACTGATTACCAGACCAGCGATGCTGATGCCGTATTAGACGGAGAACTGGACGGTTTTGTATCCGCTTACTTGAGGTCTATTTTGGGTGAAGAGGAATAAAAGAGAGGGGGTCTTGTCTACGAGGGTGTTTTCAGGTCTCTCTTCCCACCCTCAAAGGCTTTTTACCCCACAAAAACTTTATTTTTGCGGGGGCCCCGTATTTGCCTCTAAAACTCCCTTGAACAGGAGGGGGAAAAGAATAAGAGAGTCCAAGAGAGGCAGAGCCTCTTTTGGGTGGGTGGAAAACTAGACACAGGCTAAAAGGGGGGGAGGGGAAGAAAGGCACTGGTTAAAAATGGGGGTGGGGTTGAGAGAGAGTCTTATAGGGGTGAAACCCCTGTAGGGCGGGTGGGTGGGAAGTAAAAGTCAGGTTGAAAGAATGATTAAGAAAATTGCTGTATTAGCCTTAGCAGTTTGTTTACTACTGGCTATATTGAGCCCGGGTCTGGTTCAAGCCCAGGGTGAGCTAACCATACTGGATAGCTCGGCTCAGGCTGTGTTTCCTTCCTGGCTCAGCTTCAATCTGTCAGCCCGGAGCGACGTCAATATCACTGATATTCGCCTGTGCTATACCGTTGACCGTGCCAGCTTTGCCGAGGTTATCAGCGAGGTCTATATTGAATTTGTGCCGGCGACTACTATTGATATCAGCTGGGCTCTGCAGATGGTGAAGATTGGCGGGCTGCCGCCCGGCTCCAGCCTGGAATACTGGTGGAAAGTAGAGGATGCCAACGGCAACAAAAAGGAAACCACTCCAGCTCTGGTCCAGTTTGATGACGAGCGCTATGAGTGGCGCAGTTTAACCCAGGGGGAGGTAACCATTTATTGGTATAACGGCGATGATTCCTTTGCCCAGGAGCTGATGGCAACGGCTCAGGATGCGCTGGAGAGGCTGGCTGAGGATACCGGCGCCGAGCTGGAGAGACCAGCCAAGCTCTATATCTACGCCAGCACCACTGATTTAAGAGGGGCCATGATTTATCCTCAGGAGTGGACGGGAGGTGTTGCCTATACCAGATATGGCATCATGGCTATTGGCATATCTCCGGGTAACATTGACTGGGGCAAGACGGCCATTGCCCATGAGCTGACCCACCTGGTTATCCACCAGATGACGCTTAACCCCTATAATGACCTGCCTAACTGGCTGGACGAGGGTCTAGCCATGCGTGCTGAAGGGGAGCTGGGTTCAGAATTCACCCCTTATCTTGAGGAGGCGATAGATGAGGATAGCCTTATCTCGGTGCAGAGCCTATGCAGCCCCTTCTCGGCTTATACTGAGAAAGCCACTCTCTCCTATGCTCAAAGCTATAGTCTGGTTGATTTCCTTATCACCAGTTACGGGCGGGACAAGATGCTTGAGCTACTGAATACCTTTAGCCAGGGGAGTGGCTATGATGCTGCTCTGCAAAAGGTTTATGACTTTGATATGGATAGTCTGGATAGTTTATGGCGGGAATATGTTACTGCGCTGGTGGGTGCTGGGTAGTGAAAGCGAGGGATGATGAAGAAATCGTTCACCATTCATGATTTGCCCCTTTCCGAGCGACCCAGGGAGAGGCTGCAGAAATTGGGGGTAGAGGCCCTATCGGCTCAGGAGATTCTGGCGGTAATTCTGGGTCGTGGCATTGCCGGTGAATCGGTGATGGTGACCACCCAGAGGCTGCTATCCCGGTTTGGCAATCTCAAAGGTATCGCCAGTGCCTCGTTAGAGGAGCTATCACAGGTTAGAGGGATTGGCCTGGCCAAGGCGGCTCAGATTAAAGCTGCCTTTGAGTTGGGCAGTCGGCTGGAGGGTTATGCCGAGGCTGGGGAAAGACCAATAGTCAAGACTCCTGAGGATGTGGCCGGCCTGGTGAGGGCTAGATTAAAGGGCAAGAAGAAAGAGCATTTCCTGGCGCTTTTGCTGGACACACGGAATCAGCTGATAAAAATAGCCGAAATCTCTATCGGCAGCCTGGATACCAGCATTGTTCACCCCAGGGAGGTATTTAAGGAAGCAATCTCGGCCAGTGCCGCCGCGGTAATCTTTGTCCACAATCACCCTTCAGGCGACCCTACAGCCTCAGAGGATGACATAAAGTTAAATAAGAGGCTGGCTGAGGCCGGGGAGATTGTAGGCATAGATGTCCTAGACCACATCATTATTGGCGATAAAAAATACCTGAGCCTGAAAAGAGAAGGTTTGTTTTGAGATTAATTATCTACCTCACCCCCTTAATCCCCCTCTCCTTCAAAGGAGAGGGGGAAGATAAAGAAAGAGGGGCTTCGCCCCTCTAAAACTCCCTGCTTGGTAATCTGGAGTAAGGAGAGGGAGAAAAAGGAGGTTGATTGTGGACATTAATGAGCAAATTGTTCGTGCTTGGCTTGAGACACAAGGCTTTCTGGTAAAAAGTAGATTTAGATACGAGATAACAAGTGGTAAGTATAAAGGGTGGAGTGATATAGACCTTATAGCCTATCGACTTCATGACAGCAAGAGGGTGGCAGTTGATATAACGGCATGGATGACTCAATATATATCGCTTTCATATGTCACAAACCCGAACCACTATGCATACTATAGACTCTTCAAAAGCTCCTTCCCAGAAGCTAGGGAAGCGATGCGACGGGAGTTCGGTGTTCACAATGATAAACAATATGAAATATGGCTAGTGTTATCCTATCTAGCACCAACACAAAAAGATAAAGTTGAAGCTGAATGTCTTAAACATGTAGACCGTGTTATTGAATTTCCAACTATTATGAAGGAGCTTGTGGATTATATCAAGCGAGCCCCAGGCCCAACTCAGGAGACGGAAGCATTACAAACAATAAGAGCATTGGTGCTATGTGAAATACTGAAATAACTTCATACTTTCGTTATGAGCTAAATGATGAAAAGAGCCTTATATATACTTTTTGCGTTATTATTAATATGCAGTCTGCTTCTCTTTGGCTGCCAGTGTGAGTGGGATGGAGCCTCGCCCCCCGGCGGGGAAGGAGTCCTTAATCTGTATGGCATTGACCCACTAACTCTTGACCCGGCGGTCTCCGGCGAGATGACCTCCCACGTGTACATAATGCAGATATTCAGTGGCCTGATTTGTCTTGATGATAATCTGGAGCCGGCGCCTGATATAGCCGAGAGGTGGGAGGTCAGCCAGGATGGCAGGACTTATACCTTTTACCTGAGGCAGGATGTTAAGTTTCACGATGGCGGGCAGGTAAAGGCTGAGGACTTCAAGTATTCCTGGGAGCGGGCCTGTGCCCCTGAGACCGGCTCTCAGACGGCAGCCACCTATCTGGGCGATATTGTCGGGGCGAGCGAGGTGTTATCCGGCGAAAGTGAGGAGATTAGCGGCGTCAGGGTTATTGGTGATTACACCCTTGAGGTGACTATAGACACCCCGAAGGTTTATTTCCTGTCCAAGCTGACCTATCCCACCTCCTTTGTGGTGGATAGGGCTGATGTGGAGTCGGGAGGGGAATGGTGGCGCAGTCCCAATGGCACCGGTCCCTTCAAGCTCAGGCAGTGGGAGCAAAGCCAACTAATCGTCTTGGAGCGGAACGAGCTTTATTACGGGGAGCTGGCCAAGTTAGACTCGGTCGTCTTTCAGTTGTGGAGTGGTGTGCCCATGAATCTGTATGAGACGGGTGAAATTGATGTTACCGGTGTCGGCATTAGTTATATGGAAAAGGTTACTGATGAAGCCGGCCCCTTTTACCTGGATTTAAGCATAATCCCTGAGCTGAGCTTCTACTACATCGGCTTTAATACTGCCGAGCCACCGTTTGACAATGTCAATATCCGCCGTGCCTTCTCTATGGCGATTGATAAGGATAAGTTGATTTCTCTGGTATTTAAGGATATGGTGCAGCCGGCGGACGGCATACTGCCTCCGGGTATGCCGGGCTATAATGAGGAACTCATGGGGCTGGACTACGATATAGAGGGGGCAAAGGAACTAATCGCTCAATCCAGTTATGGCGATGTCTCCCAGTTGCCGCCTATCACCATTACCACTATGGGCTGGGGAGGGCCAATCTCGTCGGGGCTGGAGTCTATCGTTCATCAGTGGCGGGAGAACCTGGGGGTAGAGGTAGCGGTGAGGCAGCTGGAGCCGGAGAGATTCCTCTATCACCTCGGCGAGGAGAAGGACGAGATGTTCCATATTGGCTGGGTGGCTGACTATCCTCACCCCCAGAATTTTCTGGAGATTTTGTTTCATAGTGTTATGGATAATAACTATGGCGAATATAGCAACCCTGAGGTAGATGCTCTGCTGGAGCAGGCGGGGGTGGAGCAGGATAGTGCTTTGAGCCTGGCACTATATCAACGAGCTGAGCAACTGCTGGTTGAGGATGCCGCCTGCCTGCCTCTGTGGTTTGGGCAGAATTATATTCTGGTCAAGCCCTATGTTTTGGGATACAACCTAAACCCTTCAGGTTTTGTTATGCTAAATGAGGTCTCGGTTGAGCCTGACTAGATATTGAGGTTAATCGGTTATGGATTTGGTGAAGCAGTTAGACCATATTTTTAATCCGAGAAGCGTGGCGGTAGTTGGTGCCTCAGCTAATCCGGAGAAGGTGGGCTACATGTGCGTGGGCAACCTGCTGGAAGGTGGGTTCGGGGGCAGGGTTTATCCAGTTAACCCCGGTCTGGCGCAGCTCTTTGGCTTAAAGGCGTACCCCTCAATTGGCGCCATTCCGGGAGGGGTTGATTTAGCCATGGTGGCTATTCCCGCCGAGCTTACCTTATCCACCATAGAGGAGTGTGTAGCCAAGGGAGTAAAGGGGACTATTCTGATAAGCGGTGGTTTCAGGGAGGTGGGCACCGAGATTGGTGCTGAATTGCAGGCTCAGCTCAAGGATATAGCTAGTAAAGGCGGGATGAAGATTATTGGCCCCAATACCCTGGGGTTAATCAATCCTCGGGCTAAGCTTAACGCCTCGTTTCAATATACGCTTAGTTTGAGTCAGGTGGGTAATGTGGCGGTGGCGGCTCAAAGCGGCGGAACCACTATTTATGTGGTGCATGCCTTGACCAATCATAATGTGGGCATCAGTAAGGCTATCGGGCTGGGCAATAGGTGTAACCTTGATTTTGACGAGGTAGTGACCTATTTTGGCCAGGACAAGGAGACCGAGGTAATAGCTTTATATGTGGAAGGTCTGGAACAGCCCCAGCAGCTTATCAAGGCTGCCCAGAAGGTTATCAAGCGAAAGCCCATCGTGGTCTATAAGGGGGGCAGGAGTGAGGAGGTGGGGTGGGCTACCCTGGCCCACACTGGTGCCCTGGCTGGTAAATACGAGTTTTATAAGACTGCTTTCCACGAGGCGGGTATGATTGTGGTGGATGATATAACGGAGCTGGTTGACGTGGCTAAGGCATTAGCCTTTCAGCCAGCGGCGGGGGGCAACAGAGTGGCTATTTTCTCGGTTCAGGCTGGTCCGGGAATAATCATGGCTGACAAGTGTCATGAGCGGGGGTTGAAGCTGGCTCAATTTTCGTCGGCAACAAAGAGTCGGCTCAAGCAACTGGCATCGCTACTTAATCCGGTGGATAACCCGGTTGACCTGGCCTGGAAATCGGATGAATTTGACGCCTGCCGGGAGATGCTCAAAGTCGTTTTAGACGATGATGGCGTTGATGCGCTAACGGTAGCCGCCGTTTTCTACAGCACCAATATGGAGGTGATGAGGGCGGTGGTTGATGTTGCCAGAGGCAGTAAAAAGCCGATAACAGTATGCCTTGATTCTCCCCGGGGGGCAGCTTATGCCGAGATAGGTGCGCTGGAGAGCAATAATATTCCAACCTACCCCCTCCCCGAGAGGGCAATAACTGGTTTAGCCGGTCTGGTTAGATACGGGGAGATACTCAGTGGTGGCGGAGGGGGTGGGATTCGAACCCACGGCTCCGGTATATCGGAGCAACGGTTTTCAAGACCGTCACCATAAACCACTCGGACACCCCTCCCCGGCTTTAGTATAGAAAATTGAGCTGATATCGTCAAATCTATCAAGGAGGATAAGTATGTCTTTAGAGGGGAAGGTAGCCTTTGTCAGTGGAGCGTCAAGACCGCAGGTCATTTGGTATCAAGCCTGCTCTATCTGATTACTCTCTCCCCCACGGGGGCGGGTGGGTGGGAAAGAAGACTTTTTCGAGGTGGGGCTTGGGGTGGAATAGTCCCGTAAGGGTTTTATCTACCTCACCCCCTGTATCCCCCTCTCCTATCAAGGAGAGGGGGAAAGTTTTTTATAAAAAAGGGGCTGACGCCCCTCTTTGACACCGTAACCACGGAAGTTTCTCTCTTAATGTATTGACATATATGATTAACGGATATAACCTATAGCAAATATATCTACTGGTACAAGACTACTATGGTCAGAAGTGAAATAATACCAGTTAAATATGTATTTTTAGACGTAGTGGCTTATACGAAGCGGACTATAGAAGCACAGTGCTATATTATCGATGCGCTCAATAAGATAGTAAAAGGAACTGCCAACAGATACCGTATAAATGACGATTACGTGATATATATACCTACGGGAGACGGAATATGTATAGCTCTACTCGGTGCAGATTTGCCATATGATATACATGTTACTATTGCGAAGGAAATACTGCACAGGATATCGGTGAATAATTCTAGAGTAAGGCTAGATTGGAAGAAATTTAAAGTCAGGGTTGGTATAAACCAATGTGATGACAATCTTATTACAGATATTAATGGTATGAGAAATGTAGCTGGCGCTGGAATAAATAACGCTAGACGTATTATGGACTTGGCTGATGAAAGCCAAATCTTGGTAAATACCGTAGTATACGAAAATTTACATCCTCGTAAGGCATATAATAGGGCTTTTAGCCCAGAGTTTAGGAAGGAAGTGAAACACGGGCTTGTTTTGAGAATGCACCAGCTTGTTAAACCAGATACGGATTGGTTGAACACAAATACCCCGTCGGTATTTGTGACTCAGGTTCAACCTGAGCCCCCACTACCAAAATTAACAGCTTATTATTTTGCCCATTGTATAAAGAATCAAGATTTTATTCTGAATAAGATTAGAGAGGACACGCTTAATCACAACTGGCTGAAATTCCTGCTCTGGTTCTTAGCGGAGGACTCGAAAAAAGCGGATGAGACGGGGGCTTATGATGCCTATGTTAGAAAGGTTTTGCCCGATACAGGCTCAGACACTATAGACGGACATTTCGAGTGGTTTCGAAAACACGTTGCTGGTGAAGTAGCCATAGAATTATGCAACATAATATTGGACGATGCTGTACCATCCTCAATAAGGTACAAATACCTATATAGTGAGAGTGAAGACTTAGTGGTAAACTCCGAAGGTAAGGAGAAGTTGAAAGGGGATTGGCCTGAAATCTGGGATGAGTTTGGACTTGGTGAATTGTCAGGCCAGTAAAGAATCTTGTTACCTAATCACCCTCTCCCCCACATACCGCTGCAATACTTCAGGGATTAAGATAGAGCCGTCGGCTTGCTGGTAGTTCTCCATTATGGCGATGAGGACGCGGGGCAGGGCTAGCCCTGAGCCGTTTAAGGTGTGGACAAACTGGGGCTTGGCGTCAGACGCTGGGCGGTAGCGGATGTCGGCTCGCCGGGCCTGAAAGTCCCCACAGTTGGAGCAGGAGCTTACCTCCAGCCACTCGCCACAGCCGGGAGCCCACATCTCAATATCATAGGATTTTTGTGAAGCGAAGCCCAGGTCGGCGGTGCAAAGCTGCTTCACTCGGTAGGGGAGCTCCAGTTTCTGGCAGACCTGTTCGGCGTCGCTAAGCAGCTTCTCCAGCTCCTGGTCGGAGGCGTCTGGCTCGGTGAATTTATATAGCTCCACCTTATCAAACTGGTGACCCCGTTTTATGCCCCGGGTATCCTTTCCCGCCGACATCTTCTCCCGCCGAAAACAGGCGGTATAGGCGACATAGTAAATAGGCAGGGCACCAGGCGGCAGGATTTCATCGCGGTGGAGGTTGGTGACTGGCACTTCAGCCGTAGGCACGAACCAGAGGTCGTCTTCTTCATCGTGGTAAAGGTTGTCGGCGAACTTGGGCAGCTGGGCGGAGCCCACCATGCACTCCCTCCTGACCATAAACGGTGGGTATATCTCCTGGTAGCCGTGCTCGGTGCTATGGAGGTCGAGCATGAAAGAGATGATGGCTCTCTGCAGTTTGGCGCCCAAACCTTTAAGCACATAGAAGCGGGTGCCGGAAAGCTTTACCCCCCTCTCAAAGTCGATGATTCTTAAGTTTTCCCCCAGTTTCCAGTGGGGGGCGGGCTCAAAGTCAAAGCCTTTTGGCTCCCCCCAGGAGCGGACTACCGGGTTATCCCCTTCATCCTTACCTATGGGCACGGTAGGCTGGGGGATATTAGGCACCTGAAGCAGAAGCTCTTCCAGCTGGTTATCCAGGCGTCTCACTTCTTCTTCTAGCCCCTTTATCATGGCACGCAGGTCACGCCCTTCGTCAATGGTTTCCTTGTCCACCTTTCTTTCTCGGGCAGCCTCTTTTCTCTGGTGTCTCAGGCTCTCCAGCTCAAGGAGCTTCTGACGACGCTCCAAGTCAAGCTGCAAAATCTCATCTAAAGGGGCGGTATCCTGGCGGTTAGCTACCGCCTGCCTTACTTGGTCTATATTTTCCCTGATGAATTTAAGGTCAAGCATAGTTACTTACCAACCCTCCCCCTTTATCCCCCTCCCTTACAAGGGAGGGGGAACGGGTTTTATAAGAGGGGCTTCGCCTCTCTTTGACACTCCTTCAGGTTTTCTTTATCTTTTTTATTTATTTTACCCCGATTTGGGTATTCCTATCCATCTTGGAGTCCGGTTCATATCTCCATGCTTCCTAAGACCATTGCCAGGCAGATGACTAATCCCATGCCCATCATGAAGACGAGGGTTAAGACACGGGCCAGCTTGGGACTGGGGCGGGTGGCGAAGAGCCAGGCACAGACCAGGCCCACGGCGATGAAAACCAGGTCAAGGTATAAGTAGATAGTATTGAATTCACCCGTAAAGTACGTCGCTAAGCTCAGGGCGTAGGCGATGAGCAGGCAAACCACAGTAAACTGCGCAGTACGCTTTATTCCGTAGCGCTTGGGCAGAGTCTGTACCGGAGTAGCCTCGTCCTGGGGGAAATCGCGGATGTCAATCATCCCTCGCCCGCCGAACATGGCGAAGAAGAACATACCAGCCAACAGCCCTAGCCCCGGGCTTAAGCGACCGCCGGCTGCACACCCAATGAACACGTACAGGGCTTGCAACAGCCCTAGGGTCAGGGCACGAGATAGGGGAGTCTCGAAGAGGTGCAAGGCTAAGCTGATTATGACAGCCAGAGTGATGGCCCAGGGCAACAGAGCCCAGGGGGCGACCAAGAAGACCACAACAGCACTAATGGCGATGAAAGTCGAGGAGAAGGCTAGCCCTGTAGGCGGAGAGAGGGAGCCGTCGGCAAGGGGGTTATGGCGTATTTCTGCCCGAGGCCCCTTGGTGTCTAAGTCATGGTCAGCATAGAAGTCCAAGGAGAAGCCGCCCACCGCTAGACACCAAGCGGCCAGGGTCATCCATAAGGAACGGGTGCCCCCGGCACCAGCGGTGAAGGCGGCGGCACCTGCAATCATCGCCACCATCACCGTGCGGTTAAAGCGCAGCAGCCAGAAAAAGGCTACAGGTTTAGCAAACTGAGGTTTGCCCTTATCATTAACGGTTTCCATAGTCCTCTCTAGACGAACCCAAAGCTCACCCAACCCGTGTTTGCTTTATTTGATTGAACCCTTTCCCTTTAAGTTCTTGATTAGGGTGCTTCACCCATTTTTAACAGTTCTCTTTCTTCCCACCCAGCCCACCCTACAGGGGTTTCACCCCTTTATTTTATCCCATTAATTTT
>Ga0114930_10003728_pt1 | contig 13196 bp, 9 predicted proteins | sample AnhtaG_FD_87300 | JGI IMG/M metagenome (GOLD analysis project Ga0114930, IMG submission 87300) | Deep subsurface microbial communities from Anholt, Denmark to uncover new lineages of life (NeLLi) - Anholt_01485 metaG | ecosystem: Environmental > Aquatic > Marine > Oceanic > Sediment | place... | reverse complement strand
CATGCTGCTCTAAATTTGGCAAATCAGGGATTTCAAACAACTATTATAGAAAAGGAATCGGAATTAGGTGGAAATTTAAAATTATTAAATAAGTTGTATCCCATTCAGGTGGACGCTTCAAAATTATTAGAAATAATTTATTTGGTAGAAAGCCATAGAAATATAAATGTTATAACCTCAAGCATTCCAGTTAAAGTTGAGGGATTTATAGGAAATTTCGAAACAACTATTAAAAAAAATAAACAAATTTCTAAAATAAAAACTGGAATCATAATTATTGCAACTGGTGCTAAAACCTTGATTCCTGATGGTTTATTTGGTTATAATGGTAAAACTGTTATCTCTCAATTAGACTTAGAACAGCTATTAAAAGAGAATAATGTAAATGCCCAAAATATTGTAATGATTCAATGTGTTGGAGCACGAAATGATGTAAGACCATATTGTTCAAAGATTTGTTGTATGACTGCTTTAAAAAATGCTATGCTCATTAAAGAAATTAATCCTAATGCAAATATATCAATATTATTCAGAGATATTCAGACGCAAGGAACAACTTACGAGGATTACTATAGAAAAGCGAGAGAAAAGGCAATTTTATTTGTAAAATACTCACCCGAAAAACCTCCATTAGTAAAAAATAGTGTTGTTGAAGTTTATAGTGAATTAAGAAATCTAATAATCAATATACCTTATGATCTTGTGGTTTTATCAACACCTCTTATAGCTCATGAGGATTCGACTAAGCTTGCAAAAATGTTAAAAATTCCTCAGCAAGATAATAAATTTTTTTTAGAAGCTCATGTTAAATTAAAACCCTTAGATTTTGCTACAGATGGAATATTTATATGTGGTTCAGCACATTGGCCTGCTGATGTACGTGAAAGTATCTCTCAAGCATATGCAGCAGCATCGAGAGCAAGCCGAGTTTTATCAAAGGATTATCTAGAAGTTGAGGGAGCTACTGCTGAAGTTGATACAGAGATATGTATAAAATGTAAAATCTGTATAAAAATTTGTCCATTTTCAGCAATATCTAAAAATCAAGAGGGGGAAATTGTAGTAAACAAAATACTTTGTAAGGCATGTGGTGTTTGTGGAGCAAGTTGTCCTGTAGGAGCAATAACTATCCATCATTTTACAGATGAACAAATAATATCAGAAATATTATCATGTGGAGTTGGATATTAATTGGATTATGAACCTCAAATATTAGGTTTTTTATGTAATTGGTGTTCCTATGCTGGGGCAGATCTTGCGGGAGTGAGTCGAATTCAATATGCTCCTAATCTTAGAGTGATAAGAGTAATGTGTAGTGGAAGGATTGATCCTATTTTTATTCTTGAGGGATTTTTAAAAGGAATTGATGGCATTATGGTTTTAGGTTGCCATCTTGGAGATTGCCATTATATAAACGGAAATTATGAAGCAGAGATAAAAATAGGTGTGTTAAATAAAATATTAAAACTCATTGGATTCTCAGAAAGATTAATATTAGATTGGGTATCTGCTTCAGAGGGAAATAGGTTTGCTCAAGTAGTAAATGAATTTACTGAAAAAATCCGTGATTTAGGTCCTTCCCCTATAAAAGATAAGAAATATAAAATACATATAACCGATGAACTTAATGTGATTAAATCAGCATTATCAGATATAAGATTAAGGGTGTTTATAGGAAGGAAGAGATCTATTATAACAGAAGGAAATGTATATGGTGAAGTGATTTCAGAAGAGGAATTTGATAAGATTTTAGATCAAGCAATTTATGATGAATATATTCGCAATAAAATTTTATTGAAAATAAAAAATAGAAGTAAATCTGTTCCTGAAATTTCAAAAGAAATCAGAGTTGAACCAAATAGAGTATTAGAACATATTATATGTCTTAAATCAAGAGGATTAGTTGATTTTGATAAAATTATTGATATCTATCCAAAATTCATATCAATTAAAGAGGAATAAAAATGGAAAAAGTTGGTGCTGTTTTAGTTATTGGAGGCGGAATTGGAGGCATCCAAGCGTCTATGGATCTAGCTGATTCTGGTTATAAAGTCTACATAGTAGAATCCACAACGAGTATAGGCGGGGTTATGTCTCAATTAGATAAAACTTTTCCTACAAATGATTGTTCAATCTGCATACTAGCTCCAAAACTAGTCGCTGCCGGACGTCATGAGAATATAAATATTTTAATAAATGCCTCTGTTGAGAGAGTAGAGGGAGAAGCGGGAAATTTTACAGCACATATAAAACAGAAATCATTATTTTTAGATCAAAAAAAATGTACAGGGTGTGGTTTATGCGCTCGTGTTTGTCCAGTAGAAGCAATTGATATATTCAATGAAGGACTTTCAACAAGATCGGCAATATCTGTAAAATTTCCTCAAGCAGTGCCTTTAGTTTATTCTATTGATAAAGATAAATGTATAGGATGTGGAGTATGTGAAGGTAGATGTGATGCAAACGCCATAGATTACACTCTCGAGGATAAAATTATTACGATTAATGTTGGAGCGATTATTTTAGCTATTGGATTTGATGAGTTCGATCCAACACCTCTTAAATCTTATGGTTATGGGAAATTTTTCAATGTTGTAACTAGTACTCAATTTGAACGAATTCTAAGTGCTAGTGGCCCATTTTCTGGGACGATAATCAGACCTTCTGATGGATTAATTCCCAGAAAAATAGCATTTTTGCAATGTATTGGCTCAAGAGATCGCCATATTGGAATAGAATATTGTTCCTCTGTATGTTGTATGTATACTACAAAAGAAGCAGTAATTGCAAAAGAGCATATGGAACTTGTTCAACCAACAATATTTTCGATGGATATAAGGGCTTGTGGAAAAGATTTTGATAAATATATTGAACGAGCTAAAAATGAATATGGTATAAGATATATTCGAAGTAGAATATCTTTTATTAAAGAGGTTTCAGATACTAAAGACCTTATTTTACAATATGAAACTGAAAATGGAAAAATTATAGAAGAAAGTTTTAATTTAGTCGTACTCTCAGTTGGAGCAAAACCTCACCATAGTGCTCTAGAATTAGCTAGGACGCTAAATATAAAATTAAATGAGTTTGGTTTCTGTAAAACTGATCCCTTTTTTTCCATCAAGACTTCTAGAAAGGGAATATATGTATGTGGAATGTTTTCAGAGCCAAAGGATATTCCAGAAACTGTTATTGAAGCTAGTGCAGCAGCAGGGACTGTAAATGTCCTTTTATCTGATGTGAGAAATACCTTAGTTAGAGAAAAAGAACTTCCTGAAGAATTGGATGTAAGTAATGAGCCTCCAAGAATTGGTGTTTTTATTTGCCATTGTGGTATTAATATTGGAGGGGTAGTAAACGTTCCTGAAGTTGTTGAATATGCTGCAACCTTACCTGATGTAGTATATGCTGAAAGAAATTTATATACATGCTCAGCAGACACTCAAGTTAACATTAAAGAGAAAATCAAAGAGTATAATATAAATAGAGTGGTTGTGGCGTCGTGCACACCTAGAACACACGAATTATTGTTCCAAGCTACTATTAGAGAAGCAGGTTTAAACAAATATTTATTTGATTTGGCAAATATTAGGGATCAATGTTCTTGGGTGCATATGCATGAACCTGAAGCCGCAACTGAAAAGGCTGAAGACTTAGTAAGAATGTCTGTTGCTAAAGTTCGAAATTTAATTCCTTTGGAGGAACAGAAAGTTAAAGTTACTCATAAGGGTATAATAATAGGAGGGGGCGTTGCTGGGATGACTGCGGCATTGAATTTGGCAGAGCAAGGATATGAAGTATATCTCTTAGAGAAAAATAATAGATTAGGTGGTTACTCAAATAATATTTTTAGTTCTTTAGAGAACGATGATGTTCAAATATTTATAAAAGAATTAATTGAAAAAACTGACAATCATAAATTAATAAATGTTTTTCTAGATGCTCAAATTACTTCTATTAGCGGATATGTTGGTAATTTTACTACTAATATTATTTATAGCAAAGAAAAAATACAAACAAGTTTTAATCATGGGATTATTATTGTGGCTACTGGAGCAAAAGAATATCAGCCAAAAGATAATGAATTTTTGTTTGGACAAGATGATAGAATTATAATTCAATCAAAACTTGAAAATATTCTTTTTACCGATGAAAAGAAACTAAAAAACATAAGATCAATGGTTATGATACAATGTGTTGGCTCTAGAAATGAAGAGCATCCATATTGTAGTAGAATTTGTTGTTCTGAAGCAATAAAAAATGCCTTGAAAACGAAGGAACTTAATCCAGATATTAACATTATTATTTTATTCCGTGATATTAGGACTTATGGCTTTAAAGAAAAATACTATAATCTAGCTAGAGATAAAGGTATAATCTTTCTTAGATTCAATGAAGATGAACCTCCGGAAGTGAAGGTAAAAAATGAATTATTAAATGTTTTATTAAGTAGATCCGATATTGGAGAGCTGAAATTTAATACCGATTTAGTTGTATTAAGTACAGGGATTATTGCCCCCAAGGAAAACTCTAATCTAGCCAAGATATTAAAAGTTCCCTTAAATGAAGATAATTTCTTTTTAGAAGCTCATGTTAAATTAAGACCATCTGATTTTGCAACAGATGGTGTGTTTTTATGTGGAACTGCAAGAGGAACAGCAAATATAAAAGAGAGTATCGCACAAGCTATTTCAGCAGCATCAAGAGCCGTAACTATCTTATCTAAAGATATGTTAGAAACCGAAGGCATTACTTCTTATATAGATGAAAAAAAATGTATAGGATGCGGAAAATGTGTTGAAATCTGTCCTTATAATGCTATCCAATTATATGATTTTATTAAGCCTATGGGATTATTTACAGAAAGTATAAAAAAAGCTCAAGTTATTAAGGCTGTTTGTAAAGGATGTGGAACGTGCTTTGCAGAATGTCCAACATCTGCAATTATTATGAATCATTATGGAAGTAAACAGATTAACCCAATGGTTAATGAAGCGGTAAAATCATTAACTGAGGAGATTAAGCCTAAAATAGTTGCATTTCTTTGTAATTGGTGTAGTTATGCTGGAGCAGATTTAGCAGGTGTCAGTCGCTATCAATATCCTCCAAATGTGAGAGTTATCAGAACAATGTGTTCTGGAGGAATGGCTAAGAGTTATATTTTAAGAGCTTTTTTAAATGGTGCTGATGGAGTTTTTATCTCCGGTTGTCATATAGGTGATTGTCATTATATAAGTGGAAATGAAAACGCTTATTTGAGGATGGATCATTTAAAAATCCTATTGCGAAAGATTGGAATTGAAGAAGAGAGAATAGAGATTCACCAAATCTCTGCAAGTGAAGGAAAAATATTTGCGGAAAAAATAACAGCATTTACAAAAAAAATAAGTAAATTAGGAGACTCAAAGATCCCAACAAAAATCAGAAAGATAAAAATTAAAGCAAATTAAATTTTTAAATACCCATATTATTTGTCTCTTAAGGTTTTTAGCATCCATGAACTTCAGTCAAAAACCCATTTTTATCTTTAGCTATACTTAAAGTCTCAACGATTTGTGCTGTTTTTTAGAAGGAACCATGCCTGTTGATAATACAACTAAATTTGTGTTCATGGTAATAAAATCATTTGTTCAAAAATGAAGAAAATGTAATAGTTGTTCCCTATTCTCATTATAATATTGTCGAAAATTATGGAATTGATCAAATCAATACTTATCTTGAATATTTTAATAAACGATGGAAAAAAAATTTACTATTTACAAATTTCATTAGGAATAGAAATGTATCTTGAATCCTACCAGACCTCGCAAATTTTAGATGATTCTTCTTTAAGTATTAGGCAAAAAATTCCCCCTCTGAATTCAGTAAAAAAATTAGATGGTATAGGTATTATTGAAGCACCTAGAGGGCTATTAATGCATCATGATAGCATTGATCAAAGTAATTCCATTGATCAAATAAACCTTTTTGTTGCTTCTGAATTCAATATCCCACTTATCAACAAAATGATTACGAAATATGCTCAAGAATTATTTGAAATAACAGGAGATGTAAATTTGGTGAAGAAAAAAGTTCAGTTGATAATCAGAGCCTTTGACCACATGAGTAGCACTCATGTGCTACCCATTAATATTAAAATTTCATTCGTAAAGAATATATATCTCTCGTTGAAAAAAAATTTTTAATCTATTCAAAAAGACTTGAAAATATCATAAGTTTATATTCTATAGCTATTTACCCAATAATCATATATGCAAATAGAACATTTATATGTTTATGACCATATATAATATATAGAAGACTGATAACTATATTATTAAAAATAATAGAATTATTAAAAAAAATCAAGTGAATGTTGAAGAATGATAACAAAAGAGCAAATGATCGATTATTTGCAATGTGATATTTCGTCTTTTGGATTTCAAGATTTATACGATTTAGTTATAAGCAAAAACAATTGTATAAATTGTGGAGCTTGCCTCTCAATCTGTCCTCGTATTGGTATTAAAAACAATAAACCAACACTAAAAGATTATGATCCAGAGTGTTCGTTATGCTTTAAATACTGCCCAAGAACATTTTTTCCAAAAAAATTATTTGAAAAAGAAATTTTTAATGAACAAACTCAAAAAGATTTTCTTTTAGGACATTATCAAGAAATTATTGCTGCTAAAAGTACAAGTAATAATATTTTAAGGAAAGCCCAAAATGGTGGAGTTGTAACTACTTTACTTATCCATGCTTTAAATACAGGATTAATTGATGGAGTACTTATGACTAACAAGGATGAAAATTGGTATCCTAAACCCTTCATAGCAAGAACTCCAGAAGAAGTAATTCATGCTGCGGGCTCAATCTATACTATGATACCAACTTTAAGTATATATAAAGAGGCAGTGTACAAATATAAAATTAAAAATCTTGCCTTTGTCGGTTTGCCATGTCAAATTCAAGCAGTAAGAAAATTTCAACTATGGCCACCTCTTTCAAATAAATATGGAAAATTTAAATTGATTATTGGATTATTTTGTTCATCTAATTACTCATACGATTCAATGATTACCCTTGTACATGATTTAATTGGAGTAAGTATGATGGAAATTAAGAAATTTGATGTTTCTCATGGTAAGTTTATTGCTTATTTAAATGATGGAACTATTAAAGAAGTCTCAATAAAGGATACAAGCAAATATCATTTTTCAAGTTGTAAATTTTGTAAAGATTATACTTCTGAATTTGCCGATATTTCAGTAGGAAGTGTAGGAACCTTGAATGATAATTGGAATAGTGTTATAGTTCGCTCTAATGCGGGTCAACAGCTCTTTAATGATGCCTTGATAACAAGAAAAATTATTGTTTCCAACAAAATTGATCTTTTAAAAATAAAAAACGCTTCGAAGAAAAAGAAATTGCAGATTACACAAACAAATAATAACATTTATTCTGCTTTAAAATTTTTAGGTATATCTAAATCTGAAATTGATACATATATAACACTTCTATCTTTAGGAGAAGCTGATTTAAATATGATGTGTGAAATTATGAAGCAAAGACCAGAAATAATTTATAATATTCTTAAAACCTTAAAACAGAGGAAATGGATATCAATAACAGATCAAGTTTACAGCCCTATCAATCCCTCTACCGTTATTAAAAGAGAAATAAACAATTTTAGAAATGACTTCAAAAAACATATTAACACAATTAAATCTGAAGCTTTAGAGTGTTTAAAAACGATTTTTGTCCAGAACAATCTTATGAACTTAGAAAATGTAGATTTTGATTATATTATTTTTTAAACAACATCTAATTCCGAGGATTATGACAGCATTATCCTAATCTTAAATCCTCGTAATTGTATGAATAACATCCAAGCCTATGTTAGGCTTTATAAGAAATCGTTAAAAATAACATGTGGTATAATTAACGGTGTGTGTAGTGAAGTAACTGTTTATGTAATTAAACGTAAAGATGTGAATTTTTCATTTCTGTACGTTGAATCCAGAAAAAATAGAATATTCGGTGATTGCGAATTATTGTATGGAATACCTGCTAAAATAACAAATGATTTAATTAATGCAGTTATAAAAATAGCTAATGAAAAATCTATTCCAAAAGAAATAATCACATTTATAGACAATCTTAGAGAAAATATTAAAATTTAGTATTGTGGTCTCAAAATTTCAATTAAGAATTAAATAATTGATTCTTAAGGAAAATAAATTACTTATAATTTGTTATGCCTAAATTTAAATTCGATAATTCATTTTATTGATTAAAAAGTCTTATTTGAGATGATTTTGAATTATCAATTCTATACCTGAAAAACGGATTGAAAAAGAAATTTTCCAAACACCATTAATTAGTTATTTGACAGAATGTGAAAAAGGAGAAATAATTACTGTATTAAGCGTAAAAGCTGGAATCAAAGCTAAAAAACGTCTTGCAAACCTAGGAATCGTTCCGGGTGTAAAAATTTTAAAAAAGAAAAGTGCTCCCTTGAAAGGACCCTTAGAAATAATTGTGAAAGGTTCTTCATTAGTAATTGGTAGAGGTCTGTCCGCAAAAATCATGGTAAGATGTCAGGGACAATGTAACTTATAAATATTTTTAAAAATTATATCCGTGATTTTGTTAAATAAAACTTTAAAATTCTAAAATAAAACTTTCAAGAATAAATATGAAATATCAAAGGAGAACATCAAGCCATTTACCGAATAAAGGAAAAGAAAAAGATAAACATAAAGATTCAATCAATATAGCGTTAGCTGGTAATCCAAATGTGGGAAAATCAGTCATATTTAATCAGTTAACAGGGCTTTCACAGACGATTGGAAATTGGCCTGGAAAGACAGTTGAAAAAATGGAAGGAAAATTAGACTTCTTAGGATATCACTTCAATATAGTTGATTTACCTGGTATTTATTCATTATCAACTTTCACGTTAGAAGAAATAGTAAGCCGAGAATTTATTGTTTCTGAGGAAGTTGATTTAATAATAAATGTTATTGATGCTACTAATCTTGAACGAAATTTATTTTTTACATTTCAACTGTTAGAGTTAAATGTTCCAATGATCCTCGCTATGAATCAAATGGATATTTTACATAAAAGAAATATAGATCTGGACTTCAAAAAGTTAGAAAAGATTTTTAAATTGCCAGTTTTGCCTGTGGTTGCGGTTCATGGGTTAGGTGTCCATCAACTTCTTGAAAAAGCAATAGAAATTTGCCATCCTCATTTAAATTATGAAAATAGTGAATTTGAAATTCCTGATTTATCCGCAATCCTTTCTTTTGGAAAGGAAGTTGAGATTAAAATCAAAGATCTTATAAAAAGTATTAGTGTTGATAGAAAATCTGTTGTTAACTCTCATTATCCCCCAAGATTTTTAGCAATAAAACTTTTAGAAGATGATGAAGAAATTAACAAAATATTTGAAAATCATGAGTCAACCTCAGATATCATTCAATTAGCTGATAGTTTTCGTAAGGAACTTGAAGAGATTCATGGCGAAGATATTAGTACTGTAATTTCTTCTGAAATTTACAACAATATTAATAAAATAGTAGAACAAGTTTTAATAATTCAATCTGAAAAACAAACTAAGAAAATTACTCTTGCTGATAAACTCGACCATCTTACCACTCACTCAATCTGGGGATATGTTATATTGATTCTGGTTATTTTAGGGATCTATATATTTACATTTTCCATTGGAGATTTTTTGGGGGGATTATTCGATGAAGGGTATGGAATTTGGAGTGAGAACATTTACTCATTATACGGAGAAAACTTATTAGGGGTCAAAATTCTTTGGGATGGTGGTGTAGGAGGATTAATCGGAGCAGTTGGGGGTGTATTAGTCTATGTTATACCATTTTTTTTAATAATTGAAATTCTACAAGATTCAGGGTATCTCCCAAGGGCCGCATTTTTGATGGATAGAGTTATGCACACGGTTGGAATTCACGGGAAATCTATTATACCCATGATTTTAGGTTTTGGATGTAATGTTCCAGCATGTGCGGGATGTAGAATTATGGAAACTGAACGAGAAAAAAAGATTTCTATTGTTTTAACCTCACTTATTCCTTGCGCTGCGGCAATGACCGTAGTTATGGGATTAGTCGGGAGATATTTAGGCCTTTCGTGGGTTCTGTTTTTGTTTATTATAAACTTTTCAGTCATTTTAATCGTAGGAAGAATTCTAAACAAAACAATGCCTGGAACTTGTACAGAATTAATTATGGAAATGCATGAATATAGGATGCCCAATTATAATGTAATCTTGAAGCAAACATGGTTAAGATCTAAAGAATTTGTGTTTAAAGCACTCCCTATTATTATCATTCTTGGAATTACATTAGAGATCCTACTGATTTTTAATGCCTTAGAACCAGTTAATCTTATTCTATCACCAATATCTGTAATCTGGTTGGGTCTTCCAACAGCTGTAGGAATATTCCTAATTTATGGAATTTTACGTAAAGAACTAACACTTGTACTTCTTGCTCTTTTTGCAGAAAATATGGGGTTAACTCTTGTAGAATTATTAACTCCTATTCAAATGATAACATTCAGCTTAGTCACAATGCTTTACATCCCCTGTTTTGCGACAATCATCATCATAGCGAAACAAACTAATTGGAAATACGCACTTCAAATTTCTTTTCTGGAAATTTCACTTGCTTTAATTATTGGAGGTATTGTAAATTGGGGATTTATTTTATTTATGAATTTGTAAAAACTTTATCAATAGAAACTTGAAAGTTCTATTAGAAGAAATTTAATTTATTTAAATTTCCTCTATTATTTCAATATTTTATAAATTCAATTATAATTCTCTTATAAAATCTTTAAGAAAATTCAGCTTTTTTTCTGAAACATAAAGGTGAGATTTATTAGATACTGATATACATTGTGTATAGCACATATTTAACAAAAAATTTGAGTATCTCATAAAATATTATATTAATAGGTTTAGAGGTGGTATATTATAAACGAAAATGAGAAATTTATCTTATATGTACAAACCAGTCATGATCCAGAACGACAATATTCACCCTTAGTATTGGCTCAAACCGCCAAAGCAATGGATATAAAACCAGTTGTATATTATTTGGGTACAGGATTAAGGATATTAAAACCTGGAGAAGCGGAGAAAATAAAACTAGGGACATTTCCAAGCGTAAAGGAAATGATAGATAAAACGTTGGATATGGGAATTGAAATTATGGTATGCGAAGCATCAAAAAGAATGTTAGGATTGGAAAAAGTCGATTTAATTCCCGGTGTAAAAATTGTCGGGGCAGCAACTCTGAATGATTTAGTTCTAGAAGCAGATGCTACACAATGGTTTTAAGTTTTATATAATTTTATAATATGAAGAGTATAAAGAGAAATGGAAATCACATATAACCTAAACTAATAAGAAATTACAATAACAACATTGAGAAAAATTATGGATTTACATTTTTACATTTAATTTCAATTGGTGTGCTTTTATTTTCAAATCTAATATATCTTTTAAACAACTCATTAACACATTTGATATACTCAGCACCCCGTCCGATTGCGATACCCCTTTCCTTATAAGTTAAAAAATACACTGAAATTTCTCTCTGCCCTGAGGAATCATTTCTTTTCAAAGAGATATTATGAATATATAAATCCGGGAATAGACTGAACAATAAATTAATTAATACATTTTCAGCTCTGATAATTAAGATCTTTCTATTCCTCATTTCTCTTCTCATTACATTTAAATAGAGTTTAGAATCAAAGTAATTCTCATTTTTCACAAAAAAAAAGACAAACTGATCAATAACGACAATAAATTCTGGGTATATTCCCTCCGTCTTATTATGAAAATATTTATATAATTTAAGTTCAGAATTTGAATACTTTTTTATGAAAGTTAAAATTTGATAAAAAACCAGATCATCGGCTATCGTATAGAACATAATATTGTATCTCTACTCAACAATTTAAACAACAATTAAAGTTATTTTTCCTATTTTACATTTCAAAGGAGTAATTTTTATAAATTCAGTAATGATCTATTATTATTTAGTAAGGATTCTTAATTACAAGTTTGTAGAGTTCGGAATTGTTAGAAAATAAATATGATGAAAATGGAATTTAAAGCCTTTTTAAGTGAATTTGCTAAGTATAATAGAAAAATATTGAAAAAATTAATCTTGATTATTATCTTAGTATTATATTTTACATTTCTATTTACATACAATTACTTTAGAATAACTTTAGATTATTCAATAGAAGGAAGTTGGCTTTATGGCTTCATTTCAGCTTTGATATCTACACTAATTTTTATCTTTATCATTGACATGGTTTGGTTTGCCTTCAAGAAGAGAAGATAAATCTTACAAGGACAAAACTAAAAACAAATCCAAGTAATTCTCTACATGTTTTGTCAAGAGAAATTCATTCTTCACTTTCTCACGGCCCTTCTTTCCCATTTCTTCAGCGATTTTTGTATTTTTTAATAAAAACAATATTTTTTCAGCAGATTCTTCTATAGAATTTACTAAATATCCATTAACCCCATTTTGAATTTGTAATTTGATTCCCCCTACATTTCCTCCTATAACTGGAGTTTCTTTCCATAAAGCTTCTGTTACTGTCATCCCAAATCCTTCTTTAATAGATTTTTGTAAAATTACATTAGAAATACGTTGAAAAGCATTTACTTCTAAATCTCCAACGCCATCTAGATTTGATAAAACATGAATATTAGGATCCCCAGAAGCATAATTTTTCACTTTTTCTAACCATTCTACACCTTCTGGGTCATCATGAGCTAGACTTCCAATCAAGACCAATCGAGATGGAAAACTTTTTTTAACTATTCTATATGCATCTATTACTCCTAAGGGATCTTTCCAAGGATCAAATCTAGATACTTGAGTAATTATCGGCTTATCTAAGGGTACAAATCTTTCAACAATCTCTTTTGCGAATTCATCTTCCAGTTCTTTATTTTTATCAGAAAATGGATCTATTGAAGGTGTAATAGGAAATATTAAATTTTTGATCCCTTTTCCAGCATATTCTTTTTTTGTAAAAATAAGAGCATCGTACATAGGAAGATATTTTGAAATTAAATTCCAAGCTTGTGGGTTTGGATTCATAGTATCTATATGACATCGCCAAATCCACTTCCCTTCTTTTTT
>Ga0114930_10003726_pt1 | contig 13206 bp, 6 predicted proteins | sample AnhtaG_FD_87300 | JGI IMG/M metagenome (GOLD analysis project Ga0114930, IMG submission 87300) | Deep subsurface microbial communities from Anholt, Denmark to uncover new lineages of life (NeLLi) - Anholt_01485 metaG | ecosystem: Environmental > Aquatic > Marine > Oceanic > Sediment | place... | reverse complement strand
CTCCGCAGGCAGTTCCATTCCACCAGACAACAACGGCATTACCATCCGAACCAATGGCGATGGCAGGATTACCAGAGACCTTGCTGTTGTTGCTTATTCCGCCGCCTGCTGTGGAGCCTTGTCCCATCTCGACCCACGATGAACCATCCCATCGCTTCACATATATCTCTCCGCTCGTCCAACAGACTATAGGGTTCCCATCGGGACCGATGGCGATGTCAGGATGCATAGAGTTCCGGCTGTCACGGCTTATCCCGTCTCGCGAGGCCGAACCTTTCCCCATCTCGACCCACGTTGCCCCGTCCCATCTTCTTACATAAACCTCTACGTTTCCAGACGTGCGATCCCGCCAGCAGACAATCGGCTTGTTGTCCCCGCTAATAGCAATAGTCGGTTCGACCGAGCTGCCAGTATTGTTGCTTATCCCCCCACCGGAGGCTGAACCTTTGCCCATCTCGACCCAGCCCGATCCATCCCAGCGCCTAACATAGATTTCCCAGTTTCCGCGGGCATATTCAGCCCAGCAAATAATTAGATTGCCGTTTAAGTCAACTTCAATTTTAGGATGAACCGCGGACCACACTCCCGGACCCGTATTATCCAATGAAATGATAATTCTGCCCATCTCTCGCCATGTTGAGCCGTCCCAGCGCTTTACATGGATTTCACCACTCCCATCGTCTAACGTTCGTCCCCAGCAAATAATAGGTTCGTTGTCTGAGCCGATTGCGACCGAAGGATAGGAAGAATACGTTTCATTGTTGCTTATTCCTCCTCCCGATGCCGAGCCCTTTCCCATCTCTGCCCAGGACGATCCGTTCCACCGCTTAACATATATCTGGCCTCGAACAAACCGCGTGCCTTCCTCGTCCCTCCAGCAAACGATTGGATAGCCTTGCCTGTCAATGACAATATCAGGATGCGTGGACTCGCCGCGGTTATTGCTTATTCCTCCCTGCCAGGCTGAATCGGTCCCCATGTCGACCCAGTTCGCTCCATTCCACCGCTTCACATAGATTTGTTGGCGCAGCGCCGGCCCGACCCCGTGGTCATTTGTCCAGCAGATGATTGGAATACCGTCGGTGCCAATAGCAATTGCGGGGAAAAGTGACTCGCCGGCATCGTTGCTTATTCCTCCTTCTGAAGCGGAACTCCTCCCAATCTCCACCCACAAGTCGCTAACCTTCTCGGCACAAGCCGCCGATACCATAAGAACGAGCATCACCGAGAGACTAAAGAACTCTTCGCAGCCATATCTCCTGAGCATGTTTCGTCTCCTACTATTTCACGAGCCTGTTATCCGTAGCTTCTTAAGCGAGATTAGTATGGCAGGCAGCAGAAACATTAGCCACCCGACGATACGGACAAAAATCCCCCAGTCGGCCTCAAGAAAGTCCCGCCACCGCCCTGTGCCGAGACAAGGTGCGATTTCATCTGCAAACCAGATGATCCCTAAGGATACTAAAATCCAAATTAGCAATACGACGAAGACCGTTGTGATATCCTCAGTCGTTCGGAGCCTCCCTTGAAAATGCAGCACGCCAAGCCCAACGAAATAGAGGGCGCCCACAACAAGCGAAAGCCATTTCGACTTGGCCATTTTTCTCTCTCCGTGCTCCTTGGCTCTTTTGATTTGTTCTTGGGCCTTTACGTGGGACCTAATCTTAACACCAATTGCTCAACTGCCACCTCGGCCTTTGTCTGGCCGGTCTTTATCTTAAAATCGATCGTCGCCAATTGTCCTAAAACTGCACCAATTTCTTCTAAAGACATCTTGCGCACTTGTCGAAAGAAGCCATCTTTGTTGCCCCATATTCGCAGTCTGCTTGCGACTTCAGCAGGCCGAAGCCCTTTGCTAAGCAAAGCCTTGGCGTTGAACATCCTTCGGAGATGAAATGCAAACGCGCCGACGACAGTGTACTCCGCTGTCTTGTCCTCTGCGAACATATTCCTTAGCCGGCTTATCGCCTGGCCAACGTTCCCAGTGGTAATCGCATCTATTACTTGAAAGACACCAAATATGCGATTATGCCCGACAAGCTGCTCGACGTGGTCAGGTGTGATGACCTTCTCGGCATCTACAAAAAGTGCCAGCTTGTCAACCTCACTATACAGTCGGGCCAATTCATCACCGGCCAACTCGACCAAGAGTTCGGCTGCTTCCGTTGTCAACTTTTTGTCGTGCGCGTCACTGGCATATTCGGCAAGGCGTCGCAGCAGTTGCCGGCCCTTGGGTTGCGTTACGCTTATCAATTTGCCGACCTTCGCCAGCTTCTTGGCCAGCTTAGTCTGACTGGGCCAACTACGTACGGCCAGTACAAGTACACCTGTGGAACAAGGATTATCAAAGTACTTCTCGAGCAACTGACGGTTGTCTGATACAAAGCTATCCGCGCCTTTTACTACGACAACTCGCTTCTCAGTCAAGAATGGAGCGGTCCGCAGCTCATCCAGAACATCAGACACCGAGATTTGAGCAGCCTCAGCGCTCAGAAGTCCCGTCGTTCTTTGCTGTGGCTCCAATAGCTGGTCAACAAGTGCTCGGCACTCTGCGTTGACGAGGGATTCCTCTTTGCCGGCAATCACGTAAATTGACTCGTCCATAGCAATGTTCGTCATCCTGAGCGGCAAGCGAAGAATCTGGCCTGCAAGGCCGCTTCGTCACCGCCCCAGTGCCGTTTCTAAAAAGAAAATGTCACTTTTTGTCATTCCCGCGAAAGCGGGAATCCAGACCTGATATTTGCTGGATTCCGGGTCAAGCCCGGAATGACAGGACGCAAAAGTTGCACTAACTTATTTGAAACAGCACTAGTTACGATTTGCGGCTCCTTTTGCTGCTCCGATTCTTGACTTTAGACTTCCCTTTAGATTTAGACTTGGCTTGCCTTGCTCTGGCAGCTTCGGGCTTAGGCCTCGATTTGGAATTCCGCGAAGAGCCGCCGCTTTGGGTTTTTGGCTCTGTTTCAGGACCAGATTTAGCCTTCGGTTTCGGATTGGATTTATCCTTTGGGTTAGCCACATCTTCGTAGACTATCTTTTCTGCTGCAACAAGTTTGTCGCCGGCCTTGAGCTTGATTAAGCGGACACCCTGTGTGTTTCTGCCAATCGAACGGATCTCGTCAAGGCCGGTGCGAATAATCATTCCGTTGGCCGTTATCATCATCAGATCATCTTTGTTGTGCACAGCCTTAAGCGCGACCACTTTACCATTTCGGGCAGTCGTTTTTATGTTCTTCAGGCCCACTCCGCCTCGGTTCTGGGGCCGGTAATTCTCAAGGCCGGTTCGTTTGCCGTACCCATTTTCGCAGACGGTAAACAAAGCAGCCTTTTCCTCGACAATCACCATGCCGACTACGGCATCGCCGGAACGCAGCTTAATCCCCCTTACGCCTCGTGAGGCCCGGCCCATCGAACGGACCTCGCCTTCGTCAAACCGTATCGTCATGCCGTCACGCGTCCCCAGTACTATATGGTCGCTGCCCGTCGTCAGCGCCACACCAATCAAATCATCGTTGGGATCAAGATTGATGGCGATAACGCCGGTCGCTCGCGGATTGCTGTAAGCCGACAGCCTTGTCTTCTTTATAGTGCCGTTTCTTGTCGCCATAACAAGTTGTCGCTGCTGAGTGTCGTCTCCCTCTTCGCCGTCAAAACTACTAACGTTGATTATTGACGCCATCTGTTGATTGCCGAGCTTCAGCAGGTTGACGATATTTCTGCCTTTACTCTGTCTCGACATGCTCGGCACGTCATAAACCTTCAGCCAGTAGCACCTGCCGCGATTAGTAAAGATAAGCAGGTAATCGTGCGTGGACGCCACGAACAGATGCTCTATGAAATCGCCCTCTTTTGTGTCCGAGCCGATGATCCCCGTACCGCCCCTGCCCTGTTTGCGGTACGTGTCAATTGGCATTCGCTTGACGTATCCGCCGTGACTGACCGTAACGATAACCTCCTCTTCGGCAATCAAATCTTCAGCCTCAAAAATCTCGACTTCCGCTGTAATCCTTGTCCGCCTTTTGTCGCCGTATTTTCCCTTTATCTCGTGAATATCTTCCCGAATGATATCCAGCAGGATACTTTCATCAGCCAATATCGCTTCATAGCCCTCTATTTGCTCGGTAATGTCTGCGTATTCTTTGGCCAGCTTTTCCATCTCCAGGCCCGTCAGTCGCTGCAACTGCATCGTCAAGATTGCGTCAGCCTGCGGGCCGGTGAGGAAATGTTTGCCTTTACTTTTTTCCTTAACAAAGGCCTTGGGCAGCACCTTTTTAAGCGTAGCCACCTCCGCCAAGCGCAGCGGCTTTTTCATCAGGTTCAGCTTCGCTGTCGGCGTATCAGGTGACTTCTTTATCAATTCTATAATTTCATCGATGTCACTAACTGCTAATATGAGACCCTCAAGAATATGGGCCCTGTTTCGGCACCTTCTAAGCAGAAATCTGCTTCGCCTGCGGACGACAATCTTGCGATGGTCAATGAAGCACTCGAGCATCTGTTTAATATTGAGGGTCTCAGGCCTGCTATTAACCAGCGCAATGTTCGCGATAGCAAAAGTGCTTTGCAAAGGACTGTACCGGTACAACTTATTCAAGACGATTTCGGCATCGCTGTCCTTCTTCAAATCCACGACAATCCGCAGGCCATGCCGATCCGATTCATCCCTGATGTCGGAAACTTCCGGAATGACGTTGTTGTGGACACAATCCGCGATCTTCGAGACAATGGTGGTCTTGACAACCATATACGGTATTTCAGTGATTACGATTCGCTCCCTGCCCTTCTTGGTGGTTTCTATATCTGCTTTGCCCCGCACCCTCAAATGGCCACGGCCCGCAGTATAGGCATCCACGATCCCCTTCCTGCCGCAGATGATTCCGCCCGTTGGAAAGTCCGGGCCCGGCAGAACCTTCATAATATCCTTGAACCCACAATTTGGATCTTCAATCACCAGCAGCAGCGCATCACAGACCTCCGCAACATTGTGCGTCGCAATATTTGTCGCCATCCCGACTGCAATCCCGGTCGAGCCATTAACCAGAAGATTCGGAAACTTCGACGGCAGAACCGTCGGCTCCGTCCGCGTCTCGTCATAGTTCGGCACAAAATCCACAGTGTCGTGCTTAATATCTTCGAGTATCTCCATAGCCGGCGCAGCCATCCTTGCTTCGGTATATCGCATAGCAGCCGGCGGGTCGGCATCAATACTGCCGAAGTTGCCCTGCGGGTTAATCAGCGGGTAACGCATACTCCAGTCCTGGGCCATACGCACCAGCGTTCCGTACGTCGCCTGGTCACCGTGTGGATGATAGTTGCCGCCGGTATCGCCAACGATTTTCGCACACTTACGGTGTGTGCTTCGCGGGCCCAGATTCAAATCGTTCATCGCAACCAGGATTCGTCTCTGCGACGGTTTCAGGCCGTCGCGAACGTCCGGCAGAGCACGTGAAACAATGACGCTCATCGCATAGTTGAGGTACGAATTCTTGAGCTCGTCAAGAATACGCATATCCTCAAAATGCTCTTGAGGCTCCTTAATTTCTTTTTTCATTGCCTATATCTCGTTATTTGTAGCTCGTGATTCCCTTCCGTGTGGCCCATCCGAACGGGACCACAACTGGATTCGCTATTCGCGAGTCGCTGCCCGCGATTCATACCTTGTCGGCCAATAGATTACCTGCAATCGGGCAAGAAGTCAAGGATAAGGATAATCTCGAATTTGCACTGCCAGCTCGTATTACTCGCTGTGCAACGGATTCGCAGGAGCGGAAATTGTCCCCCAAAGTCAATAAAAAAGGCTGCAAGCCAACGCTCACAGCCTCTTTAAGGAATCAAACTCGCAACCTACAACCGGTCAAAGGCTCCGATACACGTATTGAGCTTCCAGAGCTTTCTCAACCTGCATGCTCGCATCCTTCAAATGGGCCCTGGTGTACGGATCAAGATTCTTCTCATGCACTGTCTCTATTATAGGATCAATCTTGCGTTCCTTGATCTGTCGCAGTTGCTCCAAAGCCAAGTTGGAAATAGGCTTGTATGCCGCCGTACTTCGAGAGCTCGGCCCACTCAGACTAATCAACCGCTCCAAATGCTCACGCTGCAGATTTCGCCGCAAGCTGGAAATCATCGGCTTACGAGCAGTGTACTTCTTATCCGGCTTCTCGTCCAACTCACTCCAGATCGCTTCGGTCAGCGTATCAAGCAGCTCCGGCAGAGTTAAGGCATCCTCATCAGCCGGAACTAAAAACTCGTTGTCGTAGATCCGACCAAGTGTAGTAGGATACATCAGCCTTACCAAGGTGGACGCTTGGATACTCATGATCTGATCATGAATCGGCCAGGTGGGGTCAGTCAAGACAGACATCATATCATCCCACCACTTGTCAACCGTCATCCGAAGTAATAGGTCTTGCGTCAGGCCAAAAGCCTCGTCTCTAAACGTGTTTTCGATCACAAAGTCCAGCGCATCGCGCTGCTTCTTGGCTGGCACAACTTCTATCGGCAGGCGACCGTTCTTATCACCCTTCTTATCGCGATAGATAAACGCACCACCCAACCAGTTGCCCATCATGCTGGTAGCTCGCATTTGCATAGCAAGCGTCATTTCATAGGCCCGCCGAGACTTGGCCCAGCTATCGCCATCCTTAACGAGCTTATCAATAATCCGGCCACGATTATGCGTGGCAATACGCACCTGATTCTGGGCATACTCAAGCGGGTCACTGCTGAAATCGTACCTCCGAGCCAGTGGATCAGGGCCAAATGTGTCCTCATCCGTTGCATATCGCAGCTCCGGCTCAGCAACCCGCTCTAGTATACCTTTAAGCTTGCTGTCACTCTGTGTGTAACCATACTCGATGGCCCATATATCGTAAGGGCCCACACTGATCATGCTATAGTCACCCTGAATTTCACCGTCCTTAAAGTTCATATTCACCGGCAGGTAATCCATCACCGAACCAGCCAGCGGTTTTTCACCTTTCATCTCTTTACTGTTAATTTTAGCCATGTCATAAACGCTCGAGGACTTAAAATTATGCCTCAATCCCAGCGTATGGCCAACTTCATGACAAACCAGGTCGGCCAGCATCGGACCGACAAAGGATTCCGGTATGCCGTCTATCATCGGCTCCTTTTTCTTTTCTTTCTCTTTCTCTTTCTCTTTTTCTTTTTCTTTTTCTTCTTTTTCCTCCTCGTCTTTCTTCATATCCTCGTCTTCCTTGTCCTCGTCTTTCTTCTTATCGCCGTCTTCCTTGTCCTTGTCTTCCTTGTCCTTGTCTTCCTTGTCCTCGTCTTCCTTGTCCTCGTCTTCATCTTCCTCATCAGCCATCATAGCCAAGTGCATTCTAAACACAGCCATGTCAAATCCTTTGCCCCGCGCCAACGTGCACAAGCCATTGATCTGAGATGTTCTACCTGCCAGGCCGTCATATTCGTCGTCGCCGATCAGATCTGCGTTGACCTTTGTCATCGGATGGCCACCGAAAGGTTCATGAGCGTGCTTGGCAAGCTCTTGTTTGACATACTCCCGCTGAGCCGGCGCAGCCAATATAACACGAGGATCCCAGTCAGGATGGCCTGCCAGCCACGCTAAAGTCTCAGGGCTGATGCCCTCCATTGCAATTTCGGGCATGATTTCGTTCCAGGTCGTCCAGAAATGACGAATCCAGCCGTCCGTAAGGATGATGTCCGCATCCAGAATTTGCCCCGTCTCGGGATGTACTCGACTGGGTCCAATCGCAGTGCCCCTGTTGTTGCTAAGCCATCGAATGAAGTTATATCTCACGTCCTCCGGGTCCTTTTCCATGTGGGCGCCGGAACGCTTGTCTTGATAATAAACCTCGATAGCGTTGGAGATGCCCACGTTTTCGAAGGCCTTATTCCAAAACAGAAGACCCTCTCTTACCCAGCGGCGGTAGCGAACCGGCGTGGTATGCTCGATATAGAAAACGATCGGATCTTTGGGCGGACTGATCTGGAGCGAGGAATCTGCCTTTGCTAAATTCCACCGATTGATATAGCGCACTCGCGTCTCCGGGTCTTCAAACTGTCCGTAGTCTTGATAGCTTGTCGTGAAGTAACCGACACGCTCATCCGCCTTGCGCGTTTTATAGCCGGTGCCTCTGGGAATCTCGCTAATCGAATAGTGCAGGGTTCGGAGCCGTCCATCGGATGCCGGGACCTCAAAAGCTAATTCCACATTTTTCGGAAACGCCTTTGCCTTTTTGATCTTTATGAGCCCAGGCCTGGAAATGCGAACACGCGAACCAAAGAACTTGCTGGCCTGGCCAACTAACAGAGCATCCATATCAATCACCGGAGAACCGCCTGACATAGACACGATCGGCACATCCAATATCACGCGGTCCGTAAACAACCGTTTAATAGAGCTCTTGGACTCTTCATCGCCCGTGGACTTGATTTCAATATTTGGCTCAATCAAAGCCAGACGCTTATCATATCGTCGCCAATACACATACATGTCACCCGCTTGCAGTCCGGCGTAATCCTCTCCGCTCGCAACAGTCAGCGCGATAAAGAACTTCATGCCCGAATAGCCGGACGGCAAAGCCGCCAGCATCTGGCCATCTTTCTCACGGGTCCAGATAGTATAGAAGCTTCTCTCCCCATCGGCAGTCGATACAACCTTTTTGTAGTCTTTGAGGACCTCATCCAAAGGAGGAAAGTCACGCTTCGGCTTTGACGCAGGTTTTTCCGCACCCGTCACCACCAGTGATAACCCAATAATGGTTATCGCTAAGGCAATTAAGACATTCAATATTCTTGACCTTGTACTACTCATTTCCATATCTCCTTAAGGCAAACCAGAATTTCCTGTTCAAACCCGCCCAGTGACGCCGCTGAGCTTGCCCCCCAGCAAACCCTGAATGTTACAGCGTTGCACTGATGGTGTCAACCACAGAGTTTACGGAATTCCCATATTGAACTTATTCTGCTGAGTAGATGTTCAAGCCAAGCTCCGATAACTGTAGACAATACACATCAGCAGGAAAGTTACGACCGCGCGGTTATACGCCAGAGAACAAGCAGGACCTGCACTAAATAAATACCAGCCTTAGCCGATGCAAGATCACCTATTACCTTGGCTCAGCTCGAAAAGCAACGATGTGCTGGCGTTTTGTTACAGCTCAATTGATGGCGGTCATTGCGAGCGAAGCGAAGCAATCTCTGTCGTTCGAAGGCCAGAGATTGCCACGGCCTTTCAGGCCTCGCAATGACAACTCATCGAATCACAAGTGACAGATTATGAGCGCCCGATTGATTTCCAATCAGCAAAGTGGATACAAAAACCAAAAATTTTCCTCTCCTTTTTTTGCACCCCGGCATAAATAACTTATACTTTACTTAGAGTATTGTGATAGCAAGCGGTTGTGCCGTGGACATCTACACATAATGCTCCTTCCTTCTTCTTTAAGGGAGGCAGGCTGCCCAAAACACGCAAACTATAAAGGGGGGGTACTGTCTCCCTTGCTTTATGCGCGTCCATATCCACATGTCATACCAATTCTACTTATTGATCGCCGATTCCCTGAGCCTGTCATTCCTGCGAAAGCAGGAATCCAAGACCCTCCGGCAGTATCATGTGCCATCCCACCGCCAATTCTTAACTGGAATTGGTATCACTCTGGAGTTATTCCACCCTGTCTAAACGTCACCAAATGCTCCGGCACAGAAGCTATGGCATGGCATGTTCGGCATGACTTCTTGGACCTGAGAGTGTGTCGGAACAAAACCGGCGCTCGCTCGTCCGTTCCTCCCATATCCTGGCAGGTCTAACCAGGAAATCACGATAATCACATTCGCGCTGGGCCGTCGACTTCTTCGACACTGTGGCAGACTCAACCGAGACATCACGAGAATCGGACAGGAGCCGCGGTTCCCATTGCACCTTCGCGGCGCCCAGCAATGTCCCGGTCGCGTAGGCCAAATCAACCAGTGCTATTTGATATTCGGCCAACGCTCGGATTTCGGCGCTTTGGGCGTCAGCAAACTTGATTTGTGCATCGAGCACGTCGGTAGATGTTCGCATCTCAAATTCAAACTGTCGTTTCTCGGCCTCAAAAACCCGGCCTGCCAGAATACTATTTTGTCTGCTGGCTAAAATGCGTTGCCAGTTCGCCTCGAGCTGGTCAATCGCATTTAGAACCTCAAGCTCTATAAGAGCCCTGCGACTGTCCCGGCTGGCCAACCGCTGCCTACGCTGATACATGGCCTGACGCAACCGGCTCTTAGCCAGCTCATTGCCCAAAGGAATTACTGCCTGCAATCCCAACCGGTGGTCCGCAAAGTCACTATTGAAGAGCAGATCAAATGAATCATCTCGCGTCTCACCCAGGCCGCGGATATTGTACGTATAATCCAAAGTCACTAAGGGAAGCCCTTGGCTGCGCATATAGTCAACGGCACTGGCATCTTCAGCAATTTGTAGCTCCAGCTCGAGCATTTCCATGCGATTCTCAATCGCCTCTGCCACTAATCGCTCCTGCTGTAATTCATAACGGACAGGATCCGGCGAAGTCGTGGTTATCAACGCCGTCGGAGTCCGCATCTCCAGGCCCGACTTGTTTATTACCCGCTTAAGCTCACGTTCGCGGTCGCGCAGATTATTCTCGGCTACAATAATCGCCTCAAGCTGCTGTGCCACGCCGGCCTCAGCACGGACAACTTCCACCTGCGCTCTTTCACCGGCTTTGACGAACCGCCGAGCCCGTTCAAGCTGAGTCTTGCCCAGCTCATACTGTTTCTTGCGCACCTCCAACTCTCTTCTCGCTGCATACAGCCGCCAATAAACACGGTCCAAGGCCACAATGACCCGTATAACCTCGAGCTTCGTTCTGGCGTCGGTTATCTGCCGCTCGTAGTGCGCGATGCGAATAGAGTAAGTATTGACCCACTTGCCCGCACCTTGCAGAAGTGGTTGACTAATCGAAAGCGAAAGATCTGAACTGTAGTAAGGGTTAAACCTCGTTAGCTCGGCGTCCGTTTCAACACGGGTGTCAGCTATGTCAAATGTCACGGTGCCGCCCGTTCGCAATGGCACACGAACACCAAGATCCGTGCGGAAATAGTCTACCTTCGTGCCTGTAATCTCATCGAGAAACGAAACGGAAGGCGTGTCACTTTTGCTAAACGCAACATTCGAGAAAAACGCAGCCTCAAATTTGGCCTCCTCTTCGCTCACTCGTTCAGCCGCGATAGCAGGACTGATCAACTGCGCCTTGAGCTCAAGATTATTCTCCAGAGCCAAGGCCCGACATTGCTCCAGCGTAAGCTCAAGCTCTTTCGGCGGTGGTTCGTTCGCGTCCGCCCTCTCGTTTTCCTCGCCCTTGGCCTTGTGCAAGTCAAGCGTCTCTATCTGGTGCAGCTTCTCAGGTGCAATCTCGACTTGGTGAAAATCCTCACCACCGAAGAATTGTTCGCAGCCAGCCAACAAAACCAGCTCAAAGCCAACCATAATTACAAACCAACGCCATCTCGAAACACATTGTTTACTCATGTCTAAGCGCCTCAATAGGGTCAAGTCTCGCGGCCTTAATTGCCGGAAACATTCCAAAAAAGATGCCAACACAACCAGCAAAACCAAATGAAATCGCTATCGCCCACCACGGAATATACGCCATATCAAGCTCAACTTTTGGGATGTTGGCTATGCCTATCGTGAAGAGCTGGCCAAAGCCAATTCCAACAAGCCCGCCAATAAAACACAAGACCACAGATTCAATCAAGAACTGCGTCAGAATCGCCGATTTCTTCGCGCCGACCGCTTTGCGAAGCCCTATCTCCCTCGTCCTCTCGGACACCGAAACCAGCATGATATTCATTATGCCCACGCCGCCAACCAGTAGAGAGATTCCCACGATGCCCCCTGCCACCATCGTGACTATAAGCGCTATCTTATTGAACGCCTCCAGCGCGCTTTTGAGCGACTCAACTCGAAACGTGTCAGGTTCGGTAGGCTTGATATTACGTGTCCGGCGAAGGAAAAACTTTATCTCAGCCTGGGCGTCTTCCACAACTTCAGCTGATTTGCTCGCTGCAAAGGCCGCAATATACGGCTTTCCCAACTTAAAAATCGTCCTGAATGGAATAAAGACCTCATAGCGGTCTTCCTCAAATCCCATTCTGGGTCGCCGTTCAATAACGCCAACAATGCGAAATCTATGGTGGCCTATTCGAATTGTTTGCCCAATGCAATCTCGGTCAAGGTGCAGTTCATCACGCAACTTAGGGTCGATCAGGCATACCGGGCGTACTTGGATATCATCAATGGCGGAGAGCTTGCGCCCCAGGACAACCGGCCGACTTTCAATCTCGTGGTATGCAGGTTCTACACCGGTAATCTCAACATTATCAACCGACCATTCACCGGCTTGAACTGTGTCCTGTCCTACACCACCCATGCGGCACAACAGCTTTACCGAGGGGCAATGCTCAAGCATACCGTCAAAGTGTTCGGGCAAAAACCTAATAGTCCACCACGACGCGTGACGCATTGGCCCTTTATCAGGAAGCCTGGGCATGATAAAGATTGTGTTCGTGCCAAAGGTTTCTACCTGGGTAAGAACTTTGGCCTTTAGCCCAGAAAGAGCTGCAATAACCGCTGTCACTGAGGCCACACCAATCACAATACCAATGGTGGTGAGTATCGACCTGGTCTTGTTTGTCCAGATTTGCCCCAGCGCGAGACACACACTCTGATAAAAAAGGCGGAGAAAAGCTATAGGTGCACGTAGTATAGTTATCATGCCTGCTCCTTTTGTACACGACTTTGCCTGGCGACCTTATATGCTGGGTCCTGCTCTCTCGGCAGGTCACCACAGATCCGCCCGTCCTCCATGCGAATGATCCGTTTCGCATGACGGGCCACATGTTCTTCATGCGTTACCATAATAATGGTCTGCCCCTCCCGATGAAGCTGGTCAAACAGCTCAAGGATGCCCTCGCTTGTTTTGCTGTCGAGATTACCGGTCGGCTCATCGGCCAACAGAATACTTGGGTTACAAACAAGGGCCCGCGCGATGGCCACACGCTGCTTTTCACCTCCTGAGAGCTGGTTCGGCTTGTGTTTTATCCGGTCTCCCAGCCCGACTCGCTCGAGAACGTTCTTGGCACGTTTACGTCGAGACCACCACCCATCGCGTGAATAAATCAATGGTATCTCAACATTCTTAAGCGCAGTTAACT
>Ga0114930_10003724_pt1 | contig 13209 bp, 12 predicted proteins | sample AnhtaG_FD_87300 | JGI IMG/M metagenome (GOLD analysis project Ga0114930, IMG submission 87300) | Deep subsurface microbial communities from Anholt, Denmark to uncover new lineages of life (NeLLi) - Anholt_01485 metaG | ecosystem: Environmental > Aquatic > Marine > Oceanic > Sediment | place... | reverse complement strand
GGCACTACTCAACAAAATGCCCTGGTGTATAAACATGCCTACGAGGTTGGGTTAGATGTGCTTAAAGGGGGTTATACTGGAATGACTCCAGAACAAGCCAGAGACTTAATTGGTACCAATTATGATGAGGTTATGGAAACGGTGTACGAAAGTAGAGGAGTAGACCCTGGTGTTCATCCTGATAAAAAGGTGAGGGAGTGGTATCAGGAGTTCAAGAGAAAATTTGGGTATTATCCTGCTGATCTTACGATGTGGGCTTGGGATGCTCCCTTTTTAGCTATTCAAGCATTTAAGAGAGCTGGTAGTGTAACAGACAAGGAAAAAATCAGGGAGGCGCTGGCCGAGCTTACTATCCCTTCAGAGGCAATTACTCCCTATAGAGATATGGGGGATAACAAACTATTTGATGAAAATGGTCAGGCTTATTCTCTAGCTGTGGTATTGAAATGGAAGGATAAAGAGTGGTTGCCGCTAAAGTACTACAGTGTGGTGAAGGGAGAAATAGAGGAAGCAAAGGTCTCCTAGTAGAGGTTTGGGGTGCGGGCCTTTTATAGGCCCGCACCGAGGTCTTATCTAAGAGAAAGGAAAGTAACTTAAGGAGGGGAGGAAATTAATGCAAAAAGTATCTACATGGGAAGCTTCGAAGAAATTGCCTTCTCGGGTCAAAAAGCTCAGGGAGGAATATTTTAACTATGAGAAACGAGGGTACTTCCGCAATGAGGCGATTCCATATACCACAGGCCTTCTTTGGGATAGTGTATATACTCCTCATGAGAGAACTATAGTTCCAGAATTCGTGCCCCACCTTTCAGCAGTACAAGACAGTTTATTGGCCATGGCAAAGAAGGTGAACTTACCGCGGGACTTTTGGAAGCAGCCATTAATTGCACGACATGCTATACTATTTAGAGAGGTCTTGAAGGTTCACCCTGTATTTATCCTTGATGGGGAACTTATTGTGGGAGCTCATTTCGCCACTGCGCTTTCAAATTGTCTTAATGAGGAAGAGGCGAGGGAATGGAGAAGAAAGGAAAACGAGTTCTTAGAGAAAGTTAAATACCTAATTGACCGCGGTGTACTTAACTGTGGAGCAACTCAAGGCCACATCATTCCAAATCATAAAAAGATATTGGAAAAAGGCTTTCGAGGAGTAGAGAAGGAAGCAAGAGCTCTTCTTACGAAAAGCAAGAGTCAACAAAAAAAAGATCTTTTAAGGGCTATAATAATCTGCTGTGAGGGGGTTAAGATATTTAGTCAGCGTTATGCCTACAAAGCAAGAGAATTAGCCCGAGGGGCAGAATCTAATAGAAAAAAGGAACTTTTGAATATTGCCAGCAGTTGTGAGCGGGTCCCTTACTACCCAGTCAAGACATTCTATGAGGCCCTACAATCGGTATGGTTTCAACACATGCTGGTAATGCTTGCCGAATCTTACCCCGGTCCAGGAACTTCCTACGGACGATTCGATCAATACATGTATCCATATTATGAGAAGGATCTCCAAGAAGGCAGACTTACCCGAGAAAAAGCTAAGGAATTGCTGCAGTGTTTTTGGATTAAACACAACTATGCTTATGATGCTTTTGGAACCTGCGGTGGAAAACAGGGAATTACCTCTGGTGATGGCCAATTGATTACCTTGGGAGGACAGGGACTAAAGGGAGAGGATTGCACCAACGATCTTACATATCTAATCTTGGAAGTCGCCGAAGAAATGAACCTTTTAGAGCCCAAACTTAATGTGAGACTGCATGCAAATACACCTGAGGAGTTTCTAAATCGGCTGTGTGAAATTATCAAAAATACTCAGGGTTCCCCATTCGTGTTGAATTTTGACTCCATGGCAATAACAGCCCTGGAAAATGAGGGAATGGCGCATGGGGATGCTGTGGACTATGGAGTAGTAGGTTGTTTGGAGAACACGGCCCAAGGAAAAGATCGATCTGGAACAGTGGATGTAAATATTAATCTTGCAAAAGGAGTGGAGCTTGCTTTAAACCAAGGTAAGGATATGCGCACAGGGGAACAAATAGGAGAGATGACACCAGATCCTACTGAATTCAGAAGCTTTGAGGAATTTGAACAGGCTTACTTTGAACAGGTTAAGCAAATCATAAAACTGGCTGTAGATACCTACGCCATAGCCGACACTCTAAGAGCTATTTATGAGCCTGTGCCCTATTTATCTAGTCTAATAGAAGGGTGCATGGAGAAAGGAAGAGATGTAAACGCAGGCGGAGCTGTTTATAATTTCATCACCGTAGAAGGAGTAGGTTTTGCTACCGCTGCTGATTCTTTAACAGCGGTGAAAAAAATGGTATATGAGAAAGGAAGGATATCCATGGAGGAGTTGTTAGAGGCTATAAGAAGCAATTTTCAGAATGAAGAGAGGCTTCGTCAGATGTTGATGAATCAGGCCCCCAAGTATGGAAATGATGATGATTACGCAGATGAGGTTGCCAGAGAGATTTCTAGATTCTGGGCTCAAGAGGTGGCCAAATATGTCTCTCCTATTACGGGGAGAAGATTCAGAGCAGGTTATCTGTCTTGGAACTACTTCATTTCTTTTGCTCCCTTTACCGCTGCCACTCCTGACGGGAGAAAACGAGGGGAATATCTATCTAATGCGGTCTGTCCTGTTCAAGGTAGAGATAAATTAGGCCCCACTGCTGCTTTTAAATCTGTTACCAACTTAGGCTTTGAGGTAGTTCCTAATGGAGCTTCTTATACTCCTTCCTTTAGTCCTGCCTCGCTTCGAGATGAAGAACATTTGATGAAGTTTTCTGCTCTTTTAAGGGCTTTCGAGGAACTCGGTGGAACAGCCATGCAAATTAACGTGATAGATGCAGATACCCTGAAGGATGCACAAAAACATCCAGAGAACTACCAGAACTTATTGGTTCGAGTAACAGGATATAACGCCTATTTTGTGACTATCGGGCGAGCTTTGCAGGATGAGATTATAGCCAGGACTGTCCATGCAGTTTAATTATTTTAAAATGGGGTTTGATTTAGATGGAGAAGGGTTTTATTTTTAATATCCAAAGGTTCTCTACTGAAGATGGCCCAGGTATACGAACCACTGTGTTTATGAAAGGGTGTCCCCTGAGATGTGTTTGGTGTCACAATCCAGAGGGTCTCAACTCTTATCCTGAGCTAATGTGGTATGAGACCAAATGCATAAGTTGTGGGGAATGTGTGAGAAATTGCCCCAACACGGCTATTATAGCTATTAGCAATGGTTTGGTAACTAACAGGGGAAAGTGTCAAGGATGCGGAATATGTGCGAAGGTTTGTCCCAGCGGAGCCAGGGAGATGGTTGGTAGGTATGTTTCAGTAGAAGAAGTAATAAGGGAGGTGAAAAAAGACAAGATCTTCTACGATAAATCCGAGGGAGGAGTCACCATAAGTGGGGGTGAGCCTTGTTTACAATGGAAGTTTATAAGAGATGTGCTACGGGATTGTAAGGCCATGGGTATTGATACTGCTCTTGACACGAGTGGTTATCTTAAATGGGAAATACTGGATGAGGTCTTAACCTTTACCGATTTGGTGCTTTACGACCTTAAGTTGGTAGATGAGGTTAAACACCGAAGGTATACAGGGGTCGAATCTCGATTGATACTGGATAATGCCAAGAGAATGTCTCAACTGAGATTACCTATCTGGATAAGGATCCCTATCATTCCAGGATATACAGATGATGTGGAGAATATAAGGGAACTGGCAGGGATAATTAAAGAATTGAAGAATGTAGAACGAATAGATCTTTTGCCTCATCACAAATTGGGCGAGGCAAAATACAAAAGGTTGGGATTAAAGTATCTATTGGATGGATTAGAGTCACCTTCGGATGAGGAGATGGAAAAATTTCGTAAAATCTTGGATTTAGAAAATTTAAAATCCGCCATCCCAGTGTGAAGAACAAATACATAGTAAAACCAGGAGTACAAAGATGGTTAAGATGCCTGTCCAGGTTATGGAGAAGTTTAGTCACCCGGATGCGGTAAAATTTTTGGCTACTGTAGATAAAGAAGGTAAACCCAATGTGGTTTATATGAAGTCTTTAATAGTGTGGGATGAGCAAACTCTTATTTATGCTGATGCCATGGGAGTAAAGACCAAACAGAACTTACAAGATACTAAGAAAGTAGCAGTTAGTGTATTTATACCAGATAAGTTAATTTGCTATCAGCTGAAAGGGGAATTTATCGGATTTAAGAAAAGTGGACCCTATTATGAGAAGCTCTCATCTCTCCCAGAATTTAAATACAATGCTTATTTCGGAGTAAGAGCAGCTGGAATAATCAAAGTAAAAGAAGTCTATAGTGCCTGTGTCCCTTTACCTGGTAGAAGAATAGCACCACCAGAACCCTACACTGAAGAGAGTAGTGCAAAAATAGTGTGGAGCTCAAGGAGGTTAGATTGTTAGGATGGGCAGTCATAAATGGTTTAAGTTTAGGAGGAATTTATCTTCTGATCACATTAGGTTTGGCATTGGTTTACGGAGTATTGGAGATACCGGATTTTGCTCAAGCAGGCCTTTACGTTTTAGGAGCTTATTTGGTCTTTAGCGGGATGACCTATGCAGGGTTAAATTATGTTACATCTTTACTTGTTTCCATAGGACTTGTTATCGCTATAGGATTAGCAAATGAGCGATTCATTTATCGGCCAGCTCAACGTAAAGCACACGGAAGTCTTTTGGTCATAGCATTAGGTTTGCTTTTTGTCTTGGACAACACGGCACTTTTGATCTGGGGTCATGAACATAAGACGATTTCCATAGGTAAATTAGTAGGAAAAACACTTGTTTTTGGGGAGATATCTGTTTCTTACACCCGCGTTTTCGCAATGGTAATCGCTGGAGTTCTTGCTCTCATAATACATTTTGTGCTAATGAGAACAAAAACTGGAGATGCCATCCGGGCCATAATTCAAAACCGAGAAGGAGCTATCCTTATGGGGATAAAGATCGGAAAGATCCGAAGTATTACCTTTGCCATAAGTTGTACTTTAATTACAATAGCCGGCTCTCTAATAGGTGCTAATCTGAGCATTTATCCTTATATGGGAGATTACATAATAGTTAAGGCCTTTGGGGCTGTTATTTTAGGAGGGATGGGTAGCATATTTGGTGCTGCGGTGGGTGCTCTTATCATAGGTTTTGCAGAAAGTTTTGGAGCAACCTATATTTCCCCAGCCTATAAAGATTTTTTTGCTTTCGTGATTATTGTACTAGTTTTGATATTTAGACCGTGGGGAATATTTGGGACCAGAGAGAGAATAGGATGATAGAAAAAAAATTTTCCTCCATAACCTGTCTTTTATTAGGAGCGGGTGGTTTGGTATCGATAGCTCCTTTATTTATAGGCCAGTATTTCCTGCATATTATAATAATGGTAAGCATTTGGGTGTTATTGATTGTGGGGCTGAACTTCGTAGTTGCAATGGGATATAACTCCATCTGCCAAGCAGCTTTTTATGGGGTAGGGGCTTATACTGCTGCTCTGTTGACATTAAGAGTAGGTACTCCCTTTTGGGTCAGCCTGATTCTAGGGATGTTTCTAGCAGGAGGCGCTGGATTTTTGATTGGATATCCTGCCTTCAGGATGAGAGGGCATTATTTTGCCATAGTTACTCTTGCTTTTGGACTCATCCTAAACCTTTTATTTTTTAACTTAAATACAATTACCGGGGGAGATCGAGGTCTTACAGGAATTTTCCCTCCCTTTCCTTTCTTTTCTGTAGTTTGGTATTATTACTTGGTAGTAGGATTTGCCCTCGCAGCTATTTTTATTTCTCATAAGTTATTTAAGTCTCGCTTTGGGAGACAGTTGGTGGCTATTAGAGAAGATGAGGACTTAGCTACGCAAATAGGGATAAATACTAAAAAATGTAAGTTAACCTGTTTTTCAGTAGGGGCATGTTTTGCAGGTCTTGCCGGAGGTTTAATGGTTCATTACATAAATTTCATCCATCCAGAGTTTTTCACCTTTGGTTACTCGTTCACCATGCTCATAGGGGTATTAATAGGAGGAGCGGGAAGTACTATAGGGGCGATATTAGGGACTGGTATAGCTGTGGGATTACCCGAGATTTTCAGATTTGCAGGGCAGGGTCGGTATATAATTCTGGGTATCGTATTGATTGTTACGGTTTCTTTTTTACCTAGGGGGATTGCGGGCACAATAGTGCATTATTTCTATCAAAAGAAAAGTAGAGGAGAATAAGTGTGTTAGAACTAGAAAAAATAACAAAGAAATTTGGGGGAATAGTGGCTCTCGAAAATATAAGCTTTCAAATTATAGAAAACGAAATTCTTGGTTTAATAGGTCCTAATGGTGCAGGTAAAACTACTCTTTTTAACATTATTACGGGGCTTTATAGACCAGACAGAGGAAAGGTAATTTTCGATAACCAGAACCTCTGCAAGTTACCCGTTTATAGAATTGCTCGAAGGGGAATAGCTAGAACCTTCCAGACAACCAAACTTTTTTTTAACCTCTCTGCAGAGGATAATATTCGTATAGGTTGTGAAGTAATGGGTAGGATCCCAGAAGATCAGGACATACGTAATCTATTATCGTTGGTAGAATTAGAGTCCAAAAGAAAGAAATTAGTTCATCAATTTACATGTGCTGAGCAAAAAAGATTGATGATTGCACTTGCTGTATGCTTGCAACCCAAGCTGTTGTTGCTGGATGAACCAACTGCAGGAATGAGTGCAGAGGAAACTTTAGAAACCTTAGAAATGCTAGATAATCTTAGGAAAGATGGAACAACGATTCTATTGATTGAACATAACATGCGAGCAGTGAGTAAGATATGCGATAGAGTAGTAGTACTCAATTTTGGGAAACTAATTGCGGAGGATTCTCCAGGTGAGATTATGAAAAATCAAAAAGTAATAGAGGCTTATCTAGGTGAAGAAAATGTCCTCGTTGCTTGAGATAAAAGGTATAGATGTTTATTATGGCAACATACGGGCGTTGCATAAGATATCCCTAAGTGTTCGAGAAGGCGAACTTGTCGTGGTTCTGGGAGCTAATGGAGCAGGCAAGACTACATTACTTAAAACTATCTCAGGGATCTGTGTCCCCACCTGTGGAACTGTGGAATTCATGGATAAGAGGATAGATGGTATGCACCCTTCCTTTATAGTGAGGAGAGGGATATCTCATTGTCCCGAGGGGAGAAAAATTTTCCCTAAAATGACTCTATTTAAGAATCTGAATCTTGGCGCTTACACTCGAAATGATAGAGTTGGGATTCAAGAGGACCTGGAAGGAATCTTTGCTCTATTTCCGATACTAAGGGAGAGAAAGAAACAAGTAGCTGGTTCTTTAAGCGGGGGAGAACAACAAATGTTAGCTATTGCAAGAGCACTAATGAGTAGACCCCGTTTGTTAATACTGGATGAACCTTCGTTGGGACTAGCTCCTGTTTTAGTAACCAAGATAACAGAGTATATCAAGAAAATCAATCAGCAAGGAGTGACTGTTCTACTAGTGGAGCAAAATGCCCGGATGGCTTTGTCCATTGGAGATAGAGGATATGTGCTGGAAAGAAGTCAAATAACTTTGAAAGGAACTTGTAAGGAACTACTTAATAAAAAAGAAGTAATAGAGGCTTATATGGGAGTATAAATCTTCGGCGTAAAGTAGTAGCAAATCAGGATTAGTTTTTTTGAAATCAGCTCCAAGACTTTGGCAAAAAGTCAAGCAAAAATAGGTTCTTTGCCGCATAAATACTGGCGAAATACGTTATAGTGATTCTTTAGCCACCTCAAGAAGTGGAGGAGATTAATTTTTCTAAAAGCTCTGAGGAGATCTCCAACTCGACTTTGACAGTCCAAGCCAAAAAATGGGCATTTTGCTCGCTGAAACCCGCATAAAATGGGGATTCAGTTTTTGAAATTTGTAAATCCTAATGCTACACAAAATTTATTTGCTCCTTGATGTTACAATAACAGAATGATAGACTTAATTACTACGTGAAAATGTTAGTTTTTTGTGGTAATCCCTATGGAGATAGGAGGTTGCCACAGATGAAAGAACAAAGGTTTTTGGTTACTATACGAGATATCCAGAGGTGTCGGATCCTAAAGGACTGTGTCGAAAAGAGGTTGAAAGCTAGCCAGGCCAGTCACATCTTAGGACTAAATGGTCTATTTCACAAGTTGTGTTACGTATTCTACTGGGTAGTTATGGGCTTCTTTCTTAGTTTCAGAAGGCTACAGATACCCTCGATAATACGCTACATTATTTATGAAGAGAACCACTTAGTGGTCCCCTTTATAAATAATGCTACGTATCATTACTTGATTTTTAGGTGAAATCAAGGTATGATATCTGCTGGTAGAAAGGAGGATATTATACCGAGGAAAAGTCCATTTAGAATTATTCTGACTAGAGAGGAGAAGAAGTACTTGAGCTCCTTGGCCAGAAAATATACGGCACCTTATAGGAATGTAATTAGAGCACAAGTAATCCTTCTGGCGGCAGAGGGCCTAGAGAACAAGGAAATTGGTGAAAAGCTCAATCTTCCAAGAAAAACGGTTAGCAAATGGAGGAAGCGCTTTTTCTACAAGCCGGAGCGGGAACTGGTGGATAGACCAAGAGCCGGCCGCCCATTCATTTTTTCCCTCTGAGGAAGTGGCACAAATAAAGGCACTGGCCTGCCAACTTCCCGCTGAGCGCGGTATTCCTCTTAGCCGGTTCAGTATCACTGAAATTGTCCGAGAGGTAATCTCTTAAAGCCTTAGTTCCCTCAGTAAGCGATTCTAGCATCTGGCGATGGTTGCATGAAGATGCTATTCGCCCTTGGTTTCATCGATCCTGGATTTACCTAAGAGATCCTCAGTTCCTGGAAAAAGCTGGCAGGATACTGGATCTTTACACCCAAGAGTGGGAGGGTAGGTTCCTCAAGCCAGGTGATTATGTCATCTCGGCTGATGAAAAGACCAGCATCCAGGCCAGAATTCGTAGGCATCCCACCACTGCTCCATCCTCGGGAGAACCCATGAGAGTAGAGCACGAGTATACCCGGGCTGGGGCCTGGACTTACCTTGCTGCCTGGGATGTTCACAGGGCAAAAATCTTCGGTCGCTGTGAAGAGAAGAGCGGTACCAAACCATTTGATCGATTGGTGGATGAGGTAATGTCCCAAACACCCTATAAAACAGCCAAGAGGGCCTTTTGGATTATGGATAATGGTTCTTCTCATCGAGGAGAGCCCTTTGTTGAGCGCCTCGAAAAGAAATGGCCAAATGCTATTGCAGTTCATTTACCCATTCATGCCAGCTGGCTTAATCAAATTGAAATCTATTTTGCTATTGTTCAGAGGAAAGTTCTGACTCCCAATGATTTTCCCAGTCTTGAGGCTGCGAAAAACGCCTCTTAGATTTTCAGACACGATACCAAGAAGTGCCCCGTCCCTTTAGCTGGAAATTAACCCGAAAAGACATGAAAGAAAAACTTAAGCTTGTCAGCCATAATGTTATTAAGCAATATGAGCCAGTAGTTTTCCAAGATGTAATAACTGGGGAACTTCTGTCCTGGAATCAAGCAGAGAAGGCACGATCTGTCTGTGCCTATACGTAACACAATTTATGAAATAGAGTACTAAGCTATGAAAAGTTTTTAGGTTACCGAGCCAGGAGGAAAAAATTGCAGAACGAAACAATTTGGTCTTTCTGTGTACCTCAGACAATTAAGTTCGGTGAAGGAGCAGTTGAGGAGATTGGATATGAGGTAAAAAGATTGAAAGGTAAAAAAGCTCTTTTGGTTACAGACCCAGGAATTATAGAAGCAGGGATATGTGATAAGGTGGAAAAAGTGCTTAAAGATTCCCAAATAGTGGTTGAAGTATGGGGTAATGTAGAACCGGAACCATCTATTGAGATATATAGAAATTGCTATAACTATGCTAAAGATAAAGGATTTGAAGTAGTAATTGGCCTGGGTGGTGGAAGCTCTATGGACGCGGGTAAGGCAGTAAGTATGTTTTTGAAATATAGAGGTGATCCTGTTGATTACATTGCTCCTCCAACAGGAAAAGGAAAAAAATATCCTGGTCCGGGTATTCCTATGATAGCTGCTCCTACTACTTCGGGCACTGGATCAGAGGTATCTGCCGCAGCTGTAATCTCGCTGCCAGAAAAAAAACTAAAGGTAGGGATTTCTAATAATTACCAGAGGCCAGAAGTAGCGATTGTAGACCCTCTACTTACCGTTGATATGCCTCCCCAGGTAACTGCAGCCTCAGGGATAGATGCTTTATCTCATGCTATCGAAGCTTACACTACAAGAAGGTATGACCAAAAACTAAGGCCTCCCACTCCCTCAGAAAGACCTGTATATAATGGAGCAACTCCTTTCACTGATATTCTTGCTGTAGAAGCTATTAAACTTATCAGTAAGTATTTACGCAGGGCCGTAAATAATGGGTATGATATAGAAGCGAGGAAAGGAATGAGCCTGGCCAGTCTTTTAGCCGGTATTGCTTTTAGCAATGCTGGTTTAACTGCAGTTCATGCTATGGCTTATCCTGTAGGAGGAGAGTTTCATACCGCTCATGGTGTTACCAATGCTTTACTTTTACCTTACGTGATGCAATTTAATGCCGCTGGCGATGTTGTAAGATTTGCTCATATTGCTGAGCTTATGGGTGAAAAAGTTGAGGGACTCTCTCTGAAAGAGGCTGCAAAAAAGGCTTCTTTGGCAGTAAGAGAGCTTGCTTCAGATATAGGAATATCAAAAAGCCTTAAAGAATTTGGGTGTAAGGAGGACGATGCTCATTACCTTGCAAAAAAAACAATGAACGTTCAACGACTTTTAGCTGGAAATCCTCGCTACGTGGCAGTTGAAGATTTAGAGAGAATATTCCGTAGGGCTATTCAAGGCGATTCATAGAATAGAAAAGAAAGATGCATGTCTAAAAAATATATTTTGGCCATTGATCAGGGTACTACGGGCACAAGAGCCATACTCCTTAACCAGGAAGGGGAGATTATAGCTATATTTTATCGGGAGTTTACCCAATACTTCCCTCGAGCAGGCTGGGTTGAGCACGATCCTGAGGAAATTTGGCAGGTTACCCTTCAAGTTGTGCAAGGGGTTTTATCAGAGGCCAAGGTTAGCGGTACTGATATAGCTGCCATAGGTATTACTAACCAGCGGGAAACAACCATACTGTGGGAGAAGGATAGCGGAAGACCTGTATACAGGGCAATTGTCTGGCAATGCAGAAGAACTGCTCCCTTATGTAATAAGCTAAAGGCTGATGGCTTGCAAGAAACCGTTAAGCATAAAACGGGACTTATCATAGATCCTTATTTCTCGGCAACAAAAATAAAGTGGATTCTGGATAATATTCCAAAGGTTAGAGAAAAGGCAAAAAGAGGTAAGGTTCTCTTTGGTACGGTAGATAGTTGGCTGGTGTGGAAACTCACCGGAGGCAGGGCTCATCTTACAGATTATACCAATGCTTCCCGAACCATGCTTTTTAACATTCATAGTCTCAAATGGGACCAGGAACTAATGGATATTTTGGATATTCCCCGGCAAGTTCTTCCCCAGGTAAGGCCTTCCAGATATATTTATGGATATACTAAGGGAAGTGAAGTTCTTCCAAGTGGCATTCCCATTGCTGGAATTTTAGGTGATCAGCAGGCAGCCCTTTTTGGACAGGCCTGTTTTTACCCGGGAACGGTTAAAAATACCTACGGCACAGGATGCTTCCTTCTTCTTAACACAGGAGAGGAGGCGGTTAACTCTTCCAAAGGCCTCTTGACCAGTATTTGCTGTAATGAAAAGGGCGATCCTGTGTATATGCTGGAGGGAAGCGTCTTTGTTGCCGGTGCCGCTATCCAGTGGCTGCGAGATACACTGGGACTGATTAGTACTCCGGAGGAGACAGAGTCCTTGGCTGGTAAGGTGAAGGATACAGGAGGAGTTTATATGATTCCAGCCTTTGCTGGACTGGGTGCACCCTATTGGGATCCATCTGCTCGAGGGGCTATTTTAGGAATAACTAGAGGTACAAGGAAAGAACACCTGGTAAGGGCTACTCTGGAGTCTATTGCCTATCAGACAAAAGATGTTTTGGAAGTTATGTTGCAGGAGGCGGGTGTCTCTATTAAAGAAATAAGAGTAGATGGTGGTGCAGCGAAAAATGACTGGCTCATGCAGTTTCAGGCAGATATCTTAAATCTCCCTGTGGCAAGGCCCCTTTATATAGAGACTACTTCTTTGGGAGCAGGTTTTTTAGCCGGTCTTGGGATAGGTTATTGGAAAGAAAAAGAAATTCTACATCTTTGGAAAAGAGAAGCTGTTTTTCTTCCTCGGATAAGGAAAGAAACAAGGGAAAAACTGTATGGAGGATGGAAAAAGGCCGTTAGTTGCATACTTACCTCAAGCTGAAAAGGTATGTGAAAATGGTTCTATGAATGGATAAGCTCCCTATTTACCAATCCCTCGGGGATCTCACCTTTCGAAACTGGGGATTTAGAAGCATTAGGAGAGTTGTTTTGGCAGGATGAGAGACTAACGGTCTTTTGGCCAGAACCCGAGACGGCATTCCGGATAGACGGATGGACCCAATGGCAGACACACCTAAGAGGATTCGCCGGCTTTGTTTCCCAACTCCCTCCTGGCGGTCTTAACTTGGAAATAAGACAGCCTTCGATCGACGTTATGGGAGATGTTGCCATCGTGACAGCTTACTGGGTAGGAACCATGCTTACCCCAGAAGGCAGTCAGGTAATGCAGGGAAGGGTAACTGAGGTATGGAAAAAAATGGAGGGAAAGTGGGTTATTGTCCGTGAACACGCATCATTTTTCCCTACACCATAAGGTTATAACCGAGGTGACTATAGCAGGGGCGCATATAAAACTGAAGCAACTATAGTGGCTACAATTTGGGTTAATGGCTTGGTTTAAGCGGAGCTTAACGGCCCCGCTTTTTATTTTGCTCCAAACTCTATCGCCTCATAAGTTTTTTCGATAACTTCCCCTTTCTGTCGTCTTCTATATAAAAGTAGGACATTGACCACTTTCCTCTAAAACAAAACCCCCATTTTACCTCCCATTCGACAGTGCCTGGTAAAAAATATCTCTGTAAGCCGTATACAGAGAGTGATTGCAAGGACGGCCAAAAAGAGGCGTTTACCTGGTTTTCTTTTTGGGTGGAATTTTACCTATCGGG
>Ga0114930_10003723_pt1 | contig 13209 bp, 8 predicted proteins | sample AnhtaG_FD_87300 | JGI IMG/M metagenome (GOLD analysis project Ga0114930, IMG submission 87300) | Deep subsurface microbial communities from Anholt, Denmark to uncover new lineages of life (NeLLi) - Anholt_01485 metaG | ecosystem: Environmental > Aquatic > Marine > Oceanic > Sediment | place... | reverse complement strand
CAGCGATATAGCGACGATGTTCATGGCCATATCTTTGGTGATAATCGGTTCATCGGGATTGCGAGGAGCTGCATCCATGATTTCCTCTCGTATGGGATCAACGCCTATGGCAACCGCTGGGAGGCCATCGGTAACGAGGTTCATCCACAGGATCTGCGTGGCCAGAAGCGGCATCACTATGGCGCCGGAAGAGTCCCTGAAGCCAATGATCATGGCTATGAAAAGTATCAAGACCTCACCGAGATTGCTTGAAAGCAGGTAATTCACGAATTTCTTGATGTTTTCATAGATGCCCCTTCCCTGCTCAACCGCCTTTACAATAGAGGTATACCTATCATCGAGGAGCACCATATCGGCAGTCTCCTTGGTCACGTCCGTGCCGGTAATGCCCATGGCGATGCCGATATCGGCCTCCTTGAGCGCTGGCGCGTCGTTTATGCCGTCACCGGACATGGCAACCACCTCTCCCGTCTCTCTCAGAGCCCGCACGATCCGTATCTTGTGCTCCGGGTTTACCCTTGAGAAAATAGAGGTCTCCTTTACTGTTTTTTTCAGGGCCTCATCATGCATCTTCTCAAGTTCCTCCCCGCTCACTGCATCGCCCTCGATGCCCAGCTGGTGCGCTATGGCCTGTGCCGTGAGTGCATAGTCGCCGGTGATCATAACCGATCGAATCCCTGCATTCCTGCACCTGTGGATGGCACTGCGAACCTCGTCACGGGGAGGATCGATCATTCCCTGCAGGCCCACAAAGATGAGATCATTCTCATCGGATTCATCCACATCCTCTCCGGAAACCAGCGGCTTATACGCGAAGGCAAGCACCCGTAACGCCTGCGATGCGAACTGCCGGTTTATCTCCATGATCATGTTTCTCATTTGGTCATTAAGGGATGACACCTTACCGCCGGCATCTATCTTTGAGCAGAGCTTCAACACCACGTCCGGCGCTCCCTTGGTGTACATGACAAGCCCGTCGTTGCTGCGATGCACCGTGGATTTCCTCTTGCGCCCGGAATCGAAGGGTATCTCATGAATCCGTGGAAAGGTATCTTTCAAAATCGACCTTTCCAGACCCGCCTTGGCTGCGCTGACAATAAGGCATGCCTCGGTAGGATCACCGATGATATCCTCCTTTTCCGATAACGCGGCATCGTTGTTAAGTGCACCTATCCTCAGGAGAAGTTCGGCAGATGAGGGAGCGATTTCCTTGTTAGAGGAAAGGAGCTTTCCCGAGGTCCCGTATCCCGTACCCGTGATATCGATGATGGTATCGTTAACGAACAGTTTCGTTACAGTCATCTCGTTGCGCGTAAGGGTTCCTGTCTTGTCCGTGCATATGACCGTAGTGCATCCCAGTGTCTCCACGCTGGGCAGGCGCTTCACAAGGGCATTCTGTTTCACCATCCTCTTGACTCCGATCGCCAGCGCTATGGTTACCACAATTGGAAGACCTTCCGGCACGGCGGCTACGGCGAGGCTCACGCCCACCATTATCATCTCAAGGAGACCTCCTCCCTTTAAGATGCCGAAGGCGATGATGATTCCGCAGATGATAAGCGTCAGGATCCCGAGCCTCCGCCCCAGAATATCCAGTTTTTTCTGAAGTGGCGTTTCATCGTCCTCAACAGACTCAATCGATTCGGCAATCTTTCCCATCTCGGTGTCCATGCCCGTGTTAACCACAACCGCCTTACCTGAGCCGCTGGTGATATTAGTACCGCCGAAAACCATGTTCTTCATATCACCAAGTGTGCTTGTATCATCAATAGACATCGAATCCTTTCTTACCGAATGACTCTCACCTGTCAGCGATGACTCCATGACTTCCAGTAGGTATCCTTCGATGATACGGGCATCGGCGGGTATCCGGTCCCCGGACTCAAAAACGAACATGTCGCCTGGCACCAGTCCATTGCTGTTGATCCTCATCTTGCGGCCATCCCGTATGACCGTGGCCTGAAGAGCCGCCATCTTCTTAAGCGACTCGATGGCCTTCTCCGCCCTGTATTCTTGAAAGAAACCGAGAACCGCGTTCACGATAAGGATGGCGATGATCACCGCGCCGTCGATGTATTCGTGGAGAATGAATGATATGAAAACAGCGGCGATGAGTATGTAGACGATGAAGCTGTTGAACTGAGACAGAAAGATCTTTGCCGGAGAGATCTCATGCTCGCGTCGTATTTCATTGGGGCCATACCTGGCAAGTCTCTTCCGGGCTTCCCCCTCACCGAGGCCTTCTATTGTTGACGAAAAGTGCTTCAGGACATCTTCAGGTGTGAGCTGATGGAATTTCATTCAATGCTCTCCAATATAGACAAGTTGACGTATACTCCGATTTTGAGCCTATTAGCCATCACTAAGTGCTTCGGTTCGCAAGTAAATTCTCACCTATTGTACCACAACTCAAGGTCATACCACCCTTTATCGCTGTTTCTTTGTTGATTTCTATTGATTGGGGTATTTTCATCTTCGCACGAGCACTTTATATTTAATTTTATAGACCCTGTTACTCAGGGTATAGCCCATATTTTATGCGAGGTATGGGGGGCTGCTCCGACTATGCCCGAATTCCCTCAATTACAGAAATACTCTCTTGAGTCGGAACGATCTGAGAAAGCGTAAATCCCGAGGATTCAAAATCATCTGTATCCATTGCAAGGGATGCAAGTCTGGTGGACATAGGTTCGCCTCCCTTATAGATGGAGTCAGTATAGGATGGAGGCAATTCTGTGCCAATGTAAAAGGCGTCCCATGATAATTATGCTTCTTGACAACTAAATGAAAGATAGATAGCCTAAGGAAGAAATTTTAAATAAGAAAGGAGTTAAGAGATGAGAAAAAAAGTAACTGTTGTTGGGGCCGGAAATGTAGGTGCAACTGTCGCTATGAGGATCGCTGAGAAAGAATTGGCAGATGTTTCATTGATTGATATCTTGGAAGGTGTGCCGGCTGGAAAGGCGCTTGATCTTGCTGAGGCTGCTCCGATTGAAGCTCATGATGCTAAGATTACTGGTGTAACTAATGACTACTCTCTTGCAAAGGGGTCAGAAATAGTCATTGTAACAGCAGGTATTCCCAGAAAAGCAGGAATGAGCAGGGATGATCTGCTTACAACCAACGCAGGTATTATGAAATCAGTTATTAAGGAGATTGCAACTGTTGCACCTGATTCTACTCTCATTATTGTAAGCAATCCTTTAGATGCAATGTGCCACGTTGCCTTTGATACAAGTGGTTTTGATAAAAAAAAGGTTATTGGAATGGCAGGGGTACTGGATTCTGCGAGGTTTAGAGCGTTTATCGCCATGGAGCTCAATGTTTCTGTTGAGAATACCCATGCCTTTGTTCTCGGTGCCCATGGGGATACCATGGTTCCTCTTCCTAGGTATTCTACGGTAGCAGGAATACCTATCACTGAGCTTATCTCGGCTGAAAGGATTGAGGCCATTATTGAAAGGACGAGAAAGGGTGGAGGTGAGATTGTTAGTTTATTAAAAACAGGCAGCGCCTTTTACGCTCCTGCATCTGCGGCCACGGAAATGGCTGAGGCAATTTTAAAGGACAAAAAGAAGATCCTTCCCTGTGTGACTTACCTACAGGGTGAATATGGGATACATAATCTATTTATAGGTGTACCGGTAAAGCTTGGTTCAGCTGGGGTAGAGGAGATAGTAGAGATAAAGCTTACAGATGAGGAGAATGAGGCCCTTCAGAGGTCGGCTCAGGCCGTTCAGGGGCTTGTAGATGACTTAAAGAGACTTGGCTAACGGTTACTCCTCTCGGCTTAAAGGAATTTAAGATATCCCATTTAAGTTTCTCGAAAGTTCCAGTTATTATACACAATGCTTACAGGGGAGCTGTAAACTTATAAAATCTACCAGATAGTACTATCTGGATAATAGAGATGAAAATAGTAAGAGAAAGTCTGATCGAAGGTGCTCAACGGGCTCAAGGGGTTACTATTATTATTGATGTCTTTAGGGCATTTACATCAACACCCCTATTTTTTCATCTTGGAGCCCAAAAGGTAATCTTAGTGAGCAGTCCAGATGAAGCCTTTTTTCTTAAATCAAAACATGATGATATAGTTTTGGCAGGTGAGGTGTACGAACAACTGATTCCTGGTTTTGATCTCGGAAATTCTCCATCAGAACTCATCAAGAAACCCAAGGGATTTCTTATGGGGAAGATGGTAGTTCAAAGGACCACAGCCGGTGTCACCGGTGTGATAAGCGCACTTGGTCGGGCCGAGTTAGTTATTATTGGCAGCTTTGTAATGGCTAAGGCCATCTCCAGCTATTTACTTTCTCAAAACCCTCTTCCTGATATTGTGACAATTGTAGCCATGGGGTCTCGGGGTGTTAACAGGGCACCGGAAGATGAGGGATGTGCTGACTACATAGAACATCTTCTTCAAGGAAGCCATTACGATCATCTTAAAACCTTAAAGAATATTATATTTAATGAGTCTGCCCAAAAGTTCATAAGGGGGGATAAAATTTATCTTCCGAGGGAAGATCCTATATTTTGTTTACAGAGGGATCTATTTGATTTTGTTTTGATAGCAGGTAAAGAAAATGGTTTGGTGACAGTAACATTTAAAAAGTTATAAGTGAGCTAAATGCGCCTCAGGCGCATAAAATGCCTAAAGTGTCTAAAGTTAATGCGTCGCTTCAACCAGAGTTAAAAATTAAGATGATTCACTTTTTTCACTTTAGGCACTTTACACTTATTATTGAGAGAATAATATTGTTTACATTTTTCACTGTGCTTTATAACCCAGACAAGAATTGATTCATTGAACGTAGGGGCTTGATTCATCAAGCCCGTAAGCGGGTTCGACCCGCCCGCCTCGACTGAGCTCGCGATGTCGGGCAGGTAAATCGAACCCCTACATTTTTCATATTTTGGCTCCAATAATTAAAATCAAAAATGTAAACTACTTTATGACACGAGTAATATAACCTTAGGCACTTTCAAATAAAGGATATAATTTATGGATGAGGATTTATTAAGCAAGGAAGAGATTTATGATGTTATCATTATAGGCGGCGGGCCCGCAGGCCTTACATCTGGTATATATACATCCAGGGCAAGGCTTTCTACCTTGCTTGTTGAAAAATTAGGTATCGGTGGCCAAGCCTCTATTACAGACAGGATAGAAAATTACCCTGGTTTTATTGAAGGCATCTCTGGCCCAGAGCTTGTTCATAATATGGAAGAACAGGCTAAATCCTTTGGTATGAGGATAGAATTTGGGGAGGTTAATAGGATTGATTTTAGTGATAAAAGCAATATCAAGAAGGTTTTTGTAAATAATAAGCCCGAGCCTTACCAATGTCTATCAATTATTATTGCTGCAGGTAGTGAACAGAGAAAACTTGGTGTGCCAGGGGAGACAGAGTATACCGGGAAAGGTGTTTCCTATTGTGCCACCTGCGATGGTGCCTTTTTTAGGGACCTTGATATTGCGGTAGTAGGTGGGGGGGATATGGCCCTTGAAGAGGCTTTATTTTTAACCAGGTTCGCAAAAAAGATTTATATTATCCACAGAAGAGATAGGCCTCGGGCAACAAAGATTCTTCAGGAAAGGGCCTTTATTAATCCCAAGATAGAATTTATATTTGATTCTGTTGTGGATGAAATCTTTGGCCAGATTATGGTTGATGGGGCGAAGGTAAGAAACCTTAAGACAGGAGAAAAGAAAGATCTCGATGTAAATGGGGTATTTGTATTTATTGGCTTGACCCCAGGCCTTTCCTTTCTTGGTACTGTAGTTAATAGAAGTAAAGATGACTATATTATAGTAGATAAAGAGATGAAAACATCGAGGGAGGGTGTCTTTGCTTGTGGTGATTGCTGCAAAAAGAATTTAAGGCAGATTGTGACAGCATGCGGAGATGGTGCTACAGCTGCCTTTTCTGCCCAACATTACGTAGAAAGGATAAAAGGAGAGGAGTATGTCTGACAGAGAAAGGGAAAAAGGAGAGGTAACTTTTGAGAGGAAAGGTTTTATTGGAACAGTCACATTAAGGAGGCCGGAAAAAAGAAATGCCTTAAACTATGCTCTCTGGCTCTCATTATCTGAGGCCATGAAAAAGGCGGCCCAAGATAGAGAGGTGAGGGTTATTTTATTAAAGGGGGAAGGGGATTCCTTTTGTTCAGGACTGGATCTGAGCCCTGCTAATGAAGTAATCAGGCTCTTATATGAAAAGGCATCTGCTGAACAGAAGATGAGGCTATTTACCATAATCAAAAGGATTCAGTCCATCTATACAGAATTAGAGGTGTTGAGAGTACCAACTATTGCAGTTATTCAAGGGCACTGCCTGGGTGCTGGCCTGGAGCTTATCTGCAGTTGTGATATGAGATTTTGTTCTTCCGATGCTGTATTTAGCCTGCCAGAGGTGAGGTTTGCAATTATCACCGATGTTGGTGGTTTGCAAAGATTGCCAAGGATTGTAGGGAGGGGAAAGGCAAGAGAAATAGCCTTTCGGGGGCATTCCATTAGCTCGGGTGAGGCAAAAAGGATAGGACTGGTAAACGAGGTATTCGATACACCGGAAATGTTATTTGCCAAAGTAGATAAGATAGCTCAAGAGATTGCCGGCCACTCACCCTTGGCTGTTCAGGGAGCAAAAGAGGTGCTTCTTTATAATGAAGATGTTTCCCTTATGAGAAGCCTTGAATACAATGCGGCAAGGTCAGCAATGATTCTTCCATCAGAGGATTTGCAAGAGTCTATTAACTCATACTTAGAGAAAAGGGATTCGAAATTTAAATGAATTTAAATAAGATCGGTGAAAGGAATCTTGATGATAGGTAAACCCCGTTAGAAGATTTGAAATGGGCATTTAATCTGTGCTTAAACTTATTGATTTTTTCAGGGCACTATAAATAGCGAAGCTTTCTTTCTGAAGGGGTAAATGGTGGAGCTGAGGGGGATCGAACCCCTGACCTCATGACTGCCAGTCATGCGCTCTCCCATCTGAGCTACAGCCCCTTAAAAATAAAAAATACCAGATAGAATTTTTAGTGTCAATATTTTATTAATAAACCTACAGCTGAAGGTGAATAATGCTACTCCAAGAAAAATTGTAACGCTTCGTATTTATCCTTTTAGCAATGATATATCTGAGGTTAGATTCTGGTGTGACGATAACCTCATTGATGTCCAAAGAGTTAAAAATAGTGATCTAAGGGTAGTCCACTTTTAATCTTTAAATAGTCCACTTTTAAAATTTAGCTAACATATTTTATTAATAAACTTGATGAACCCGTGAAAAGTCTCAACAACATGTCGTTTCGAGCGAAGCGAGAAATCTTACCAATGTAACATGCTGAAAACACAAGATTTCTCCATGCTGTCGAAATGACAGATTCACCGAATCCGACTTTTTACCAATTCATCAAACTTACATCTTTAAAAATAATTCTATTATACATTCACTGGCTATTTGTAGGAAGCTTAAAGGTGAAGAAAAGGTTTTGTGAAATTGTTGACTATAGGAATATATTTTGTTAAGTAATCGTCAAGCCTTAAACCATCAAATATAAAAAAGGAGACAAAAATGAACGATCTCATAAAAGAAGGCCCAACCAACCCCCTTAAGATCCAGGATATGACCTTCAGGGACGGCCACCAGTCCAATCTGGCCACAAGAATGAGAACAGAGGATATGATCCCCATTGCTGAGCAGATGGACGATATCGGTTTCTGGTCCATGGAGGTCTGGGGAGGCGCTACATTTGACACCATGCACCGCTTTTTAGGCGAAGACCCATGGGAAAGACCAAAGACACTTAAGAAATACCTGAAGAAGACACCTTTTTCAATGTTACTCAGGGGACAGAACCTTGTTGGATATAGAAATTATGCAGATGATGTGGCCAGGGCATTTGTGGATAAATCCTGTGAGGTAGGAATTGATATATTCATGGTCTTTGATGCCCTGAATGACTTCAGGAATTTTCAGACCGTTGTGGAAAGGATAAAGGCCAATGGGAAACACTTCTCTGGTAACATCTGCTACTCCCTCACAGAAAGGCATTTAGGAGGGGATGTGTTTAATTTAGAATATTTCACATCCAAATGCAAACAGCTCCAAGAGATGGGTGCTGATAGTATCCGTATCAAGGATATGGCAGGCATTGTTGCCCCTTATGATATCTATGAACTTGTCACAGAGCTTAAGAAAGTGATCAAGGTCCCCATTCACTTGCACACCCACTATACCAGTGGAATGGCCTCAATGACATATCTGAAGGCCGTTGAGGCAGGTGTGGATATTGTTGACACCTGCCTGGCCCCCTTTGCCATGAGAACTGCTATGCCGGCTATAGAGCCTCTTGTCGTTACACTTCAAGGCACACAAAGGGATATTGGCTTTGATTTAAACAAGCTTCTTGAGTTAGATACCTACATTGAAACCATTGCACCTAAATACCGGGACTACCTTGCCACCAATAAAATGGCAGTTATAGACACCGGAGTTCTGGCTCACCAGATACCAGGAGGGATGATCTCCAACCTTATAAGCCAGCTTAAAGAGGCCAATGCCCTCCACAGGCTTCCTGAAGTGCATGCAGAGATACCTATTACCAGAAAGGAATTAGGAACCCCTCCCCTGGTCACCCCTACATCCCAGATCGTTGGGGTTCAGGCAGTATTAAATGTACTTCTCGGGAAATATAAGATGATCACAACACAGGTGAAGGACCTGGTATATGGTCTTTACGGTAAGACACCTACGCCAGTTGACCCAGAGGTTCAGAAAAAGGTGCTTAAAGGTTACAAAAGGGGCGAGACACCTATCACAGGGAGGGCAGCGGATTTTCTTGAGCCAGAGCTTGATGAGGATAGAAAAAAGATTGGGGATCTGGCCAAAACCGAGGAAGATTTACTTACCTATGCCCTTTATCCCACCACAGGTGAGCAATTCTTAAAATGGAAATATGGTTTAGAGGAAAGGCCTGATAGCGTCAAGCCAAGGACATTGGAGGATGTAAAAAGGGAGGATGAATTAATAGAGAAGGCAAAGGCTGAGGCCAAGGGTTAAAAAAGTAGATCATTCATACTTCCAGTCCTGTAGCCAGAAAGATCGAGGGTAATATATTTAAAGCCGAGTTCCTTAAGCCTCTCAACCACTTTATCTATGATAGATAATTCTGCCAATCGTAAGATCTGTTGGGTTGAGACCTCGATCCTGGCAACAGGAGGATGATACCGCACCCTTACTTCTTCAAAACCAAGCTGATGTAAGAATTCTTCACCTCTCTCTATCATGGATAGATCTTTTTCTTTTATATAAGTGCCAAAGGCTATTCTTGAGGTCAGGCATGCAGAAGACGGCGAATTCCAGGTTTCTATTCTTCTTTCCTTTGCCTCGTTTCTTATATCTTCTTTGGTAAAGCCTGCCTCAAGTAATGGACTCCTTATACCTGATTCTTGTGCTGCCTTCAGACCAGGCCGGTAATCTTTCATGTCGTCGACATTACTACCATCAGCTATGTAGCTAAGGCCTTGTTTTTTAGCCTCTTTTTTTAACTCTTCAATCATTTTCGTTTTACAGAAGCGACACCTCATTCTATCATTTTTACAAAAAACTTTATGAGAAAGAATATCAAATTTGATCTCTATATGATTTATCTTTAATCTATTTGTGAGATTTTCTGCCCTGATAAGATCATCTTTTGGAAAGATCGGGGAGATAAAGGTTGCCGCCTTTACTTTTTTTTTGAGGGTTTCTGAGGCTATTTGAAGGAGAAGGGCGCTATCAATACCGCCTGAAAAGGCTATTAGAACAGATCCCATAGAATCTAAAAAATTTTTCAGCTTCCTATTTTTAGGATTATCGATTTCCATTTAAGGTAAGAATCCTAAATTCAAAGTTCTAAACTCAAAACATTAAATAATTTTCTGAGATCCAAATATGCTTTGGGAATATGGATAAGTTTTTTATATATCCTTGAGGAGGTGCTGAGGATGACCGAGATAGAAATGACCTGTTTGAATCCACTCTTTAAGAATCCCTGCAATCTCTTGAGCCCTTACATAAGAGGATAGTGGCACAGTCTGGATAATCTGGCCATTCAGTTTTATTGTCCCGCTTTTTAATTCTGCATAACTTACCTCACCCAGACTTTCGGCATTTCCCTTTGGATAGTCTTTTCCATAATCAATGATCTGGGTGAAGATATCCTCATCAGAGACACCGGTGTATCTGGCCATATCCTCATTTAGAATTGGAATAGGTACACCTATACCCACAGCTAAGGAACATCCATAACCAAGGATGCTTACCCCTACTAACCAGCGTGGATTCATCTCTTTTAAATCGCCCATCACCATTAATGTTGCACCTGGTTCTACAGGGACCCCGTTTTTTCTTCTTGCAACTGATAGATTGTGCTGAGTGCCAGCCCAGATTATGTATCCCTGGGCACCCCCAAGGAAGATTCTGGTTCCCAGACCAATTGTAAGACAGCAAGGATCATTAAAGAGTGGGCTAAGCTGGCCGGCTGTTGCATAGTTAGCATTACCGGCCTTAGGTCTCAAGACACCCATATAGGTATAGATTATTTTATCTTTTAGGTTTATAGCACAATTGTAATTCTGGTAGGCATTTCTGGGATTAACCAAGACAGCATAAGGCAAATCTGCTAGCCTTATTTGTTTTTTTATTTCTCGTTTGGGATAACAATCCGTTGTGTATGCCTTTCCAATTAGTCGAACTTTTTTACCAGAGACAAGGTCATGTATGACATGTCCGCCACCATATTTGAACTGACCTGGGTGGACCTTATTTAATGGATCATCAATTGTTGGTTCAGTAGCGCCGATATATATATCCACAGCAGCAAGGCCGGCATATGCAGGAACATCGTTAAGGGTGACCTGAGATGCCTTGATAGGTGGTTTACTGTGGCCAAAATTAATAAAGGCCCCTGATGAGCACATTGGGGAAAAGGTTCCAGTTGTAACTACATCAATCTCCTTGGCGGCTTTTTCTGGGCCATTTTCCTTTACTATACCTACCATCTCTTCGGCGGTAACTACTACTACCTTGCCTTCTTTTATCTTCCTGTTTATTTCATCGATTGTCTTTTTTACCTTATGCTTAGCCATATTACAAATCTCACAAAATCGTGGTCACTATATGAAAATCTTTCTATCTTTACAAGAAAAAATTTATTTTCAGGTTTTCCTTATAAATTAACAGTTGTAAAAGAAGAATGGGATTCTTGACTTTATTTTTTCTTTGGATAACAATAAAGGAAAAATTAAATACTTTGCCTTGGAAGGAATATTGGCCACCCCGTCGCTACATGCCTGTAAAAAGTTGTTATCGTTGTAATACTTCGGAAGCAGAGGCTGTTAAACTCTGGCCATGCAAGTCAGGCCTGCCCGCCATCTGGCAGGCGGGTCTAGGCCAGGTAGCAATGGAATACTGGAGTGATGGGCTTAAATGAATAAACAAAAACTTATTCCGCTTTTACTACCCACTAATCCATTATTCTCTCTTAGCCGTAGACTCTATACCCTACGGGAAGGAGTCGAGCTGGAGGCCAACGTTCCATCCCGCCAGAGGCGGATCTTCGACATTCCATGTGAATGACATGAACCTAACGCCACTAAAAGACCTATGATTTTCTGTTTACCTGTGGCAGAATAGAAATTCCAAGACGTTTATTTATATGGTTAAATATTATGGTTGCTGAAAATGGAAAAATAAAGGCATCTATCCAGGTAAAGATAGGAAACTTGACGGTTGGTGGGAATGGGCCTATCTTTTTGATCTCCGGTCCATGTGTGATAGAGAACAGAGAGATAACTCTTAAGGTGGCGAGATTCTTAAAGGGATTAGAAAAAAAGGTTGAAATTCCAGTAATCTTTAAGAGTTCTTATGATAAGGCCAATCGGACATCCATTGATTCCTTTAGGGGCCCAGGTTTGAAAGAAGGCTTGGAGATCCTTAAAGAGGTAAAAGATACTGTAGGTTTGCCGATTTTATCAGATATACATCAGGTGAGTGAGATCGGGAAAGCAGCAGAGATTTTGGATATTATTCAGATTCCCGCATTTCTATCTCGCCAGACAGATTTGATCTTAGAGGCAGCCAAGACTAACATACCAATAAATTTAAAAAAGGGGCAATTCCTCTCTCCCTGGGATATGAAACAGGTTGTTTTAAAGGTTATCTCAGGTGGTAATCACAGCATTTTATTGACAGAAAGGGGGATGTCCTTTGGTTACAATAACTTGATTGTGGACATGATATCTATATCTGTTATGAAGGAATTTGGATATCCTGTTGTATTTGATGCCACCCATGGCGTACAATTGCCTGGAGGCCGGAGCAAGTCTTCTGGGGGACAGAGGGAGTTTGTTGCCCCTCTTGCAAGGGCTGCTGTAGCTGCTGGTGCCGATGGAATTTTTTTGGAGATCCATCCAGATCCTGATTTAGCCCTCTCTGATGGTCCAAATTCTCTTCCCTTTGAGCAAGTTGAATCCCTTCTTCTTATGCTTAAGGAAATACACCGGATGGTTAGAGAGAAAGTGACTAAAGTTTAAAGTGATCTAAAGTGAGCCTGCCCTGGTGCGAAGTGATTTTAATATATGCTTGCTTCTGATGTATCACCAATCCTGGGTTATCTTTACTGAGTCAGGTTTTTCCAGGTCTGGGCCAGGGCTAAAGTTATGGAGGTGAAACACAATATTAGCTTAAAGTAAATAATGATATTAACTGGAGCAGTCAAATCATTTTTTCTATTTAAACTTTAGGCACTTATAACCCTGGCCCAGACCTGGTTTATAGGCCTAATAAATAGGCTGCTCCGAACACATAGCGCTCTATAAATTTAACAGGCTGATTAGAGCACATAGTGCCAGGGCGGGCTTTAGGCATTTTAGGCACTTAAGTTGGTATAATTTATGAGAAAAGTTTCTGTAATGATTTGGCCGATATTAGGGATTTTATTTCTTTTGATGATAGTTGCTTTTTTTATCTTTAAAGTACCCCATTTAGTTATGGTCTCCTCAACAACATCCAATTTGATACCCGAAGGATCCCTCAAAATTTCCGGTGTCAAATATAGCCAGGATTATAAAAATGGCGGAGGAAAATGGGAGCTCAAGGCCAAGGAGGCATATTTATTTAATAAAACTCAAATTGTGGCCTTAAAAGATGTCTTATTAAAATT
>Ga0114930_10003722_pt1 | contig 13211 bp, 11 predicted proteins | sample AnhtaG_FD_87300 | JGI IMG/M metagenome (GOLD analysis project Ga0114930, IMG submission 87300) | Deep subsurface microbial communities from Anholt, Denmark to uncover new lineages of life (NeLLi) - Anholt_01485 metaG | ecosystem: Environmental > Aquatic > Marine > Oceanic > Sediment | place... | reverse complement strand
TTGACGATCTGCGTGATGAGCAGGTCGTTGCGAAGAGTGCTGCGGCGGGCGCTGGCGATGAGACACGCCACTCCTCGGATCGGGCCTCCCGCGTCCGGCGCGACCGCGTATCGGACCCCGCTGCCGCGCAGCAGGAAGACCGCCCCGACCGCGAGCGCGGCCATGCCCAGGGCGGCGACAAGAATTCGGCTCCGCTTCGCCATGGACGAAAAGGTCCTCTGCGTCCCCGAGAGCGCATGGCGTGCGCATCTCCCCGCGTCTCGCGACCTGCCGCGCAGAGCCTATACGATTTGCTTTGGCGCGTCTACCTTCTGCGCCGCTTCCTGGCGGCGAGCAGGGCGCCGGCGCCGAGCGCGAAACAGCCCACCGTTGCCGGTTCAGGCACACCGATGGCGTAGGAGCCCGGCACGTCGGTGACCGCCCACGCATTGACCGACCACAGGTAGCCGCTCGTGTCCAGGCCGTAGTCACCCAGGAGGAAGGTAACGCTCTCCTTCTCCCTATGCGGATGTTTCCGCAGGCGCATCAGCCGGGCGCATGGCCGCCACATCGCCCGCACTTCACCCGGGGGTATCCGGCGGGCTCTGACCATGAGGATAAGGCGCGTCGGGCAATAGCCCATGGTGCGGGCGCGGAGGCGGATCCGCCGCGTCACCCTCTTCCGAGCACGCGCCTTAACCCCCCGGACACCCGACACGGGGGGGTCGGCAAACAGTAACAGTTTCGTATTGTCGATGATCTGGAACCCCGGGGCCACGGCGCCGACGTTGCCGATCTCCTTCAGTTCGACGGTGACCGTCATCGGATCGTCCGTCAGGTTCTGGACCTTTCCGGCAGCCTCATCGTCGTAGTCGCCGGTCGGCCAGACTTCGGAGAAAGGAAGCGTGTTGTCGAGTTTGCCGGCTGGACCAAGGTTGAGGACCGTCCCGTGGGCTGGAACGTGAACGAGCAGGACGCCTGCGGCCAGCATAGCGATCAGCATGCAGCATCTTCGGACCATCTTGCACCTCCTTGCCGCCTGAGCGGCGCTCGAATGAACCACCCCTCCGTCATCGGGCCGACGGGCTGCTGCCGGTCCCTCCCGCTCGGGCCGCCCACGGCTGTACAGGCCAAGAATGCAAAACGGCCAAGCCGCTCGCACTTGGCCGTCTCCCCCGGGAATCTCTGCACCTAGTATACCCCAGAATATCGGGTTCGTCAAACAAACTGCAGCGGTCGCGCAGCGGGAACGTCGAGAGGGGGGATACGGCGGCTTCCGGGGTGAAGCACACGCAGCGGCTGTCAGCCCGCGCGGACGGCCGTCAGCAACCGCTCCGACTGCGGGCCGTGCGGGGTCAACGTCAGCCGGCGAGTGGTCTCGCCGGTCACGTCGAGACGGATCTCCAGATGGTCGGCCGGCAGGGCGCCGGCGGCGCGGTCGGCCCATTCGACGGCACTCAGGCCGTCGCCCGACAGGATCTCGTCCGACCCGATGGCCTCCAGGTCGGCCGCACCCTTCAGCCGGCAGGCGTCCAGGTGGTAGAAAGGGATGCGGCCATCGAGGTACTCGCGGCAGAGGACGAACGATGGGCTCGTGACCTCGCGGGCCGAGGCGGCGCCGAGCCCTTCGGCCATGCCCTTCGCCAGGCGCGTCTTGCCGCTGCCGAGGTCGCCCACCAGCGCCACCACGTCGCCCGGGCTGGAGGCGCGGCCGATCCGTCGGCCCAGGTCGATGGTCTCCCGGGCGCGGTGCGACTCGGTGGTCCACACGCCGGCGGTCATGATGCCTCTCCGCCGTCGGACCGGAAGTGTTCGTAGCCGCCGGGCTCGAGGGAGCGGCGCTCGCCGTCTGCACCGATGATCGTCATGCCGCTGCCTTCAGTGATGCGGCCGATGGGTGTGAGGCGCACGTTGCCGAGCGGATTGTCCTCGACGAGTCGCCGGCCGTCCTCCGGCGGCACCGCCAGGAGAAGTTCGAAGTCTTCGCCGTCGTTCAGGGCGTGGTCGAGCGGGGAGCGTCCGTCGGTTCGGGCGAGTTGCTCGGCGTCGGCCGAAATGGGGATCGCTGCCGCCTCGACCTCCGCCGACACACCGCTCTCGCGGACCACGTGCCCGAGGTCGGTCGAGAGGCCGTCCGAGAGGTCGATCATGGCGTGGAGCGTCGCGGCGCGGGCGAGCAGCCGTGCCTCCTTGACGCGCGGCACAAACTCCAGGTGCCGGCCGAGGACCGAGCCGCCCACCTCGCCGGTCACAAGCAGCACGTCGCCCGGCCGGGCGCCGCTACGGCGGACGGGCTCCACCCCCGCCGGGCGCGCCACCAGCGACGTGCCGATCGCCAGAGGGTGCGGCCAACTGGTCACGTCGCCGCCGACGACCGGGCAGGCGAACCGCGCCGCTGCATCGGACAGACCGAGACATAGTTCCTCGGCGAACGCCATGTCGCGCGCCTCGGGCAGGCCGACCCACGCCACGGCGCAGACCGGTTCGGCCGCCATCGCCGCCGCGTCCGACAGGCTGACGGCCATGGCCTTGTACCCGACCTGCCGCGGCGTCGCCGTCGCCAGATCGAAGTGCGTGCCCTCCAGGAGCGTGTCGGTCGTGACAAGGCACCCGCTCTCGCCGAGGTCCACCAGCGCCATGTCGTCGCCCGGCCCGATGGGGACGGTCGCCGGGTCGAGCCGCGTTCGGCCGCGGATCCAGTCGATGAGTTGCCATTCGCCTTTGGGTTCGGTCATTTTGCAGATGTTGCTGGGGCGCGCTGCCGGGCGACCTGTTGCTCGTGACCCGCGATTGCCATCGCGGGCTAATTCGTTTTTCGGCCGGCTTGAACGGCGTCGCTCTCAGACCCGCGATTGCCATCGCGGGCTAATTTGTTTTTCGGCCGGCCTGACCGGCGTCGCTTTCAGAACCATGTCGCGAGGTATCGAAACGCCTCGTCGGCGACTTCGCGGGCTTGGGCCTCGTATGGGTAGAGTTCGACGGTGACCCACCCGTCATAGCCCGTGTCGCGCAGGGCCGCGAAGACGGCGTCGAAATCGATGGCCCCGTGTCCGGGCACCAGGTGCTTGTGTTCGCGCGACGGGGCGATGTCCTCGAGGTGGACGTGCCGGATGTGGGGGGCAAGCCGGCGCACGGCCTCGGCCGGATCGACGCCCACACAGTAGAAGTGCCCGACGTCGAAGTTCAGCGCCAGCCGCTCGTGCGAGAGGCCCTCGAGGAGTTCCTCGAACTCGTCCGGCCGCTCGATCAGAAGGTGCGGTTCCGGCTCGACCAGCAGATCCACGCCGCATTCGGCCGCCGTCGGCAAGACACGCGCCAAGCCGTCGCGGTACAGTTGCATGGCCTCGTCGCGGTTCATCCCTTCGGGCAGCGGGCCGCCCGGCTCCAGGCTGATGCCGGGCGCGCCCAGGTCGCGGGCCAACCGGATGGCGCCGAGGGTGTGCTCGATGCGCCGCTCGCGGGCCTCGGCCTCCACCTCGATCCACGACGGATGCCACGTGTCGCCCTGGGCAAACAGCGTGAAGGCGTTCAGGTTGGTGACCGTAAGGCGGAGTTCTTTCAGCAGTTCGACGACGCTCCTGCGACGGCGCCGGTCCATGTGCGGGGGGTAGGCGTGCGGCACGTCGGCCATGATCTCGACGCCGGCGTACCCGCACGCCGCAATCTGCCGCAGACTCTCTTCCAGGCTGACCTGCTTGAAGGCGTTCGTGCTGAAGGCGAGTTTCATGGCGTGCCCGTTTCTCCGTCTCGCGCGTCGGCAAGTGTAACATCTTCACGGACCGGAGGAAAGACGGCGGCCGCACGGGCGGGTTCAGCGTGCCTTCAGGACGGCCCGGGCGACGGTCCGGCGGCGTACCACGTAGAAGAGGATGCTGTCGCCGGACGCGACCTGCGCGAGAAGGTTGCCGAGCGTGTCGGGATCGTCCACGCGATAGCGATCGATCTGGACGACGACGTCGCCGGCCGCCACGCCCGCCTTCTCGGCGGGGCTGCTCGGGTCCACGCCTGCGACCAACAGGCCGCGGTCCACCGCCAGGTGCATGGCCGGGGCCAGGTCGGGGTCGAGCGTCTGGAGATGCAGGCCGAACAGGCGCCGGGCAAGTTTCGCCCCGTCGGGCTTGGGCGCCTTGGCGAGCGTCACCGTCTTTTCGATCAGGCGTCCGCCGCGGCGGACGCCCAGGCGGACGGCGTCGCCGACGTTGCGGTCGAGGATCATTGTTTCGAGTTCGATGACGTCGGGTGCGGGTTTGCCGCCGACCGTTTCGATGCGGTCTCCGGGCTCAAGGCCCGCCTTGGCGGCCGGCGAGTTCTCCTCGACCTCTTCAACAACGATGGCCGTGGGCGCGTCGGTCCGGAACTTCAGACCCAGCCACGCGCTGCCGGGCCGCCGCAGATTCAGAAGGCCGATCATGATCTCGCGGACCTTGTCCACGGGGATGGCAAACCCCAGGCCCTGTGCCCCCGCGCGGATGGCCGTGTTGATGCCGATGAGTTCGCCGCGGATATTGAGGAGCGGCCCGCCGGAGTTGCCCGGGTTGATCGGGGCGTCGGTCTGAATCAGCCCCTCGTACCGGTGCCCGCGCGACGGCTCCAGCGTGCGGTCGAGCGCCGAGACCACGCCCGTCGTCACGGTGTGCTGGTAACCGAAGGGGTTGCCGACGGCGATGACGGTCTCGCCGATCATCAGGTCGGAGGAGGTGCCCATGGGGATGGCCGTGAGGCGGCGCGGCGGTTCGATCTTGATGATCGCGAGGTCGGCCTCGGGGTCGGCGCTGACGAGTTGGGCCTCGTGCTGCGATTCGTCGGCGAGCGTCACGATGATCTCGTCGGCCTGCTGGACAACGTGGGCGTTCGTAACGATGTAGCCCTTGGCGCTGATGATGGCGCCCGACCCGAGACTCCCTGAGACGTACCGCCGTGGCCGGAAGAGGTCGCCGAACTCGCGGCGGAAGATGTCGGGCAGGTCCATCCAGAAGTACGGCCGGACCAGGCGCACCTGCTTCGTCGAGATGTTGACCACGCTGGGGCCGCCCGCTCGACGGCCCGGACCACCGGCGTCTTGCGGTCGTCCCGGCCGGCGGCGGCGCGTGCGCGCGGGGGCGCAGCAGCCGCCGCGGCCGCAAGGGCGATGCACACGAGCGGTGTCCATCTCGCTTTCAGCATGGGGGTATCCTACCGTGCGGGTCCCCGTCCGACAAGCGTCCCCGTCCTTAGAGCAGTTAACACTTGCCTGCAGCACGTTGCGCGGCGGGCAATCCTGCCCGCCGCGCGACGGAGGTGCCGCGCTACGCGGTGGGCAAGATTGCCCACCGCGCGAGGATCCGCACCATTCAATCGTGAACTGCTCTAGACGGTCCGGAGGCGGCTTATTGTCCGGATTTCGTGATTTCCTCGAACAGGATCGTCGCGTACGCGCCGGGCGGGAGCGTGAATCGGACGAGGAGGTCCTCGCCCCCCTCGGGTCCTTCCGGACCGGGACTGACCGAGTGGACCTGGACGTCGGCCACCGGCACGCGCAGCGGCCGCCGGTCACCGCGCAGGCGCAGGCGCTTGACCCTTTCGAAATGGGCCGGCGCCACGTCGGCTTCCTCAAGGACGTCGCGTTCGATCTCGCCCGGCCTTCCGGATGCCAGGACAACGCGGTGCCCGACGAGGGGTCCGGACGGGCTGATCTCGAACCGCGCCGCGCGCGCGGCCTCGTCTTCGGGGTGCTCGACGAGAAAGACGGCCCCGCCGCGCCCGACGCGGGGATGGATGTACGCGAGGTCGCCCGCCTCGACGCGGTCGATGCTCCCCCGACGCCGCTCGAGGACGGCGTTGAACAGCGACGACTGGAAGGCACTCACGAGCAGCCGCGCGAGTTGCTTCGGCAGGGCCCGCATGGCTCGCCCGGGGTCGCCGGTCCGGATGAGGGTGGCCAGCACGCGGAGGTGGTCGGATTGCCCACCGAAGCGTTTCCTGGCTTCCTGGAGGTTTCCCGCGTCGTAGTGTCTGCGGCCCCGCACGAGGCGCGACGAGTCGACCTTCGATGGGCGGCCGAGAAACCGGTCGCAGAACGCCTTCGCCTGACCGAGGACCAGCGCGCGGCCAAGCAGGTGGTTGTCGCCGCGGCGTCCGAAACGCTGGCTGCCGAACCAGTTGGCCATGCCGCGCTGCGCCAGCACCGTGAGGATCCGCTCCGCCTTCTCCTTGGCGCCCGGGCCGCAGCCGCGGATGCGGACCTCGAAGGCGTTCCCCGCCAAGTGGCCGATCTTGAGTTTGTTCCGGTGACGCGAGACCTCCAGAACGCGGATGTGCGGCAGGTTCAGGCGAGCGGCCTTGTCGGCGTCGATGCGTTCCAGGCTCATCCACTGCCGCGTGACGGCGTGGGCGTCCTTGAGACCGGCCAGGCCGACGATACGGCGCGGCCGTCCGAAGGCCCGCGCGATGCGGGCCGCCGCCTCCAGCGAGCCGACGCCCTCCTTCTCGACGTACAGGTACACGTGGTCGCCGGTTCCCGACGGCCTGTACAGGGGGATCTCTTCGACGCGGAAGTCGGCCGGCCGGACCTTGATGCGGCCGCCGGTTCCCGGCAGGTCTTCGGTGAGGTAGCGCATGCGTTTTGCTGTCGTTTAGCCGTCGCCGGCACGGCGACGGCCGTTGGCGTTGGAACACCCGCGTTCAATCGCGTCGCCGTGCTCCCGAAGGGACCCCTTCGGGGCGGCCGACGGCTAAACATGCCTGTCGTGCCTCAAGCGCGGTGGGCGAGGAACTCGGCGATCTCGTCGTCGGTGGGCATGCTGGGCTGGGCGCCGAGTTTCAGGCAGGCCAGTGCCCCTGCCGCGTTGGCGACCCTCGCGGCCGCCACCATGTCGGTGCCCTTGACCGCCTCGACGGCGAGTTTGGCGGTGAAGGCGTCGCCGGCGGCGGTGGTGTCCACGGGGTCAATCGTGAAGGCCGGGACGCTGACGCACTCGGTGCCCCGCGCGACGACGGCCCCGCGCGGACCGGCCTTCAGGACGACGGCCTCCGGGCCGCGCGCCAGCAGCGCCCCGGCCATCTCTTCGAGCCCCATGCTGCCCGGCTCGACGGCCAGGAGCGACGCGGCCTCGGCTTCGTTCGGCGTCAGGATCGTGGACTCGAAGACGGCCTCGTCAACGGGCCGGCGCGGGGGGCCGGCGTCCACGATCGTCCGAGTCCCGACCTGGCGGGCCACCGCGACGGCGCGGGCGACCGTCTCGGGCGGGATTTCCAGTTGCAGGACCACGGCGTCGGCTGCGGCGAGGAGGGCGCGGGCCGCGTCTACGTCGTCGGGCATCAGGCGGCCGTTGGCGCCGGGCGTCACGACGATGGTGTTCTCTCCTGCGGCGTCTACGAGGATGAGGGCGACGCCGCTGGCGCAGTCGCGGACGGTTTCGAGGGCATCGACGCCGACGCCCTCGGCCTGGAGGCTGGCGCGCAGGCGTGCGCCGAACTCGTCGTCGCCGACGCGGCCGAGGAACGCGGTCTCGGCCCCCAGGCGGGCCGCCGCGACGGCCTGGTTGGCGCCCTTGCCGCCGGGAATGGTCCGAAGACCGGAGCCTCGCACGTTCCGGCCCGCGGCGGGCACGTGCTCCACGCGGGTGACGACGTCCATGTTGACGCTGCCGATGACGAGGATTCGCATGAACGGAGAGTCTAAAGTCCGGAGCGCGAAGTCCAAAGGCAAAAAACGACAACGGCCGTCGCCGTACCGGCGACGGCTAAACGATCTGCCGGGCTGCGCGGCCATGCCACCCGCCGTACCGGCGACGGCTAAACGATCTGCCGGGCTGCGCGGCCACGCCACCCGCCGTACCGGCGACGGCTAAACGGCTGTTTCGTAACCCCCTCTCCCTTGATGGGAGAGGGATGGGGTGAGGGTGACAAGCCCCGACTAAGCCCGCTTATCCCCCCTCACCCTACCCTCTCCCGCCAGGGGAGAGGGAATCTGAAACGGCGGCTAAACGGCCGCGTGGCCATGCCACCCGCCGGGTGAACGGTTTGGGGCGAGGGGAGAAATCTCGCTTCCGCAAACGGCAAACGGCGAGACCCCTCGACTCGCTGCGCTCGCTCGGGGTGACAGGCGCCGCCCCCGGCTCGCCAGAAAAACTTGCCACACCCACGGTTTGGGGCGAGGGGGAATTGTCTTGCCGCAACGCGGCCGGCGGCTTAAGATTCGCCGTTCTGATACGCCGACGCACGCATCGGCGCGAGGGGCAGGCGGGGAGAGGGCGCGCCGAAGGGCAACACTCAGCATGGCAGCGAAACCCAAAGAAGACCTTCAGAAGGCCCATCGGCGCCGCAAGAACCGCGAGTCGCTTCTCGAGACACTCGAATCGATCATCGTGGCGTTCGTGCTGGCGTTCCTCTTCCGCGCGTTCATCGTGGAGGCGTTCGTCATTCCTACAGGCTCGATGGGCCCGACGCTGTACGGGCAGCACGCCGAACTCGAGTGCACGGACTGCGGGTGGAAGTTCTCGATCGGGGCCGAGAGCAAACGTGGGGGTGGACCGTCGCTCTCGACCCCACCGGTGTGCCCGAACTGCCTGTTGCCGCAACGCGTGCCGCCGAGCGTGCCCCTGTACAGCGGCGACCGGATCCTGGTCCTGAAGTTCCTCTACGATTTCGACGACCCCCAGCGATGGGACGTGATCGTCTTCCGAAACCCGAACGACCCGGCACAGAACTACATCAAGCGGCTGATCGGTCTGCCCCGAGAGACGGTCGAACTGGTAGACGGCAACGTGACCATCAACGGGGTGATCGCCCACAAGACCAACACCGCCCAGGAAGCGCTCTGGATGCTCGTCCACGACACGCGCCAGCGGGCGACGCGGCGCGACTGGGAACCGCGCTGGCAGATGGCTGAAGGATGGAAGGGGCGGGAGTCGGGGTACGTGCTCGCCGAGGCACCGCCCCGCGACCGGACGGCCTGGCTCACCTACGAGCACCGCGGCCTGCGCGACCGGCCCTCGAACATCGTGGACGGCTACGCCTACAACGGCGGGAACAGGCGAAACGAAAAATGGCTGGGCGACAACGTGTGCACGGACCTCAGCCTGACGACCGAGGTGACGGCCGGCGGGGCCGAGTCGGTCTGCATCGTCGAGATGCGGGCGTACAAAGACCGGTTCCGCTTCGAACTGACGGCCGAAGGGAGCAAGGAGCCGACGCAGGTCCTCCTGAACGGCGAGGTGGTGGCGAAGGCCGCGGCACCTGTCCTGCCGGTGGGACGGCCGGTCGAGGTGCAGGTGGCCAACGTGGACCACAAACTCATGCTCCTGGTGGACGGCGACCGCGTTGCAAAGGCCGTCTTGGACAATGTGACGCCGGAGGGCGACGTTACCTACAAACCGAAGCCACTGTCGGAGGCCGAGCGCGACCGGTTCGACCGGCCTGAGAGCGACGATCCGCGGGCCATGGCGGCCGTGGTCCGCCTCGGCGCAAGGGGCGGCCCCCTTTCGGCCGCGTATCTGAGGATCGACCGCGACGTGTATTATATCAACGAGCCCCTTCGCAACGGCGAGCCCGGCCACGCCACCGAAGGAAACCCGTTCAAACTGAAGGCGGACGAGTTCTTCGTGTGCGGCGACAACAGCCCCAAATCGTTCGATTCACGGTTGTGGCTCGAGAGCGTGGACCGCCCGGTCGTGCCGAGGCGAAACCTCGTCGGCAAGGCGTTCTTCGTCTACTGGCCCGCCGCCGGCACCAGGGGCTTCTGGGGCTACAAGTTCATCCCTCTGGCGCCGGACCCCACCGGGTGGCGGCTGGTGCACTGACGGCAGGGAACAGGGAACAGGGAACAGACAGAGAGGGCCGGTGCCGTTGCCAGGGTCGCGGGTGTGCCTTGGCGGCGAGAAAAGTTGACGCCGTATCCGGAGACCGGCGAACGTGGAACTCCTTAACGTCATTGGGCTGACGAAGATCTACAGCGGCCGCAAGGTCGTTGACGACGTGGGGTTCAGCGTCAACGAGGCCGAGATCGTCGGTCTGCTCGGCAAGAACGGTGCCGGCAAGACGACCAGTTTCAAGATGACGATCGGGATGATCCCGGCCGACGCGGGTCGAGTCATCTTCGAGGGCAAGGACATCAGCGCCCTGCCGATGTACCAGCGTGCCCGCCGCGGCCTGGGCTACCTGGCCCAGGAGCCCAGCGTCTTCCAGCGGCTGACGGTCGAAGAGAACCTGCTGGCGATCCTGGAGATGATGCATCTGTCGAAGACGGAGCGGCAGGCGATTGCGGCCGAACTGCTCCGCGACTTCGGCCTGACGCATCTGGCGAGGCAGCACGCTCGCACCCTGTCGGGCGGCGAACGGCGGCGACTGGAACTCGCGCGGACCCTGGCCACCCGGCCGAGCCTCATACTGCTGGACGAGCCGTTCACGGGCGTGGATCCCATCGCCATCTTCGACATCCAGGGGTTCATCCGGGACCTCAAGAGCCGCGGCATCGGCGTCCTGGTGACCGACCACAACGTGCACGCGACACTCGGCATCGTGGACCGCGCCTACATCATCAACGAGGGCAAGGTCTTCCGTCACGGCACGAGCGCCGAACTCATCCGGGACCCCGAGGTCAAGCGGGTGTACCTGGGTTCGACCTTCCGCGGGAACGAGTTCGGCGAGCGCCGGCCGCTCTAGCACGCCATCACGCAGCGGCGCCGGCCGTCGGCGAGTTCACGGGGGTGGCGTGGCCATGCCACCCGGCGGGTCCTGCTATGGCACGAACCACGCCGACCATCGTATCCGTCGCGCTGAATCCCGCGATCGACCGGACGCTGGAGGTGCCGAACCTCCGTGTAGGCAGCCACGCCCGCGGGCGGCTGATGTCGATCCAACCCGCCGGCAAAGCGGTAAACGTCGCGCGGCTGCTGGGAACGCTCGGGACCGAGTGCATCCTGACGGGGTTCGTCGGCGAAGGCGACCGCGCGCGGTTCGAGCGGAGTTTCGACCAGGCGCCGGTTCGCGTCGAGATGTTCGAGGTACGCGGCGCCACGCGCGAGAACATCACGCTCGTGGATCCGGCCCGCAAGGCCGACACGCACATCCGCGACGTGGGCTTCAGCCTGGCGCCCGAGAACCTGGAGCGGCTCAAGAAGAAACTCGGCATCCTGGCCGGCAGGGGCTCGTACGTCCTCTTTGCGGGGAGCCTGGCGGCAGGCATGACGGCCGGCGAGTTCGCCGATCTCCTGGAAGTGTGCGCGGCCAAGGGCGCCCGCGTGGCCGTCGATTCGAGCGGGACGGGCCTGGAGACCGTCCGCCAGACCCGACACCTGTGGCTGGTCAAACCGAACCGCGAGGAACTGGGCGAGATCGCCGGCCGAGAGGTCACAAGCGACGCTCCTCTCCGCGCCACGGCCGAAGCGCTCCTTGCGCACATCGACGAGGTCGTCGTGACGCTGGGCGCAAGCGGTGCCTGCCTGTTCTGCCGCGAGGGCGCCTGGCGCGCGCGGCCCGAGATCGAGCCCGAACGCGTCGTCAACACGGTCGGCTCAGGCGACGCCCTGCTGGCCGGCTTCGTTCACAGCCATGCCGCCGGCCGGGGGCCCGAAGAGTGCCTCCGCTGGGGCGTAGCCTGCGGCACAGCGTCCACGATGCAGGTGCGCGCGGGGGAAGTCGATCCCGAGGACGTGCAGGCGTGCCTTGAGAAGGTGGAAGTGGGCAGTGTCTGATTGTGCCGCCTGCGGTTTTCCCTGGTCGCGGACCGTGACCCGCCCGGAAGTATTATGGGTCGTCATTCTGAAAGAGGGGTAGCGTACGCGCCTTCCCTCGTTTGCCCTGGGTCTTCGGCCAGAAAACTCCGATGACCACCCAGTTCTTGGGGTGTGCCAGGATAGTGCCAATGAAGAAGTGCGTGTCCTTGTCGGGGCCGCACATTTCATGCAGAAACTTATCGCGGATTCTCTCCGTTGCTTCTGGGAGCGTGGCCCCTTTGTCGATGAGGCGCCAGTATAGGCGACCTATCTCCCAGTCCTCGATCATCATGCGGTGTCTCTTCTTGCATCGGCTGTCATCGCACTCGAACCTGTAGTGGAATTTGAACGGCACCTTTCGAGGGGGCTCCTTCGTCACCTTCCGGGTTTCCCACAGGCGTGCTTGGCACAAGGCAGCTTTGAAGGATGGTTTCCAGTTTGGGCTGTCCGGCGTAATGACAAGGTCCCGCACTCTCTTGGGCGTGAATACTCCGAGAGAGGTGTGGTCCGCCGCCGCTTGCTCGTAAAGGTCCTCCATCGAGCGGGCCTTCCTGACAAGGGCGTAGCGGGCACGCTTGGACCAGTCGCCTCGCTTGGTGGGGATAGGCTTGCCAAGCAGTTTCAGCGTTGAGCAATCCGGCCGGTAACTCTCCTTGCGTACGTCCCGCCCGGAATGTTTCTCGGCCATGACCTCGATCCATTGGTACTTCGGGTACTGCTGACTATAGGGCAGGTCTCTAAAGTTAATGGGATAGAGCCGGACGAAGTCGCCGGTTTCGGTGACACCGGCAGTGCAGACCAGTTCGTCGTATTTGGCGGAAGGAATGGGGTAGGTCTTTACCGTGATGAGTACCTTGAGGCGCTCCATGGTCCCCCCGGATCACAGGTGAACGACCGGCAGGCCACTTGCTCTCCCTGCCGCCAAGGCCAACCTCCCGCGATGGCAGCGTTGTACGTCTGCTTCCATGCAGAGCAGCGCGGAAGGTCTCTCTCGCACGAGACGGACCAGACGCAACACGTCTTGCTTCTGTCGAGGAATGAGTTGGGATTCGTATCGATTCAGGAGCACTCTGTACGACTCCATGTCGGTTAGGCCTGCTCGCCGCGACGTGGGTATTCCCAGTTCCGGGAAATGCTGGTACGCAAGCCCAACCTTACCGGCAATCCTCGCGAGCGACTTGCCGGCAAATCCGTACTTACGCGACACGGGATTTGCCCGGACGTCGATGATGGTTCGGATGCCTGTTTTCAGAAGGCCGTTGAGGAAGCCATCTATCGACTTGCCTTCGTAGCCGACGGTATACACTGCTATGCGCGCTCGGCGGAGCTTGGGTGCCCGGTTCCGCACCAAGTCCGTTAACTCGCTACTGCTGGCATACCAAGGGTAACGACGGTACACGTCCTTGAGCAGAGAGTTCCGGCACATGCGGTCGTAGCGTCCCAGAACGCTCTGCACCGCATCGCGGGCTTGGGATGGCAGTTCCGCCGCTTTTCTCCCGGCAGACTTCCGCGCGTTTGCTTCGACGGCCACCTCTGTCT
>Ga0114930_10003719_pt1 | contig 13215 bp, 7 predicted proteins | sample AnhtaG_FD_87300 | JGI IMG/M metagenome (GOLD analysis project Ga0114930, IMG submission 87300) | Deep subsurface microbial communities from Anholt, Denmark to uncover new lineages of life (NeLLi) - Anholt_01485 metaG | ecosystem: Environmental > Aquatic > Marine > Oceanic > Sediment | place... | reverse complement strand
CAAAAATGCCATTACAACCAGAGGTAAGTTGAGCGCAGCATCAAAGCGTGCAATAGAAAGAAATTACGAGCAAGGCCCCGAGTGGTTTTGCAGTTTTAAAAAGCAGGATTTAAAGGGCGATTTCCAATATGAAGAAGGTGTAATTCGCAGAGACCCAAGTGCAGTTATTCTGGTGGGCCAGACCTATTATGTCTGGTACACCAAAGGTGAAGGAAAAACATACGGATTTGGCACAGGTGATCCTTCGAAAAAGGTTTTCCCATGGGATTTAACCGAGGTTTGGTACGCAACCTCAAAAGATGGATGGGAATGGAAAGAAGAAGGGCTGGCTGTTGGAAGAGGGCCGGAAGGAGCTTATGACGACCGAGCAGTATTTACTCCTGAAGTATTAGCCCACGATGGAAAATATTATCTTGTTTATCAGGTAGTGAAGGCACCTTATGCCAACCGGGTGAAAAACAATGTTGGTATGGCCATTGCCGATTCTCCGGATGGACCCTGGAAAAAATTAGAAGCACCTATTCTTAAACCCGCCGATAACGGCCAATGGCTGGGCGATGAGGATAATCGCTTTAAAGTGAAAAAACAGGGTGATTTTGACAGTCATAAAGTGCACGATCCTACGCTGATGTATTATAAAAACAAATTTTACCTCTACTATAAAGGTGAGCGCATGGGAGAACGTATTACATTTGGAGGACGAGAAATTAAATGGGGTGTGGCTATTGCTGACAAACCGGAAGGTCCCTATTTCAAATCCCCATACAACCCTATTACTAACAGCGGCCATGAAATTTGTATTTGGCCCTACAGGGGCGGCATTGCTGCGATGTTAACAACCGATGGCCCGGAAAAAAACACCATTCAATTTGCTGAAGATGGTATCAACTTTGAAATCAAATCGCACATTCAATGGGGACCACATGCGGTTGGTTTAGTTCGCTCACTCGATACAGATAAGAGCCCACTTGAAGGTATTCGCTGGGGGCTCTGCCACGAGTATAAAGGTGATTGGCAATACATCAGGCGATTCGAAAGTTACATGCCTTATGCCTGGTAACCAAAGCTGCACTATTCCAACTAAGAGAAAAATAGTGCGAAAATCGCACCCTGCAAGGCTTCGTCAAGACACAATTCAAGCATACTCACCACAGGGTTGATATTAGCATAATGGTAGTGTAAAATCACATACTCGATGCTCGATACTCGATTCTGGATACTTGATGCGCAACGTATGGATGGGTGATTACGAATCCTAAGACGTAGAACAAAGGAAAAAAGATGTGGGAATTTCAATTGAGCAGCATTGAAGATTTAGAGCGATTGGGCAGTCGGCTTGGTGTGCGGATTGAGGCTGCTGAGGACGTTTCGATTTTAGCTGAGCCCGTGCAGGCCGGTAAGCTTTTAATACCGAATTCGTTGGCGGTGCATCCTATGGAGGGCTGCGACGGCGATTCACAGGGTCGGCCGAGCGAACTAACATTACGGCGATATGAAAGATTTGCCGCCGGCGGGGCAGGTCTGCTCTGGGTCGAGGCCACTGCGGTTGTGCCCGAAGGCAGGGCTAATCCGAGACAATTATGGCTTAATGAGAAAAACAAAGACAGCTTCCGGGCGATGGTTAAAATGACTCGACAGACCGCCGCCGAAAGCATCGGTCCCGAGCATAAGCCGGTGATTGTTCTGCAATTGACTCATTCGGGCAGGTATAGTAAGCCGCAGGGTATTGGGCATCCGATGATTGCTCAGCGTGACCCTTATCGTGATGCTTTGGTTCCGCAGGAAAAACCCGACCCAAATATTAAAAGCAGGATACCGGCTGATTGGCCTGTTGTAACGGATGAGTACCTCGATAAACTTCAGGATGCTTACGTTGAGGCGGCGAGGATTGCGTTTGAAGTCGAGTTCGATGCGGTTGATATAAAGTCCTGTCACGGGTACCTGATAAATGAGCTTTTTGCCTGCCATAACAGAGACGGTAAATACGGCGGACCATTCGAAAACCGAACAAGGTTTGTTCTTGAAGTTATAGACAAAATCCATAACGAACTCGGTGAAGATAAACCGATTACGACAAGACTGGGTATTTATGATGCGATACCTTATCCGTATGGCTGGGGGGTCGATGAGGATGATTATACTAAGCCGGATTTGACAGAGCCGAAGAAGCTGATTGGGCTTTTGCAGCAGCGTGGTGTCAATCTGATTAACATTACAGTGGCGAATCCGTATTACAATCCGCATATTGGCAGGCCTTTTAACGAGACGATAGTCGGCGGTTATGAAGAGCCGGAACATCCGCTCGTGGGTGTAAGCCGGTTTGTCAATCTGACCGGTGAAATTCAAAAGGAATTCCCTGATATCGCAATTGTCGGCACGGGCTATAGCTGGCTGCGGACATTGTTTGCGAACGTGGCGGCGGCAAACAAAGCAAACGGCCTGACTACCCTGGTCGGTGCAGGAAGGATGGCATTTGCATATCCGGATTTCGCCAAAGATATCATCACGAAAGGACGGATGTACCCGGAAAAAGTTTGCGTAAGCTGTAGTGCGTGCACGCAGATAATGCGGGATGGCGGAACGACCGGCTGTGTGGTGCGGGACAATGAAGTATATGGGCCGATATTCGAGCACGGAAGGATGAGTGACCGGGACAATCTGCTCCGCCTCGCGTCGGCGTGCCGCAAATGTCAGGAGCCGACGTGCCGGTTGGCCTGTCCTGCGGGTGTTGACATTCCGAAATTCATTAGTCTGTTTCTGGACGGTGATGACCAGCTCGCATACCAGGTTCTGAGAGAAGCGAATGTATTTGGCGAGGTTTGCGCCTGGTTGTGTCCGGTCGAGCAGCAATGTGAGGGTAATTGTCTTCAGGCCTTTATCGGTGACGGGCCTTTGCCTATTGCTGATATACAAAGGTATCTGGCTGAGCAGGCCAACAAAAACGGCTGGTCGAAACTGCGAATACCCAAAAAAACAACGGGAAAGAAGATTGCTATAATCGGCGCAGGACCGGCAGGTCTGGCCTGTTCAGCGAAACTGCTTGAAACAGGACACGCCGTGACAATATTCGATAAGAGCAGTGAGTTCGGCGGAATGATAGAATTTGTAATCCCACCGGACAAACAAGGTGATTCGCTGAAGAACGAGATTGCAGCCGTATTTGCTGATGTGCCGAAAGACAGGATGATTCTGCATCTCGGGAAAGAGTTGAGCGCTGATTTTAATCTTGATACGATTAGCCGGGAGGGATTTGATGCTGTCTTTATCGGTATGGGCCTTGTGAAATCAGTCGGCATCAGTAATAAGGACATTGATGGCTTATGGAATTCGATGGAGTTTCTTTCGGCGGCAAAGGAGTCAGGCAAACTGAAGATAAGAGGCAGGCGAGTCGCGGCGATAGGCGGGGGTAATACTGCGATGGATGTAGCGGTTACGGCCAAGCGGCTCGGTGCCAAAGATGTCTATGTTATATACCGCCGTTCTTTCAAAGAGATGCCGGCCTGGAGTTCTGAACGGGACCGTGCGATAAATAAAGGCGTGCATTTTTTGATATTGACTCAGCCGCTCGGATTTAATTCTGTCGATGGCAAATTGACGTCGATCAAAGTGTGCCCGACCCGGCTGGGTGAGCCGGACCAGAGTGGACGGCGCAGGCCTGAGCCGATAGAGTCGAGCGCTTATGAGCTTGATATGGATATTGTGGTGGAGGCCATTGGTCAGAGCTCGCCGGAAGAAATCAGCGAAATTCTTCCGGGTGTGGAATTAGCGAACGGCCTCATTCGCACAAAAGAAGGTTCGCTGGCGACATCCAGGAAGGGAGTCTTTGCCGGCGGTGACCTTGTGAGAGGGGCATCAACGGTGGTTGCGGCCGTTGCGGACGGAATGAAGGCTGCAAAAGAAATAGATGAATTTCTAATTGGTAATTAGTGAGTGGTGAGTAGTGAGTAGTCAATTAACCAATAACCAAAATTTGCAGAAAGGATTTTGAAAATGGCGGAAAGACCAGTAGCAATTGTTACCGGAGCAAGTCGTGGTATCGGAAAAGGTATTGCAAAGGAATTAGCATCGTTGGGTTATGATTTAGTGATCAACCACTTTGATTTTACGGCTGAGGGCCAGCCGGATGAATCACGCGCAGAACAAACACAAAGAGAAATCAAGGAGCTTGGGGCAGATTGCGAGAGTCTGCGAGGCGATGTCAGCAGTGCCGAGGACCGGAGCAGTCTGGTTGCTCTGGCCAAGAGCAAATTCGGCAGATGTGATATGCTTGTGAATAATGCGGGCGTGGCGCCTTTGAAACGAATGGACATTCTTGAGGTAACCGAGGAGAGCTACGATAGGGTAATGGGAATAAACCTCAAGGGGCCTTACTTTTTGACCCAGCAGGTGGCTAACTGGATGGTCGAACAGAAAAAAACTCATCCTGAGCGGGCGTTTCGGATTGTAAATACAGGCTCAATCTCGGCATACACCAGCTCACCGGCACGGGGAGAGTATTGCGTGAGCAAGGCGGGGATTGCAATGATGACGATGCTGTATGCGGACAGATTAGCCGAATACGGTATCGGAGTATTTGAAATTAGCCCCGGCATCATAGCAACTGATATGACAAGCGTGGTTAAGGATAAATACGACAAGCTGATAGCAGATGGACTGACTCCGATTAAGCGGTGGGGCCAGCCGGAAGATATCGCAAAGGTGGTTGGTGCCATTGCCCAAGGCAGGCTTGATTTCTCAACCGGCCAGGTCATAAATGTTGACGGGGGCTTTCATCTAAGAAGACTGTAGGGAGTAATAATGGATATTAAAGATACAATCACAACACTATTAAGAGACGGCTTTATTCTCGTCTTTAACCAGGACAAGCTTGACATCGTCAGGACAGCCGAGGCCCTTATAAAGGCAGGTGTCAATAATATGGAAGTCACCTGTCGGATAAATAAGCCATTGGAGAAACTGGCGCGGCTGCACAAGGAGCTTCCCAATTTTGCGGCAGGTTCGGCAAGCCTGATTGACTGGCCCGCAATGCTCGACGTTTACAATAAGGCCAATCCGCAGGACCCGCTACCTTCAGTTGCCCAGGTTGTTGATGCAGGTGCGTGCTATCTTGTTTCGGCGGTCAACTTCAGTAATGAGAGCTTCGAGAAGTTTGCCGGCAAAATTCCTATGATACCGGGATGCGGCAGTGTGACGGAGGTCGTCAGCCAGTTTTCCAGGGGAGCGAACCTCTGTAAGATATTCCCGGCCAAGCAGCTCGGCGGGCCCGGCTTTGTTAAGGCAATCGACCCTGCTATTCACAAAACTATCAGTTTGGTACCCACAGGCGGAACAAATCCGGGTAACATTCCCGACTATATTGATGTGGGAGTTCTGGTACTTGGCGGCTCGTTCAGTATGATTGAAAAGGACACAATGAAAAAAATCATCAACGAGCAGGACTACAATCTTTTGGCTGAGGAACTGACCAGGATTAAACAATTGATAGACAAATTGCGAACAGAAAAATATCCCGATATCAATTTCGCAACGGCTTCTATCGAACAGATAAGCCGAAGTACAGGCAGAAATTTCAATCTAAATTCGTGAAGCGAAATACGAGATGCAAAACGCCACTCATATTACCCTTTGGCGACAAATTTTATATGCGACTCTTATCATTCTTTCACTGACAAGTATACCGTTGTGTGCGAACGCCGAGGCCTCTGCTCCGAGATTAACAATCAACGCTAAGGATACTGGTTATCGTGGTATCTGGTATATGAATCAGCCGTCAAATGATGAATACGTCTATAAGTATAGTGGAGGATTAGGAACGTACTGCGCCAAACATAAACCGTTTGCCGTCTATTGTGAGAAGGTCAAGAAGACTTTTTTCTGTTATGGTGGGACTACCACAGACAGCAACCGAAAGCTGCTGCATATGGTCTCTTATTATGACCACAAGACAGGGATGGTGCCCCGGCCAACGATACTTCTTGATAAAAAGACCGGCGATGCCCACGACAATCCGGTTATATCCGTAGACGACAAGGGCTATATCTGGATATTCTCAACTTCACACGGCACGGCCAGGCCTTCGTATATCCACAGAAGCAGGAAACCATACGATGTAAGTGAGTTTGAACTGATAAACGCAACGAAAATCGAAAACGGCAAAGAAGTTCCAATGAGAAATTTTTCGTATATGCAACCCTGGCATATCAAAGGTAAGGGTTTTATCTGTTTCTTCACTCGCTACAATTATCCTGCTGACCGTACTATTTGCTTTATGACAAGCCCAGACGGCGTCAAATGGTCGAAGTGGAGCCGGATTGCTGCAATTGATAAAGGACACTATCAAATCAGCGCTGCGGGCAAAAATAAAGCGGGGACAGCGTTTAATTTTCACCCTGAGGGAAAAGGCCTGAATTGGCGGACGAATTTGTACTATATCGAAACCACCGACTTCGGCAGAACGTGGCAAACGACTAATGGGCGAAAATTGACGCTGCCGCTGACTGATGCCAGAAACCCCGCCCTTGTTAATGATTACCAAAAGGAAGGCCTGAACGTATATCTGAAAGATATTCGGTTGGACGGAGAAGGAAAGCCGGTAATTCTGTTTCTAACAAGCAAGGGGTACGAATCCGGCCCTAAAAATGACCCGCGCACTTGGACAACGGCTCGCTGGACGGGCCGAGAATGGCAGATAAGAGCAGCTTTTGTCTCGGATAACAATTATGATATGGGCTCGCTCTATATCGAGGATGCTGAAAAGCACGCTTCTAACAGGCGTGACGGGAAGTGGCGAATAATCGGGCCTACCGAAACCGGCCCGCAGCCGTATAACCCAGGCGGTGAAATGGCTATGTGGACAAGCAAAGACTTTGGAAAAACCTGGAAAAAAGTCAAACAGCTTACGAAAAATAGTTCTTACAATCACACATACGCACGGCATCCGGTAAACGCTCACTCTGATTTTTATGCCATTTGGGCAGATGGACACGGCAGAAAGCCATCACAATCCTCCCTTTACTTTTGCGACAAGCAAGGAAAGGTACGCATCCTGCCGTACAAAATGGCTGATGATTTTGTAAAGCCTACTTTAGCCGGTGAGGGTGTCACCCATCAGCAGGCGATGGCGACATTGCGAAAGGCAGTACGGTTCTTTCACACGAACGTGGCCAGTCATGGTGGTTATCTCTGGCGATACAGTGCCGACCTTGCGCTGCGCGAGGGAGAAGGCAAAGCAACTGAGACGATGATATGGGTCCAGCCGCCTGGAACCCCGGCAATCGGCCAGGTGTACCTCGATGCGTACGAAGCAACGGGTGAACAACTCTATCTCGATGCGGCTCGTGATGCTGCCTCTGCACTGTTGCAGGGGCAACTTCGAACCGGCGGGTGGTTTTACCATATCGAGTTCGACCCTGTGAAACGGCAGCGGTATGGGTATCGTGATGTTCCCAAGCGGAAGGGCCAGAGGCAAAAGACTACGCTTGATGACAACACTACACAGTCGGCCGTTCGCTTCCTCATGCGGCTGGACAAGCTACTCCAATTCAGGGACAGGAAGATCCATGAAGCAGTGGCCTATGCTCTTGATGCCATGCTCGGGGCCCAGTTTCCCAATGGCGTCTGGTATCAATGGTGGGACCGTTACCCAAATCCGGCGAGCGCTAAGGATTATCCTGTGAAAGCGGCCGGTTATCCGGAAACCTGGTCGCGCACCTGGCCAAATGATTGGACCGGCTGCTATTTTATCAACGACAACGTAATGATGGATATGATCACCACAATGTTGGATGCCAACAAGATTTATGGGAAGGAGAGGTATTTGGAGTCGGCCTTGAAAGCAGGTGATTTTCTCATTCTGTCCCAGATGCTTGAGCCGCAGCCGGCATGGGCACAGCAGTACGACCGCGACATGCACCCGGTCTGGGATCGTAAGTTCGAGCCACCAGCAATTACCGGCGGAGAGTCGCAAGCAGTCCTTGAAACACTGATGCTGTTGTACCAGGAAACCGGCAAAAAGAAATATCTCGCTCCCATTCATCGTGCCATTTCTTATCTTCGTAAGTCACAGCTTCCTGATGGTCGGCTGGCACGATTTTACGAATTAAAGACAAACAAGCCTCTTTATTTTACCGGGGAGTACAAGCTCACCTACAGTAGTGACGAGACACCGACGCATTATAGTTTTATCGTTGATTCCAGACTGGATTCGATTGAAGCGCAATACAAGCGTCTGTTAGAAGTGGAACCGACAGATAAACGCACAAGCAGCGGCGCGAAAATGGAGCGAATGTCACCTGAGCTAGCGGTAGAGGTAAGGGAAATTATCAACAATATGGACGAGCGCGGTGCCTGGATCCAGCAGGGGCAACTCAGATACCATAAAGTCGAGCCGGAATCCGGAATCATCGACTGCCGGACCTTTATAAATAACGTCAGGACGTTGTGCCGGTTCCTGATTACGGATAGATGAATTTGAGTGTCGGATTGTGTTGTGACAAAGGAATCCACTAACGGTTTTTCTGAAATGAGAAAAACGTAATAAAGACAGAAAATAACGTTATTGTTAGTTTTTGAAACGCAGTTTATCAGATATAAGGGAAAGAGATATGCAGAAAAAAGAAATAAACAATCAGGCCATTGCCTTTCATCATTACAACACAGTAATTGTAGGCGCAGGGGCGGCGGGAATGAACTGCGCGGTGCACCTGTGTGAATTTATGGAGCAAAAAGGCGTTGACAGTCCTAAGGAAAGAATAGCCGTAGTAACCGCAGGACTGGGTTTGGGGGCATCACGGATGAGCGGCTCTGACAAGCAGACCTATTATAAAATAGGCACCAGTCCGGATGTTGCCGATAGCGCAGAAGAGTTTGCCAAGAGTCTGACAGCGGCTGGGTGCTGCCACGGCGATTCGGCGCTTATCGAAGCAATCGGCTCGCTTCGTGAATTCTATCACTTAGTCCAGGTCGGGGTCCCATTTCCAACGGATTCTACTGGCACCTTCATCGGCTACAAGACAGACCATGACCCTTATGAGCGAGCAACCTCAGCCGGGCCTAAAACAAGCAGGTTTATGAGCCAGTGTTTGCAGAAACAGCTTGAACGGTACGGTGCTGAAATTCACGATGCGCAGGAAGCTGCCAGCTTACTTACAGTTGGTTCCGGCGAATCAAAGCGAATCGCAGGCGTTGTAACGGTAGATAAGAAAAGTGCCGACCAAACAAATCATGCCATAAACATCTTCTTTGGTTCAAATATAGTGCTTGCCGCCGGCGGGCCTGGCGAGCTATTCAAAACCACTGTCTATCCGAAAGGCCAGTTAGGCATCCACGGGCTTGCGTTCAAGGCGGGCCTGGTTGGAGCAAACCTGACTGAGTCGCAGTTCGGCCTGGCGAGTATAAAATTCCGCTGGAACGTTTCCGGCACTTATATGCAGGCGGTTCCACGGCTTTTCAGCAACGACGCCAACGGTAAAGACGAGAAAGAATTCCTTACGGGCTTTTTCCCGTCAATGAGCAAGATGGCAACGAATACTTTCCTTAAAGGTTATCAATGGCCCTTCGACCCGCAGCGGATTGAGAATCTACAGTCATCGTTGATTGACATCCTTGTATTCAACGAAACACAAAAAGGCAGGCGGGTATATATGGACTTTCTGAAAAATCCTATCGGTAGTGACTCTATGGATGAGTTCAGCATTGATGACCTTGAACCGGAAGCCAAGGAGTATCTGCAAAAAGCCGGTGCGCTGCAAAAAACACCTATCGAACGACTGGCACACATGAATACCCCTGCTATCGAGATATATAAGGAAAACGGTATTGATTTATATTCGGAGCCGCTTGAGATTGCGGTCTGTGCCCAGCATAACAACGGCGGCTTTGCTGTGGATAAATGGTGGCAGTCCAATATACCTCAGACTTTTATAATCGGTGAGATGGCCGGCACCCATGGCGTAAAACGTCCCGGCGGCTCTGCCCTTAACGCCGGCCAGACCGGGGGGCTTCGAGCAGCCGAATATATTGCAAATGTCTATGGCTGTGAGCTGCCGGATTATTCAGATAAACAGTCTGAGATTGACCAGCAATTAAGTCGCTGTGTTACCAGCTTTGAACGGTACAAAAGCTCATCCGGTTCAGTTCCTGAAGAAGTAATAGAAGAGGTCCGAAGCCGTATGACTGCGTCAGGGGGACATATAAGAGAGTTGAATGATGCTCAAAAAGCCCTGAAAGAAGCTGTCAAGCTCTACAAAAGCATACGACAAAAGGGATTCAATTCAAAAGACGCCGGAGCTTTCATTACAGCAATACAGGCCGAGCATCTGGCTCTGGCAAGCGTTGCGTATCTCAAGGCCGTTGTGGAATTGCTCAAACAGGGTAGCGGCTCGCGGGGTTCACATCTTGTCCTGGCCCAGGACGGCATTGAAATACATCCCGACGTGATTGATAAAGCCACTGGCAAACCGTTAAAATTCAAACCTGAGAACGAGTCGCTAAGAAGTACTGTATTGCAGATTGAATACGACGAAGGTTCGCCCGATTTATTTCGGTGCAGGAACATCAAATTAAGGCCTGCGCCAACCGACAGGAAGGCATTTGAGCCGGCCTGGCAGGATTATAGAGAGGGAAAAATCTACAACAGCTAACATAAATGTGAGTTCTGCAAAATGGAGGTTCTCTATGGCAATAATCGATTTAAAGCCGAAGTCAGAATGCAAGTATGACATACTCTCATTAGGTGAGATAATGATCCGACTGGATCCGGGCGAAGAAAGGATTCATACGACCCGGCATTTTCGGGTTTGGGAAGGCGGTGGAGAATACAATGTCGCCAGAGGTCTTAAGCGCTGTTTCTCTCAGAGAGCCGCGGTTGTTACCGCTCTTGTGGATAATCCTGTCGGGAGATTGCTCGAGGATTTGATGTATCAGGGTGGCGTGAGTATGGAGTATGTCAAATGGGTCCCGTACGATGGGATCGGCAGGAAAGTAAGGATTGGCTTGAATTTCACCGAGCGAGGCTTTGGCGTACGGGCAGCCGTGGGTTGTTCGGACAGGGCAAACAGCGCCGCCTCGCAACTAAAGAAAGGTGACATCGACTGGGAAAGCATATTCGGAACCGACGGCATCAGATGGTTCCACGCCGGAGGCATTTTTGCAGGACTCTCGCAGACGACACCTGATGTTATCATCGAGGCCGTCACGGCAGCTAAAAAGCACGGCACAGTAGTTTCCTACGATCTTAACTTTCGCAACTCACTATGGAAGGACATCGGCGGCCAGGAAAAGGCAATGGAAGTCAATCGTGCTATCGCGCCGCACGTGGATGTGATGCTTGGAAACGAAGAAGACTTCACAGCCGCTCTCGGTTTTGAAGTAAAAGGCATCGGCAAGAGCTTCTCCAAGCTCGACCCGACGAATTTCAAGAAAATGATCGAGCAGGTTACAAAGGAGTTTCCAAATTTCAAAGTCGTAGCCACAACGCTTCGAAACGCCAAGACCGCATCGGTAAACGACTGGGGTGCTGTTATCTACGCCGATGGTGAATTTCACGATGCCATACTCAGGCCGGACCTTGAGATATATGATCGTGTCGGCGGCGGTGACAGCTTTGCATCCGGTCTGATATATGCTCTTATGGAGGGAAAAACGCCCGACGAGGCGGTCAACTACGGTGCCGCCCATGGTGCTTTGGCAATGACTACACCCGGTGATACAACCACGGCCAGTCTGCGTGAGGTCAGGAAAGTTATGGGTGGCGGCGGCGCCAGAGTTGATAGATAATCCGAATAGGTAACAGTTCACGGGGTAACATGTTGAATTTAGGCCATTTTATGTCATTGCGAGCGAGGCAGAGCCGAGCGTGGCAATCTCTGAGTTGCGAAAAAATTGAGATTGCTTCGGCCTAAAGGCCTCGCAATGACATAAAAAACGCCGTTTGGTCCTCGTAAACGGTTACCTGAAGATGATGTTCGAGAAAAGATATTTATGATTTTTCAAACACTTAAATGGATTGGCGGTGTTGACGGTTTCTTAGAGCTTATAGACCAGCGGCGACTACCTGCTGAATTTATTAAGATGCAGTGTCGTGATATTGTGGCTCTTTTCAAAGCTATACTGACACTTGCGGTGCGCGGCGCTCCGGCTATCGGTGTCTCGGCGGGATACGGGTTGGTTCTGGCTTTGCAAAAACTAAATCCCGCAGATAGTCTGGCACAAGGACTTAAAGTACTGGCTGAGGCAAGCCAGTATTTGGCATCATCACGTCCAACGGCGGTAAATTTGTTCTGGGCGCTGGAGCGGGTTTGTCAAAATGCCAAGGAGTTCGTTGACGGGCAGCCTGAAGCAACAGTACAGGCCTTACGCGAGGCTGTTTTAGCTGAGGCGAATGCTATTTGTCGAGAAGATGTTGATATGTGCCGACGGATTGGTCAAAATGGGGAAAGGTTTATCAAAGAAGGCGCAGGTATTTTAACGCATTGCAACGCCGGGGCACTTGCAACCGCGGGACAGGGGACGGCCTTGTCGGTTATGTTTGAGGCACACAAAAATGGAAAGAAGTTCAGGGTCTATGCGGATGAGACCCGGCCATTGCTGCAAGGCGCCCGGCTAACAGCCTGGGAGCTCAAGCAAGCGGGAATTGATGTTACAGTGATTTGCGACAATATGGCGGCTTACCTGATGAAGCAGGGCAAGGTCGATGCGGTCATAACCGGCGCGGACCGAATCGCGGCAAATGGTGATACGGCAAATAAGATAGGCACTTACAGCCTGAGCATTCTCGCCAGAGGGCATGGCATACCGTTTTATATTGCGGCGCCGTCAAGCACGTTCGATTTGAGTATAAAAAGTGGAGCCGAGATACCTATTGAACAAAGGTCGGCTGACGAAGTGGCATCCTTTGGCGATGAAAGGACCGCACCAGAAGGGGTTGACATTTACAATCCGGCTTTTGACATTACGGAGGCACAGGATATTGCTGTTATCATTACCGAAAGAGGGGTAATTGAAAAGCCCAACGCCGGCAGCATCTCGGGACATTTGAGGTGATGTTCAATAAAGCAATCCTGTAGAAAGCCGCCTAATAACTAATCGATTGTTAGAGCCTATCCGAATAACCCGCTCTATTGCGGCCGGCTGCAAAGCCCGATGCCTGCGTTGTCGGCCAAAAACGTTCTCAACGTGGAGAAAACCACGCCTCCGAGCATTTTTGGCCTGCCGCCT
>Ga0114930_10003718_pt1 | contig 13217 bp, 8 predicted proteins | sample AnhtaG_FD_87300 | JGI IMG/M metagenome (GOLD analysis project Ga0114930, IMG submission 87300) | Deep subsurface microbial communities from Anholt, Denmark to uncover new lineages of life (NeLLi) - Anholt_01485 metaG | ecosystem: Environmental > Aquatic > Marine > Oceanic > Sediment | place... | reverse complement strand
GGTGGCATGCTCCACGCTTGCGTGGGCATGCCGCCGTGCTGATTAGGCGTAGGGTGCGCGCTCGCGCACCATTTGCATGCCCGTGTGGTCTCCCGACGCAGTCAGGACGGACCCTGCTTCTCTGGCATTCATCATGGTGGGACCTTCGGTCCCGACTCGACCGGGTTCGCGGTCGCCGCTTCCCTTGACGCCGTCGCCCGGCGGAGAACCTCGTTGAGGGCCGCGCGGCGAACGGGATCGTTCAGCGAAGTATCAGCGCGTAAGCGCGCAGCAACCGTTTTCCAGTCGTTCAGTCTCTGCCATAGGTCATCGACGATGCGTTCCGCTTCAGGCCGGGCAGCGACCATCGCCTGACGCTCGGCGAATCGTACGCGGTACGGTACAGAGTCCCAGATGCGCACGGTCTTGTCATCCGATGCCGATGCCAAGCGAGAACCGTCCGGGCAAAAGGTGACTGCGCCAACACCACCTTCATGTCCCCGAAAGACAGCGACCTCTTCGCCGGTGGCCACACCCCACAGTCGCACGGTTCGATCTTCAGACACTGATGCCAGACGAGTGCCATCCGGACTGAACGCTACCGAGTAGACTGCCTCACCATGTCCCGTCAGGACGGCCAGTTGTTCTCTACCAGGCACGTCCCATAGACGCACGGTGCTGTCAGCCGACCCCGATGCTAGGCGCGTACCGTCCGGGCTGAACGCTACCGAGAAAACTGCCTCATCATGTCCCGTCAGGACGGCCAGCTCTTTACCACCAGGTACGTCCCATAGGCGCACGGTTTTGTCGGCAGATCCCGATGCCAAGAGCATTCCGTCTGGGCTAAACGCTACCGCCCAAACTGCGTCCTCATGTCCCCGCAGAACGGCCAGCTCCTCACCGCTAGACGGATTCCAAAGACGCACGGTATTGTCAGCACTCGTGCCACCCAATCCGGTTGCCGACGCCAGGCGCGTGCCGTCCGGGTTGAACGCCACGGCCGTTACCCCACGCTCGTGCCCGCGCAGAATGGCCAGCTCCATTCCGGTAGATACATCCCAGAGGCGTACAGTTTTGTCTCCTGATCCCGATGCCAAGAGCATCCCATCTGGGCTGAACGCTAGCGCCAAGACGGCGTCCTCATGTTCCCGCAGAACGGCCAGCTCCTCACCAGTAGCCGGATCCCAAAGACGTGCCGTATTGTCAGCTGTCGGTTCACCCCATCCGGATGCCGATGCCAGGCGCATACCGTCCGGGCTGAACGCGACATCCTGGACCAACCCTTTGTGTCCCCTCAGGACACCCCGCCCTTTGCCGATTGACGCATCCCACAAGCGTACGGTCCTGTCGGACGATGTCGATGCCAGGCGTGTGCCGTCGGGACTGAACACGACAGAACTGACCGACACCTCGTGGCCACGCAGGATCGCCAATACCCTACCGGTAGCCGTCTCCCAAACACGAACGGTGCTGTCGCGGGATGTTGACGCCAGACGGCTGCCATCTGGGCTGAACGAGACTTGGTTGACGGATGCTCCGTGCCCCCGCAGAACTGCAAGCTCCTCTCCCGTGGCTACATCCCAAAGACGCACGGTCTTGTCGTCCGACGCCGATGTGAGATGTTTTCCGTCCGGGCAGAACGCTACCGAGGTCACGCGATTCTGGTGTCCGAGTAGGAGTAGCAACTCTTGACCTGTGACTGCGTTCCACACACGCACGGTTCTATCGGACGATGCCGATGCCAGGCGTGCACCGTCTGGACTGAACGCCACGGAACTGACGTAGCCTTGATGCCCGCGCAAACGGATCAGCTCTTCGGCGGTAGACACGTCCCAAACACTTACCGTGCCATCATCCATTGCCGATGCTAAGCGCCTGCCATCCGGGCTGAATGCTACCGACTGAACAGAGTCTTCATGTTCCCGCGGCGCTGCCAGCTCTTCGCCGGTGGACGCGTCCCACAAACGCACGGTTTTGTCCTCCGATCCCGAAGCTAGACGCGTACCGTCAGGGCTAAACGCCACGGAATAGACTCCAGTTTGGTGCCCCCGCACGACGGACAGCGTGTCCCCACTGACCACGTCCCAGATACGCACGTTCTTATCCCAGGACGCCGATGCAATCCGGCTACCGTCCGGGCTAAACGCTATGGACCAGACTCCGTTCTCGTGACCCCTCAGAACCACCAACTGTTCCCCGGTGGATGCGTCCCAGAGCCGTATGCTGTGTTGGTCGCTGGCCGGGCCACCCCACCCCGATGCCGATGCCAGCCGTCTGCCGTCTGGGCTGAACGCCACAGAATTGACCATCCCTTGATGCCCCCGCAGGACGGCCAACTCCTTTCCTGTAACGGCATCCCAAAGGCGCACGTTGCAGTCGATTGAACCAGATGCTAGGCGTGTGCCGTCTGGACTGAATGCCACGCAATGGACCCAATGTCCGGGTACCGGCAAGATCGCCAAGCTGTCGTCGCTCTGGGCGTCCAGGTATCGCCATTCCCAGTTGCGGAACTCTTCCGGGGCTGCCTCCAGGCGCTGGCGCACGCTGGCGACTTCATTCATGGATAGGGCTGCTCCGGCGGCTGCGATGTTTGCGAAGTAGGCCTGTTGGCGCGCTTCCTGTTTTGCCTTTGTTGCCAGATCCCGTTCCGATTCCGCGAGCTTCCGCTGCTCCGCTTCGGCCAGGCGGGCTTGCTCGGCCTCCTTGCGGGCACCCTCCGCCCGCTCACGCTCGCGGCTCTGTTCCTGCTCCGCGGCCACGGCGCGGAGGCGATGTCTCTCGGCACGCACGTATAGCGAAGTGCTGACGATCACCCCGGTAACCAGAACAACGAATGCGGCCGATACCGCACTGAAGAAGGCCTTGTTGCGGCGGGCGAAGACGCGGAGCTGATAGACGATACTCGGAGGACGGGCGATGATCGCCTCGCCCGTCAGGTACCTCCGGAGATCCTGGGCAAGCTCCACGGCGGACTGATAGCGCCGCTCGCGATCCTTCTCCAGGGCCTTGAAGACGATCGTCTCCGTGTCACCTCGTAGATTGGCGTCAACCGTGCTCAAGCGTGTGGGCTGTTCCTCGCGAATCATGCGCGTGCTTTCCAGGACGGCCTTCTTGCCCACGTCGTAGGGAAGCCTCCCGGCAAGCAGCTCGTAGAGCACAATCCCAAGGGCATACACGTCACTCCGTGTGTCGATGTCATGCGGGTCGGCCACGCATTGCTCGGGGCTCATGTATTGTAGAGTCCCGATCAGTTGGCCGATGTCCGTCTGGAGCGTGGTGACGGCCATGTCCGAATCAGTACCCCGGGCGACGCCGAAGTCGATGACCTTCACATCACCGTGGGAGTCGACCAGGATGTTGCCGGGTTTCAGGTCACGATGGATGATGCCCTTCTGGTGGCCGTGATGGACGGCGTCGCAGACGTGGGCGAACAGCTCCAGCTTCTGCCGTGTGGTCAGGCCCTTCACCTTCACGTACTTCGTGATGGGCAGGGCACTGGGGATGTACTCCATGGCGAAGTACGGCACCGCCCCGGTACCGTCGTCGTGAGTACCGGCCTCATAGACCTGGGCGATGCCCGGATGCCGCAGCCTGGCGAGGGTTTGCGATTCGTACTCGAACCGCCGCATGGCGGACGGTGACGCAATGCCGCGTTTGAGCACCTTGACCGCCACCGTCCGGCGAGGATGGTCCTGGACCGCTTCGTAGACTGTCCCCATCCCGCCGGAAGCAATGACGCTCTTGATGTGAAACTGGCCGATCCTCCTGGGCAGCCGACTTGGAGCATCGCGCAGTGTTTCGGTGGACGGTACAGGCGGAGCGGACGAACCGCCCTTCGCAGCTTCTGAAGCGTCTTCGGCACGATGGGGAGACTCGTCGTCAGAATCGACGTTGGGTCGCGGAGGATCGACACTCATTCTGTGTCTCCGGCTGAAAGGACCCGCGTTGGCCGTCACACCTTGACGCGGAGCGGATGCTATCATTCTGTCGAATACGGAGCATCCGTGCAACCCTGCTCACAGATAACCCCGTGCTGGGGCTGTTGGGTGGTCAACAAGACGGAAACATCGTTAAAGCAGATCCCGTTTTCGTATACCGCACGTCAGGGACGGCGAGCGTCCTCTCGCTATGCGATTCCGCGCGGGCTTAAAGCCCCGCGGCTCGGCATACGATTTCGAGAATCGCTCTAGAGCAAACTGCGATCACGCTTTCTCAGCTTGGGACGCTTCGCGGTCTCGTGCAAAATCGCAAGTTGCCGGCGAAGAGTGAGATTCTCGCCAGCAAGCTTGGCCCGATCGCACAAGAACACTCGGATGAACAGAACGACACCGCGCAATACGCTCATTTTACACCCTCCGGACGCTCGAACAGGCTGCGGGAGGCGTACCGGAGGGCTTCACAGCGTCAACACGTAAGTCCTTTATTGACAAGGAGTACGGCATTTTCAGGAGGGACAACCGCCCGATCCGTCTACCACGCGACTTCCACAATTACCCGGGAGACACTATGTACGGTTGCAGCGTCAGGCAGTGAGGTTCGACCGTAGATCAACCTTCCATGCGTTAGGCAAGTGGGTGTCAACAAGTACGGCCGCCAAGTTCACCCAGGTCCCACACTCGTCCAGAACCACAGAGTCACTGCTCACAACAGGATTTGGGTAGTCCGTTAGAACGCCATCCGGGCTATGGACCAGTTCGATGTTCCAAGAGGTGCGGTGGGTCGTCCGGTCCGTCCGGGATTCGACCACTTCGGCAATCAGTACCTTTAGGCGGCCGCTGTTGGAAACCGGCTGGTCCAGATACCAATCGATGTGTGTCACGTTCAGCACCGCGAGGTAGTCAACGATCATTTCGACGGCCGGCACGGTCTCCCCTACCTTGCGGTAAGTTCCATGAACGCTGGCCAAATCACGATAGCACCCGTCGCGTCCTATCAGGATCAGACCGTCGGAAAGGGCGCTCTCGATCGTAATCAGCAGGTTGTAGCCGTCGATGCCCAGCGACCTTCCCGCCACTTCATTAAGCGCGACCATCGTTGCGGCCCGTTTTTCCAATGATGAATCGGAACAGGCCGACCGCCTTACTGCCATACGCTGCCGAGCCGTAAGGCTATGTCGATCACCGACCACCTTCAACGCGGAGGCCACCGCGTATCTGCGGGAAAGCAGCCACGAGTACTCCGCCACAGCCGTCCGCAAGGTCTCATGATACGACTCGGCAAAGAGCCGATCGTCATCGGGATGCTTGCCACGGTGTCTTCGTTTGTCGGGCATGCGAAACACTCACACAGCAGAGTGGGCACATTCGGGCAAGATACGACCTGCTATCGTCCTGCCGCCCACGGACAATTCAAGAGCATAACATTGTGAGCGTACACAGCTAATGCCAAGAACCTTCATGGTCAGTCCTGCGGCACCCGCGGGGCATCAGGCCGGCGCACAAAAACCATGATACTGCCAAACTCGCCGTACAGCATATACTGCGGATTGGTGACGAACTGCACCGCCTTCTGTGGTAAACCGGACGTATCCCACGTGTCAGCGCGGTCGATAAGGACGAAGTCGGCAGTACGAATGCGCCGGCCGGTATAAAGACGTTTATAGTCGGTGAAGTGGGCGGCCAATCGCTCCGTTGCAAGGATGGTTCGATCCTTGGGAATGTCGGTACGGAGCCGTTCAACCGTTTCCAGTCGCGGGTCGGGGCGGTGCAGGAAGGTGGCGGCGGTATAGGGTTCGTACGATCTGCTGATCGGCGAAAAGCCGTAAAAATAGTGTCCCAAGGCAGCGCAGGCTAGCAAGCCCGCCACCATCCCACGGTTGACTACGCTTGCCGATGCCGACTTGTTGCCACTGAGCCACGCCGCCCACTTGCCCGGTTTCTCATCCCCTCCTGCACCTTTGTGCATCGCTGCAATGCCGGCGAAGAAAAGCACCGGCAGCACCGTGGCGTGATGCCAGAACTTGATGCTAAGCCAATCCTCGTTCTGCAGTAGAACGACTAGTAGCAACGTCGGTAATGCGGCTGCAGCGATGCGCCAACCCCGCAACGGGAGAAGCGCCATCGGCACTAATAGTACCAGGATAGAACAAGCCACCTCGCGACGCAGCAGGCGCTCGAGAACCAGGCCTGGTTTATAGAGAACTGCAACCAGAAGATCGCCCATCGAGTTTCCCAGCTCGCCGAACATATCGAGCCGTTCATACCGGCCTGCTACCGCGAAATATGGAATCAGCACTTTTCCACACAGGATGAAGTACGCAACCGAGCCTAGCGCGATTACAATCCCAGTCTTGCGACGCGGTGTGAAGAAAGTGACGTACAGTCCCCAACCCAAAGTCGCGGCTGCCGCCGTTTCCTTGCACAGCAATACGAGCACGACCATCACCAAGCAAGTCCGCCAGCGGCCTGTCACCCCGGCTGCAATCATCAGCGCTAACAGGGGCATCATGCTGTAGGTCCACTGGAAACCGTAGGTGTTGGCGTACACAAGCCTGCTCGACGACGGTAGCAGCAGCCACGCCGCTGCAAACATCCATGCAACCGCCACCGAACCGGAAAGCCGCCTGGCCAGGAAGTAAACCGGCAATGCCGGGATGTGGATCAGTAGGGCCCCGCATACCATCAGATAAACCGGTGACGGCCACAGGGCATAACCCGGAACCAGCACGTAGAGAAGCGGCGTGAAATGCCAGCCGAGACGGGTGTTTTCAAAACTGTCGGAGCGAAGTCCGCGGCCGGCCAGGGCGTTCTTAAGCTCCTCCGCAAAATGCCCGCAGTCCGAGTGCCCCAACATGAAGTGTTCGAAGAAGTTGATTTGAAGTTGCGTGTGAACGACGGTCAGCAGCCCAATCAACACAACAATCGAGCTTACCGCAAGCGGATGCGCCCGCCGATGTGCTGTCCAGGGCCCCGAACAACTCACCACACGAAACGCCGCCCACCCGCCGGCGAGAATCATAAGCCAACTGAGCGCAAAGGGAGGGAGTCTGTCCGTGAAGGCATAGCATGCCAGTGGGGAAGTCAAAAGCAGCGGCCAGAGTAGCCAGGCACCCGCAAACCGGCGGCCCGTTGAGTGTGGGGTGGGGGCAGCCCGGCCAGCCAGTACCATGATTGCAACCAACACAACAATAGGAATGGCCAGAGAGGGCCAGTACCACACCTGGTCAAATGATACGGTGTTGTAAGTGACTACATTGAACTGAATCGGCTGAACCGCAAGCAGGGCCAGTCCGTATGCCAGAATACCAAGACCGCCAAGCCCGGCAAGAACGAGGCTTGGCGACGCCTCACAATCCGTTGGCACCGCGGTGTGCTCGCCCGGTTCGCCCATTAACAAGCGGGTGCACCTTTATTGGGTGACAGCCTGGCTGACGGAGCCCTGCCACGCCGGGAACGCTTGGGAGTCTGCTGTAGATAAAGGCACTCTGCGTCACCGCCAACCAGCACACAGGTCGCGTCCTTATGGGCACCACACTGCGCACAGAAGTGCTTAAACGCCTGATCGGTCTGTGCGAGAGCACCGGCGAGCTCATGCAGCATCTCGATCCATTGATCAGCATCGTGCCTGGGTGCCTGCCTCAACGCATTGCGGAGGTGGTGCCGCTGGGCTTGACGCACCGCCTGATAGAGGTCTCGGCCCTTCTTGCTCAATTGGAGGTTGACTTCCCGCCGATCGGCCTTCGCAGTCCGCCGCGTTACCAGCTTGGCGCGCATCATCGAATCCATCATTTGCGTGACCGCCGGCTTGGTGACACCGAGGAAACGAGCGACCTGGGTGGAGGTCTGCCCGCCGCGCTCACCCAACAAGCGAAGGATTTGCACCTTTGACGCAGAGAAGGGCTGTTTGACGGCCGCCTCGACCGCCCGAGTCTCCAACACGTGGTCCACGGTGCGAGATAGGACCAACAATGCTTTGAGCAGCCCATCCACTGTGTTGACGGCTGCCGGTGTCTTTGGGACCATGTTTTATCTCCGATCAGCCTGATGAGCCTGTGAATGTCCGCCACTATAGCCACACGGCCACCACCGTACAATAGGCGTATCGGCAGAGACAGTCACTTCGGGCGGCGTCTGTACCCAGCGTCCGGGGACTGTGTCACGCCCCCGTCCCGCCAACCGCGGTAGTCTAACTACTCCGTAGCCCGTGCGGAAGGCTCGCACTGGCCCGTTGGGGGCAAGTTCCGGGGAGAAGGCTCTACTCAAGACCGCCAACTACCCGTGGAGAGCTCCCCTTACCTGGGCGGCAAGACGACCGGCTCCCAGTGGCCCTTGTTCAACGTCGCCAGCCGGGTGTCACCCATCTTGACAAGCGCTCGGCGGACGGCGTCACGGTCCAGCCCGGCGACATTGATAGCTTGTAATAGGTGACTTGTGGCATGGTAGGTAAGATAGGCGTCGAGCGTGGGCGGGCGTTGCAGCCCGGTTGGGGAATTCTGCTCCGTGTATATTTCCACAAAGCGATCGAGCGCCTTGCGGTCCTTGCGGTGCGGACAGGGGTATGGGGCGACGGTGAGGCCGGGATTGGGACCTGCAAGGACGACAAAGTCATCGCTTACGATCCGGTCGCTGCCCACTAATAACTGGCTCATCCCCAAACTGCGCATCCGCTGCAGTATGCGCGCTGACACAGCAGCGTCACACCACGTAAACACCGCTTCGACCCCAGAGCCGGCAAGGGCACCCAACGCCTCATCGAGGCCACCGGCATTAGGGTCGTAGGCAACCTCGGCCACGAATCCACGGCTCCTCTCTCGCCCCTCCCGAGCATAGCGGCCCCACAAGTCCAAGTGTCGCCGGGCGACCACACCTGGTGTGCGTATAAGGCCCAGACGTGTACAGCCCATCTGTTCGACGACGTAATCCACCAGTCGCTGGTGTTGACGGGGATCATCCCCCGGGCAGCGAAAGATCCAAGGGTTTATTTGCTCATCGATTGTGGCCCGGGAATCGGCGACGTTGACCAATGGCATTTCGCTACGAAACGCGGTGACGCTTCGGATCACTTCGCCAGGCCCGAGATACCCAACAACCCCCAACGCCCCGTCTAGGCACAGAAAAGTAGCGAACTCGTCTTCGGCCGTGGCCCAGCCGTAAGGCACGTAGTGCTCGGTCCCCGTAACCAAGCCAAACGGAATGCTTCCACGATACCCGCCACGGGAGTTGGCCTCCTCGACAGCGAGCTGGACCGCCAGTAAGTCGGCCCGGCCCGCTTCGCTCTTGTCACGGGCATCACCGCCTGGTAGGGCGATGGGCGTAGTCCGTGGTCCCAGCGCGGCGATAGTGACAGCTTTAGGCAGTGCGGCCGTAGGATCGCGTCTGGGCGCGGCCGAACCCTCACTGGGCCGGGGGGAGTGGCTCACCTTGTCTGCACTCAATGCATTCTCGTCGCGGGCTGACTCACTCCAACTTTTCCGCCCGGATCCACGTCTCAACCCGTTGGCAGTCCCAACCCAGACCGCGTCTCTCTCAAACGCTATACACCGGATCCGATCAGTGGGAACCGGGGAGCTAGTCCTGATTGCGCCGACGGTTCGGCCCTGTCTGGTCGCCATGATCAGTACCGCGTCTCGGTTCTCACATCGCCGATACGTTACCCAGGTGTCGGTGGGCCAATCGGTCAACACGTACAGTCCTTCGTTAGTGCCCACCCATGCTTCGGTCTCGTGGCGCGCAGCCAAGCAGCTTACGAAGTTGTCTCCCTCGAGAGGGGTGCCAAATCCACGTGCCAGCCAGGTTTTCGTCTCGGACCGCCTGAACAACTGGTCTTGGGTGAGCAGCCAGAGCGATCGCCCCACGGCAGTAATTCCAATCGCAGCCCCGCCGACCAACCCGCGGTCAGCGAGGTCGCCCTGCTCTGCGCTCATTGGCTGGTCTGCGGTCGTCCACTCACCTTGCGCCAGGTCGAACTTTCGCACCTCGAGGCCCCAGCCGGCGGCATATAGATAGTCGCCGGCCGCACTTACACTTAGGGTGGTAACGGCTGTTTCGCGCACGTCAGCTCGCCGCGCAGCGTACAGCTCCCACGTGTCGCGGAGGGTGTCGAATGAGCTGATCCCTCCATTGGTGGCGACCCAGACCCGATCGCCTTCGACCACGAGGGCAAAGACCAAGTTGCCTGATAAGCCACTGTTAAACTGCGTAAACTGATCAAACCTTCCACCTGTGAAGCGAATTATCCCGCCGCCCCAGGTCCCCAGCCACACGTTACCGCTTCGGGAATCGATGTCGATGGCGGAGATCACACCCCAGGGCAGGCCGTCACGGCTCGTCCAATTCTTCCAATCACCATCTTCATAGAGAGCAAGCCCGCCATCCGTACCCACCCAGACCTTATCTGCCAAGATGCGAATCGCACGGATGCCGTCGTGCGGAAGTCCATCGCGCGTGCTGAAGCGCTGCCAAGTGTGATACACAAACGGTGACTCGACCGGTGTCTGCCCCACTACCGGCAAGCACCAGGATGAGACAGCGGAGATAACCACACGTAGGGCAACGGGTGGCGTGGTTACACGGTACTTTAATGACATGGTGTGCCACCTCACAGGGATTTCAGATACGCGATCAGGTCGTTGAACTGCTGTCGAGTCAGGTCCTTCGTCATGCCGTGGTCGTCAACGATGTTAAAGAGGGTCCAGATCTCTTCGAGGGTATTAGCGCTGCCGTTGTGTAGGTAGGGGGGGCTGTCGTAGACGTTGGTCAGGTGCGGGACGTCGAGCACATTGGGTGGTCTGCCGGTTTGGAGATAGTAGTACATTCCCAGCTCGCCGAAGCTCCTCCTGTCAAACAGGTCGAAGAATTCAAGGTCGACCGCCTCGTCGAACCACATTTTGTTGCGAATCGGCGTCTTGCCCCTAGATGTCTGGTACGGGCCGTGATGACAATGCACGCAGCGCTGTTCGGGCCGGAGCAGTGTGCCGTCGTTGGCGACCGTACGCTCAAACACGGCCTTGCCGCGAAACTGGGCAAGGGTCAACCCTTCGGCAGGGCGGTAGCGATTCGGCGGCCTTTCAATAGTCGAGATGTACCGGTCCAATGCGGTGAGTTCCGCCGGGGTATAGGGATGAAGACGGGTGAAGAAGACCGCCAGCCGCGGGCCGCACTGCCGACTAAGCGACGGATTGGTCCCTTCCCACTTGAAGGGCCCGGTGTCCACGATGCCTCGCAAGGTACGGTTGTCGACCGGGCTAAGGCCGACGCCGTCTGCCTCGATATCGTGCGTCAAGCCGTTTATGTGCCCGTCGGGGTGGCAACTCCGGCAGGAGAACTGGCTCCCAAAGGCGTTGTCTGCGCTATGGAACAACCTCTCTCCCCGGCGGATTTCAGTTATCTCGTCCGGCCCGCCGAGGTCGATTTGATTAACCACCGTATAGCCGGTGGTTTCGATGACCGTCACAGAGTCGTCGAGGGCATTGGCCACATAGGCGAACCGGCCATCGCGCGAAAACACCACCCCGCGCGGATTTCTGCCTACTGCAACCCGCTTAATGACGAATTGTATGCTTGTGCCTAGATGATTCGGTAATATTGCCTCCCGATCACGATCTGAGGCTGCGGTGATCATCGACAGCAGCTTACCGACATCCACGACTGCAACCTGGTCCGATCCGCCGCTGGTAACCAGTGCATATTTCCCATCGGGGCTGACCGCCACGTCCATGGGATCGGGGAAGTGGTCAGCCGGCGCGTCCAGCAGGACCTGATCGACACGACCATCCGGCCAGACGACACCCAGCCCGTTGGTGATCGTCCAACCTTGGGCGAGCCGGGTGATCGGTACCAGATTCTTGGTGCGCAACAGCGTAATCAGGGCGACATCTGTGCCGGGGATGAATGCAATTCCCTCGAGCATGTTCGCATCTGCGGCTATGAATCGCGTGGTTACGATCCCCTGACCGGTATTAATAACCGTTATCTCTGAGCGGGGAGGCTCTCGAAACCGCCCCGGCCTCGGCCGAACATTGGTCACGTTAATAAAGTTGCCATCCGGGCGAAGCGCCAGTGACCAAGGACCACGACCGGCCGGTAGGCGAGTCACTTCGGTTAATGTCTTGGTGTCGAGTACGGATATGGAGTCTTCTTGGGTGTTGACCACGAAGAGACACTTGCCCGTCGCGTCGGTGAGTACGCCATGAGGCTCATCACCGACAGGCACTTCTGTGACAACAGAAAGCGAAGTAGCGTCAATCACAGTAAGGCTGTCGCTTAGACGATTGGTGACGTAGAGCCTTTGGCCGTCAGGGCTGACTGCTACGTCATGTGGTCGCTTGCCCACGGTGATCTCATCCAGCACACGTCGAGTCTTACGGTCCACAACAATCAGACTGTTGCCGTGCTCACACACTACATATAACAGCCCGCCGTCAGGCGATACCACCAGGTTCACGGGCGTCTTGTACAACCGGTGCACGGACGGCACCCGGTAACCTTGCTCGAGAACAAGCTGGTGGGACGGTCTATTCACATGGCATGCGACGCACTCCGACCGGTTGCCGCGGCTAATCCGCCGCTTCCGGTCGAGACTCGGGTTGCCTCCGGAGGAGGAGTAGGCAGCAACGTGAAGACTGCCGGCACCGTGGCACGTCTCGCACTGTACGCCGTCGGCAATGTTGAACGTCGAGGTCATCCACCGCGGCCCGGCGTCCGAACCGGTAGCGTGGCATCCCAGGCAAATCCTGCTTTCTCTGGGTTTCTCCGTGACACCGCTGACAAGGGCGATGTGGCCCGCTTCGAGTTTGCCAAGCGCCTCGTAAGCGTGGTTGTGTTTGGGGATGGTGCCCAGCAAGCAGGGACGGCGGCCCTGGCCCGGTGAGTGACATTCCTGACAAACGGCCTGCCCGACGTATGAGGGAAGCTCGTACGGTTGCGCTCGCACATCCCCCAACGTACCCAGCACAACAAGCGTTGAAAGCGTTGTCAATACCTTTAACCGCGAAGCAGTCACCTGGATCCGCTCTTCTCGTATTCTCGGCTCAACCTGCGGCTGCGCTCAGCATCAAACCCGACCGCATGTGGCGCATTCCGCAATGCTTGCACGTGTCGGTTGGGCGGCGTCAGTTCCCGATCCTCATGGCAGCCGATGCACCCGCGGTTTTCCCTGGGCATCACCCAAATGTAGCTGCGCATCGCTTGCAGCACCTCGCCGTTGGGGCCGATCGTCTGTAGCCGCAATGGCGTACGCGCAGGGACCTTCAGAAAAAATGAACCGTCCGCTTCGACCGGAACCTCCCCGAGAAGCTCTTC
>Ga0114930_10003716_pt1 | contig 13224 bp, 6 predicted proteins | sample AnhtaG_FD_87300 | JGI IMG/M metagenome (GOLD analysis project Ga0114930, IMG submission 87300) | Deep subsurface microbial communities from Anholt, Denmark to uncover new lineages of life (NeLLi) - Anholt_01485 metaG | ecosystem: Environmental > Aquatic > Marine > Oceanic > Sediment | place... | reverse complement strand
TAAAAACTTTTATAGTAGTAATATAATAAAAAACTTTTATAGTAGTAGTATAATAAAAACTTTTATAGTAGTAATATAATAAAAAACTTTTATAGTAGTAATATAATAAAAACTTTTTTTATAATAGTGTATATAAGAAAAATTATATATTAATATACTACATTAAATTTATATAATTATATATATAAATTTTTTTTAATATAGATAATCAGATATTATCTGATTTAAGCCGAATCAAATCTGGCACGATCCTTGTCCAACTGCGCGTAGTTGGCCTTGTTGCGGTCATTGATGTGGGACAGAGTATACTGCAACTTGTCAACCGCAGCATAGGTACCCAGGGCCTGAGCATCGGCATCACTGACCGTGATACCGGCGGCCGGCAGCGAATCAATGGCCTGCTGAGCCAGAGCATCAAAGTTCAAATCCTCCCAAGCCGCAACACCAGCCCGGGCAGCGTCAATCTCGCTGGCATTAGCCTTACGAGCAGCCTTCTCGGCCTCCTTCTGGGCCTTCTTCACCCGTTCCTTCTGGGGCTTAACCAGAACGGTATAAGCCTTCACTACCGGCGTAGCAGGGGGAGGCAACTGCGAGTCATCGTTGACTACATTCGCAGCGGCAATGGTAGAATAGAACTTGTTGGTGAACTCATCCTTGCTAACCAAAGGGTACACGCCGCTTCCCGGCTTAGGCTGACCAGCACGGGCCGCGGCCATGTCGAACGTCGCACGGAACGCGTTATAGAACTCGTCCGTCGCGCCCTGGTAGGTGGTCTCCCACCGCACATAGGGCTTACCACGGTTGCGAGCCGCCAGACCACGCTGGTTGTTCTGGTACATGTAGATGTTGCACAGACCCGACACAACCAGCTGCGATGCAATGCGCTGGCCGTAAACGGTCTGCTGCAAGAACTGGCTGACCAGCTGGTTGTTCGCACCGCTGTCGACCAGCTGACCCGGCAGCATATTGCCGGTAGCATCGATCTTCACACCACCAACCAGCGCCGGGTTAACCCGACCCAGATTAGGGGTCTGGGTGAACAGGTTGTAAGCCGGGTCCTGAACCACCTTAGCACTCTGGAACGCCGCAGCCCGGCCACCCTTCTTGGTAGACTTGGGCTTAGACTTGGCCGCCCGGTAATAGTTATACAGATCACCGGTGATCTTGTTAAGGACCGGCACCCAGAACGAGCGCACATTGTACTGGTTGTCCTTACCCTTACCCACCGTAATGGTCCGGCCAGTCTTGTTGCCATTCTCATCAACAAGTTCAACCTTGACGCCATTCGAGCTTTCAGAAGCCTTCTGGGTCAGGTTCAGCAAATTGTTAACTTCCGTGCGAACATCCTTGAACGCCTGGCTAACAACCTTAGTATCAACACGATATTGATCGAGATCAGTCATCTTTTATCTTTGTTTTGTTAAAAACTAAAACTTCTTTTTTAAATTTCAATTTTTTTATTTTTTTATTTTTTTTATTCATATTTTAGCTAATTTTATTAATTAAAAAATTATTTTGTACTTTTATATCCCGTAATACTATTCATTTTTATAACATGTTGTATTCTCTCGCGGCTATCCTTTAAACCCATCTTTAGACTAAAAAAATAAAATATTATGTAGTAATTTGTATTTAATTATTATAAATAACCTCTAAATACAAATTATTTCAAATTAAAAATATGGATCAACCCAGCAAAACCGCGAATATTGACAAACGCACCATTACCGAGTTTCAAGGACAGCGTCATTTAGTAGATGATGAGAATTTGCCGGCTGATCCAATTTTTGATAATAGTGTAAAGTATGGTGAATGGACTACATATACACCGTTAAGTTTAAAATCTTCAGTTAATGAAAGTAATAGTAAAAATAATAGTATAAATAGTACTAAAAGTAAAAATGTAAATAAAAATATTACGTTTGAAGTTGATGGTACTCAACATGCAATGTATAATTTGTATATTCAACAAGAATTACCTAGTATTAAAGTTAAACCTAAATACCGTGATAACATTAGAATTCGTTTAATTAATAATGCTGCGCATCATATTTTTCCTACAATTAATTTTAGTATAGATAATTATAATTTTGGATATGATGAGCAATGGGCTGATGATTATTTACAATTTATGTTTGATAATGTATATGACCGGGCCGTATATGAAGAACGCATTGGTAATCGTAGTCATTTAAGAGAATGGAGTACTTTTTTACCAGTAGATACCATAAGTTTCCCGTTGCTGTTTAATTTTTCACTTGAAGAAAAGAATGCTTTCCCGATTTTCTTATTTAACCAAAAGGGTAAAATTAATTATGACCTTAAATTTAATGTTGGTTACAGAGATCAAATCTTAGATTTAATTGAAATGGAACAATGTAATACTGTTAATGACGAAAAACATTGGAAACCTATTAAACCTAGTTCTAGGTATTTACAACGAGTAAATAAAAATAATACATTATCTCAATCTTCGGAAATGTGGGGTAGATTCCCGTCCATAAATTCACGGGTTAGGAATTGGATTATAGAACGTTGTGAAAAAGATCCTAAAAGTGGTAAAATCGATTATGAAATAATAGTCGAAAATATCATTGCTATTGATCCTAAAAATACGGCTGAATTTGGAACCAGTCCGGATGTGACATTGGAAAGTAATACACCTACTCAAATGATAACATTTAAGGTTCAACTTGATGAATGCACTAAATATAATTTATATTCTAATTATACAACCTCTATATTAGAGAACGGTTCTGATCCTATAGCTAGTGATGGTATTAAATATGGTATTAGTTGGCGTTATCCGGAACGTTCTGGTAAACATAGTTCCAGAGATGGTATTTGGGGCTTAGTACCGTCGGTGCCGTTTAGTGTTGGTTATCATGCTGTTTGTAATGATAATATGCGTAACCCCCATAAATTGGGTATCGTTTATAAACATATTGATAATGCTAAACTTATAATGACATTAGGTCAAAGTTTCCCCTATTATCTAGCAGAAATTAATAATAATGAAGATAGTGATAATAGTGAAGATGAAAATGATAATGATAATGACAACAATAATAATAATGATATTAATTCTAAACCCCATAATTATTATATTAAGGTTAGATTGTTAACGTGGAGCACTCTTAAGATCGATAGTAATGGTGAAATAATTTACCATACTGGTGATAATGATAAGAAAATTAGTATTACCGAAGATTTGTTTGATTAGATACAATATATAAAAAAAATATTATATATAAAAATATAATATATATTAAAAAATATTATATATAATATTTTTTTTATTTACCTAGAAGCAAAGAAAATTAACAAGATGATAATGATGATAATAACTAATATAATCGCACCGATGTAAATGTCATTATTATTATCATTATTATCATTATTATTACCACTACTAACCTTATCGGTGCGCTTTTTCAGGTCAGTAACTTCGATTTCCCGATCTAATAATTGCTTAATACTACCATCTTCGCTGTAACTGAATAAAAATACCGTCTTAATATTAAATGATTCCTTAAGCTGATTCTTGTCCGCATTAGTAAAACCAATCATACTATTAATATTATTACTATTAATATATAAATAGGCTTTATTTGATTCTTTGGGACTATTAAGAGAAATGAAGGTGTAACCGGTATCGGATTCATAATTAGCTAAGATGACATTGTGTTCACATTCTAAATTGATGGCCTTATCGACCGGTGAAAGAGTAGAGGCATTAAACACATTACAGGCCTCTGGTACCAAATTGGATTTATTATTCCAACCTTTCATATACCAGGATACAGTCAGAGGAGCATAACGGTTAACACTAGCAAAGCGGTCTTCAACCATTTTGTGAATGACTTGATAGGATTCGGTATCATATAACGCTCTAGAAATATTGTAAAGAGTATTGAACGCGGTTTGATTTTGTCCGTCTAATGAATCGATACGCTTATCTTTGATACTAAAAAGTTGATCTAAAATACCATCGATTAACGAACCATCGATTTTAATTGTTTTCTGATTACCCTTTTTGACTAACTGAATACCACCAATATCGGTGAATATATTAGATTTAGATTTGTTATTATGATTTAAGGCTGAACCATAACGAGCCGGAATAAATTTTCTGGACATAAGTTATATAGATTATTATTTTTTTAATTAAAAAAAAAATTAAAATATTTTTTTTACGCTAAAATATATTTTTGGCTATTTAAAAATATAACATGAATTTATTTAGTTTAACTTGGATAACTAATCCAGTTGACCCATTTACCAATTCAATTAATCAAGACTTGATAAAAATTGTCACGGCCCAATCTAAACGTTTAATAACTATAAATAATTTTTCCAATAATGTAACTCAATATCTTGCTCATAATATTAATTTTACTACCGAATCGCAACGTAAATTAGTATATGATTATATAAATCAGGTGTCATATCAACCATTATATATAGCGGCCAATTTTGAAACCGATGTGATAGAACGTTTAGATAAAAATGTATTATCAACTAGTATTAGGGGTGCACAAACAATTATAATGCATAAAATTAATCAATTATTGCAATTAAATTGGAATATAAATAATGAACATAGTGATTATATCAATTTACAGATCTTTAAAAATGATGATTATTTATACAAATTCAATATTATTGATCCTAATGGCTATCCGTATTACGTAAGTAATAAATGTTTACAATATTTACAAAATAATATTGATTTAAATCGTTGGTGGGGTTATATATGTTTAGGAACTGATCCATTATTACATTTATTAGTTAAAGATTTACCATATTATCAAGAAATTATATATGATGATGATTTATTTTTGACTCCGGTATCATTGGCTAGTATTGAAGATATTGACACTATCGATTATATGTTAGTAGGATTACAAAATGATCATGTGGCTTTAACTAATGTTACCGAATATAAATATAAAATATTACAAGAATTAGCCTTAGTGTGGAAATTAACTAATATAAAATATGATGAATACCATCATACTGCAATATATCGTAATGATAGTGATATACGGTTTTTCCCATCCTTGAAAACCTGGTTAAATAAGGCCTATGATGATGTAAATAATAATTTATTACCCCGAGTTAGATGGCGGCCCGCTAATCTTAATACCAATTTAAATAATCGTAAGGACCTAATGTATGCTTTAATTCGAGGTTATGGTCAACTTATCACCAACGATAATAAATATCTAGGGTTATTTTTCCCTGATATTTATGTGTATGATGATAATATGTTAGAAGCTCGCTTAGGATCATTATCTGATTTAGAAAAATTACAAGAATATTTAAATAATTGGTTAAAACTTAGTAATAATTGGTATCATTATTTAGCCGATGATGTATTAACCGCATTTTTGTACCGATATTATTATTTAATTAAATTACCTAATTCTTTCCCATTAGCGATGCGTCTAGATAATAAAATTTATGTTACTTATAATATTGCGGATAGTGGAATAGACGTGCCTAGTAAGGATCAACAACAAATCTTAATTACTAGTTTAGAAAAATTATTAGAAAATAATTTAACCGATTTAATTGATAAAGTTAAATTAGAATCAGGTCTATATGATCCAAATGATATTGTTGTACCAATTGATCCGGGAACAAAGCAGGCGTTGACTGAACAACAACGCTTTTTATTAGAATACCATGATTTAGGTTGGATGGGCTGGTTTCCAATTAATAATATTGATATAGATATACCTGAATTAAATAATATTGTTTTAAATTATATTCCTAGTAGATTATATTTAAAAATACCGGCTAATAAAAGTGAATTATATTTACAACATATTGAAGGAACATGTTTAACTAGTTGTAATGCATTATTGAATAAACAGGACTATGATTTGATAATTATAAATATGGATCTAAATAAAGATGAACAACAACAAATTGCTCAGTTAATTGATAATATGTGGCGGTGTGGTTATTTTACCTCAGTTTGGGCCGCAAATTATTATTTATTTACTAAAACTTATAGTATTAAATTAGTACATAAATTACCATATATTTATGATGCCGTTGCTAGTCCACAAGATAGTATGATCGCCTTAACCTATTTAAGATTATTAAATAATAGTCAATGTCAAGTATTAAAAGCTTTAACTTAATATATTATATTATAATATAATATATTATTTTTTATAGTAATATATTACTTACTTTTGTTATATATAAAATATATACTTTATATCTTAAGTAATATTTAAGTAATATATTATGTTTGTATATAGTATAGTTTAAGTAATATACTATATAAGTAATATATTTTATATCTTAAGTAATATTTAAGTAATATTTTTTTATATAGTATAGTATAAGTAATATAGTAATATACTATAAATATAAATATACAGGTTAAAAGTTAATATTTTGATATATTAACTTTTTTAAAAATGAAAATCAAATTAGTTGTAGTAGGCCGTAACGTAGATGATGCCGGTGCCAGCCGGATTGTAGCCTGACAACACAAAAGAGTTATTCGGCGGTACCAGGGTGCCGTTAGCTGAAGCTCCGCCCGCACCACCATTATAGGTAGCAGAATAAACGTAGCGTACCACACTAGTTCCAGCCGGAGTACCACCTTGATTAATGGTGAAAGTATCGCCGGCCCGATTCAAAACAGCAATGTAAGTGGTGTTGGGACTGCCGGTCACCGTGCTAAACATCAAATGACCAGTATCGGAGTTATCCGCTAACTCCGTAGTGTTATAAGAGAACATTTCCCGTTGTAAAGGCGCCGGGCCAGCCGGGCCAGTTGCACCAGTGTTTACCGCACTGCCTGGCGGACCAGTCGGACCAGTTAAACCAGTCGGTCCGGTATCACCCAGGCCAGTCGGGCCAGTAGCACCCGTAGAACCAACCAAACCGGTCGGACCAGTGGCACCAGTGTTAGTAGCAGTACCAGCCGGACCCTGCGGGCCAGTGGCACCCAGTCCAGTGGGGCCAGTTACCCCAGTAAAACCGGTCGGACCAGTGGCGCCAGTAGCACCCAGACCAGTCGGACCCGTGGATCCGGTCGAACCAGTAGAACCGGTCGGTCCGGTATCACCCAGCCCGGTCGGACCAGTGGCGCCAGTAGAACCAGTCATACCGGTCGGACCAGTGGCACCAGTGTTAGTAGCACTACCGGCCGGTCCAGTAGCACCGGCCAAGTCACATTCCGCGCACCAAACTTGCTGGAACAGACCAGTGCCAGAACAGGGTTCAATGAACTTTTGGTTGAATACTAACCTCGATTCACAATCGAAGATCTTATCATTGGGGCAGTCCAACTCCGTAACCGAGCAATCGGCATTTACACACCAGATCCGACCACAATCGCCAACCGCCGGCGGGCACTTCGGGGCCGGGCCAGTATAACCAGCTCCGGTCGGGCAGCCAGTTAAAGAACAAGTGTTATTATCAGCATTTTCAGTGCAGGCCGGCTCGAAATAGTAGTACGGCTTGTTCGGCTGGGGCATGGCTTGAGCCCAGCAGTAAGTACCGGTCGGAGAACACAGTTCCATGGACTGGTATAAAATACCATCCTTGGTTAACAGGTAGGCGTTAGGATACATGGTCGGATCGGGGGCTACCGGGAAGTGGTCATCACAGCGGAAGAAACCACATTCTTCGATCTTGATACACTTCCAACCCGCACCAGTCGGACCAGTAGCACCAGTAGCGCCAGTGTTACAAGCCGTGCCATCCGCACCCTTCATACCGGTCGGACCAGTAGCACCGATTAAACCAGTCGGGCCAGTGGCGCCAGTGTTGCAGGCCGTACCATCAGCACCCGCCGGACCAGTAAAACCAGTCGGCCCGGTTACGCCCGGTCTACCGTCCTGACCGGTCGGACCAGTCTCACCTTGTTGACCATCAGGACCGGTCGGGCCAGTGGCACCAGTGTTACAAGCCGTGCCATCCGCACCTCTCAAACCAGTCGGGCCAGTCGGACCGGTGTAACCCGTCGGACCAGTAGCGCCAGTGTTGCAAGCCGTACCAGCCGGACCAGTAAAGCCGGTAGCTCCAGTAGCACCAGTCGGACCAGTGTCACCATCGGCACCAGTCGCTCCAGTATCCGAAGATAAGATACAGCCCCGGCACCACTGACCGTTAGCATCGGCAGTGTAAAGAGCGTTATCCCGCGTATCCAATAACACCGTATTTTCGGGGCAGCTATAAATTTGACAAATCGTAACACTATCCTTACCCCGACCAGACTGAATAGCCTCATAAATCGTAACACAATCACCTTCATTCGGGGGGCAGACCGCCACACAAATATCGCCAACCGTGATAAAGCTGACAATGAAATAGAACGTAGGCGGAGCCGTCTTAACTACTACCCAGAACCACTGGTCCGGCGCAACTTCAACCAATTGCTTAACTACACAACTAGTGGTATCAAAAGCGTATAAGCCATTAGCCCGAGCTTGGCGGATGTATCCGGTAGCAGTACTAGGGAAACTATCTTCAACATCATCCGATACTAAGCCACAGAAACAGGTTTCAATACACTTAAATTGTAACGCAGCACCGGTCGGTCCCTGATCACCAGTCGGTCCCTGATCACCAGTCGCTCCCTGATCACCGGTCGGTCCCTGATCACCAGTAGCACCATCACTTCCGTTGGCACCGGTCGGACCAGTAGCCCCATCACTTCCATTTGTGCCAGGTTCACCGGTCGGGCCAGTGGGACCAGTGGCCCCCGTATTACAAGCCGTACCCGCCGGTCCAGTAGCGCCGGTCGCACCATCCTGGCCGTTAGCACCCGAGGCACCGGTCGGTCCAGTAGCACCATCCTGCCCGTTAACACCCGGAGCACCTTTCTTACCAGTCGGACCGGTAGAACCTTGCTTACCAGTCGCTCCAGTCGGGCCGGTTTTACATTTAGTCTTCTTATGGCACTTGTGACACTTCTTACGATCATGATCATCATCGTGGTGATGACGGCATGGTTTCTTATGATCATCATCCTCATCATCCTTATGAGGATGACGACAGGGTTTCTTAGAAATATTTTGTTCAGACTTACGGTCAGACATATTTTTATTTTTTTATTAAATAAAAAAAATAATTTAATTAAATTAAATTATTTTTTTAATAATATTTTGAATTAAAATATTTTTTATAAAATTTATGCTATTTATGATATATTTTTAGTTATTTAACTAAAAATATCTATCTTGTGGGCTAAAAATGAATTCCAGAAAAATATATAAAATTGACTCAATATTTGAAATTTTAATTTATTTTTATTAAATTAACTTTTAAAAATGTCTAATAAAAATTATAGGTTTGATAGTGGTAAAGTATATGATACAAAAAATTTATACTTATGCACTGGAAATGCAACTCAACAGCAAGTCGAAAATATAATTATGGATATTGGACAAAAATTAGAAATTGATAGCGAATTTGTAATCAATGTGGTTACAACCCGTGAAGGACAACATTCGGGATTCGGTTACGGATATGTAACTAATCCCGATTTTTATTATGCTTTAACTGGTGATAATATAGATGGTTCTAAAAGAATTATTGTGAAAGATGATCCGAATTGGAATCCTCCTGATATTACAATGGAAAAAGCATTAGAAAATTTCGATATGACAAATAATCCGTCGATAAATGATGATGCCGAAGATTGGTCATTATTAATGTCTTTGGAAGATCAAAGAGAGCAAATTATTAAATCATATACTTGCCCAAAAATTGAATACCAGGATGAATCATTGGTTAAGAAGGAATGGTTAAGATATACTGATAATGATAATGATATTAATTATATTAGTATTCATAAAGCTTTCGTTAATGATGATGATATAGAATTTAATGCTATGATGTCTTATTCGGTGCCGGAATGGGTTACCGAAGGACATATTCGTGAATCTCTTAGACCATATATTAATGGTCAGGTAATTCGTAATGGTAAGTTTAAAGGTTCGCTCTATCCAATAATTTATACCAAGGAACCTAAATTAGATAATCCTAATGATACTCGTAAATTATACGTTTGTTTTAATCCTAATAACTACGATTGTGCTTTCATAATTAATATGACTAAACGTATCGTAATTATTAATCCGGAAACAAACAAGCCGGTCGTACTAATCTTTAAAACAATTAAAAATACGGCCATGTATTATAAGATTGAATCAAATAATTCTGAATCAAGTCCAGAAAGTGAGGTAAGTATTATTGAACGGCCGAAAAGTCGCAATGGTTACTATCATAATAATAATAATAAAGAACGTAAGCACTTATCAAGTAGTGATAGTTTACCACGGGCTCGTTCCAGTGGTAATCAACGTAGAAAGCATAAATCTAAACATGTTGAATAATGATTTTTTAAAAAAAATGTATAGTAGTATATACTATTTAAAAAAAATCTATTATACTATAATAAATAAAAAAAAATCTATTATAGTATATAATAAATAAAAAAAATATAGTAGTATATATAATAAATAAAAAAATATAGTAGTATAAATAAAAAAATATAGTAGTACTATACATAAAAAATCTATAGTAGTATATAATAAATAAAAAATCTATAGTAATACTATATATAATAAAAAATTATTATAGTAATACTATTTAAAAAAATATTATACTATAATATAATAATTTTTATTTTAATGGTAATATGGCGGCATAAACGTTATTATAATTTAATATTTGTAAATGATTCTTATTTAGGATATCATTATAAACTTTGATAGGAACAACCTTACCATTTATTCCTACCCCATATATAACATAATCTGGTAATTGGATATTGGTATCATATTGCGGTGTGTAAAATCCAACATTAATTTTACGCATATACCAATTATATGCCACAGTTATAGCTCGATTAAATTCACCATCTAATACATTTTGAATTAAATAATTATTTTGGCCATCGGTGTAAATATATGGATTTATAGATAATGATTTTTCTAACGAAATATATTGATATATTTTATTATATGACAATTTTTCATTAGATTGTTCAGTTAGCCATCTATTAAATGATGATATATCTTTAAATAATAATACATTACGACCAGTAATAATATTTTTATCACTATATTGGTAAAATTTATTTATTGTTTTAGGTATAGGTAATTTTAAACCTAATGAATCTTTAATAGTTATTTTAATAAAAAATTTCAAACTATCATACAATTTATCACTATAACAATAAATTTTACCATCATATATTAAATCCGGTACATAATTATTTAAATGTTCAATTGCATCACTTACATTATTAACATTTGGTAAATCTAATGGTATCTTATTTAAATTATATATTTTTAAACCTTGATCCACTGGTGGATGTAATATATCACTATGTAATTCTTGTTGCTCAAATTGGCGTGATATAGTTATTAACCAATATAAAATATTGAGAATAATATTACGTTGATAACGATACAATTCTAATTTATCTATATATGAGACTTGCTCGTTAAACATGGGATTAATACTTCCAATTTCGATATTAGATATATTTTTATAGTTTGGATCATTAATATCAATAGATTTAATTGGAACATAAATAGCTTCTTTTATATCGGCTAGGGGATACCACAATCCAATTATCTTATTATTTTGTACATCTATTGTTTGGATAGGCATATCAAACATTTTTACCACAATATCTATGTCTTGTATTTTCAAATTATTTATGACTGGTAAATTAACCGGCATTGAAGGAAATGTAATTAACATGGTGTTATTATTTAATAAATATCCTCTTTGCTTACCATTATTATCAATTATTTGATAGGTCGGGGGATATTTGTTAATTAATTCAGAATATAAATTAGTATTGGAAAATAAATCATCATATTGTAATACTATTCTATTTAACGCTTGTTTATTAATATTATTATAATCAAGATCTTTTTCGGATAATATATTCCAATTACGAGTTTTTATACTTTGTTGCAATAATTGATATATTTTCTCATTAACATCATAATTATAATTATAATATTTATTTTTGGTTTCATTCTTTTCATATAAAACAATTAAATTACACTGCGGTGTTTTCAATATAGATGAAATATTACCCTGATATTTATATATTAAAATAGTAGGTCTACTCCTATCTTTGTTTAAATTACGAATATGCATCGATTTATAGCGTGGTATATCAAAGCTAACCTCACCGCTAAGGGGGTCTTGAGTAAAAACATAAATATTATATTTAAATAATTCTTCTAATCCGCGATAAAATAAACGCGGATCAAAAAATACCACATTGGATTCTATTTGATTACGAATCTGATCATCAGTATAATCATACATTTCTTGCTTATATAATTGGGGGTAGGTATTTTGTAATAACATCGAACGTATGTTTTGTCCAATAATAACACGTTCATTATTATTTACTTTTTGGTAATTTTGATAATTATATACAAAGGCTACACAATGTATAAAAGAATTAATATCATTTATAGTACCATAACGACCAATTTTAATATCTTGAGTTACGGGTAATATTTTACTTAATATCGAATCAAGTAATGGTGGTAATTTACTAATCCGATCCGGAGGAATAGTATTATTAGAAGAACCTAATACCCCAGTCACTTGTTGTATTTTTAATTTACCTTGATAATATTCATCAAAATTCCAATTAGGTTTAGCATAACAAGATGGAACATAAGAATATTTTTCGATATCTAAATCATTAAAAAAATGGGCCTGGGGTTTATACATTCCAGGGTAGGGTGCATCTACATACGGACAAGCAAAAGTAAATCCGTAATTACTGGTGCCATAATAATAATCCCGAGGATACTTTAACGTAGGATAACCAGGAAAAAGTCGATTATACTCTTGTTCTTCACCTGGTTTAAGTATAATCGGTACCGGTTTAACTCTACGTGAATATTGATTTGGAAAAATATCCGGAAATACTTTACGTAATATCTCCAAACGTTCTTTATTACTCTTTGTCCAACATCCAGATTTTAACATAGAAGGCATAGTTTCAATAGTATATTCTTGTAAGGTGCTTTCAGAGTCAATATTAAAATCCTGTTCAATTAATTCGGGCTGTAATACCGGTATTGATTTACCCAATAACTCACGAATTTTATTTTTAAATGATATAACATACATATAATATAATACCCGCCAAATATTTATGAAATAATTTAAAGTTTGAGCACTACTAGCTTTACTTACATT
>Ga0114930_10003715_pt1 | contig 13225 bp, 7 predicted proteins | sample AnhtaG_FD_87300 | JGI IMG/M metagenome (GOLD analysis project Ga0114930, IMG submission 87300) | Deep subsurface microbial communities from Anholt, Denmark to uncover new lineages of life (NeLLi) - Anholt_01485 metaG | ecosystem: Environmental > Aquatic > Marine > Oceanic > Sediment | place... | reverse complement strand
GCTATCGGCCAAGCGATAAGATTACTCAAGATCACCCATTTTGTGAATTGTTTGGATAAAAGAAAGATGATCTTCGATTCTGTCGCGCCCAAAACTTTGCGGATGCCTATCTCTTTGGTCCGCTGTTCGGAAATAAAGGCAGCCAAACCGAATAATCCCAGACTTGCGATGATGATGGCCAGAAGGGAAAAGGCAAAGAAAATCTGGCCAGTTCTCTCTTCGGCCTTGTATATTTTTGCAAAATGATCATCGAAAAATTCGTACTCAAAGGCCTGATTACCTGCAAATCTTAGCCAGGTGCTTTCCAGAAAGGCCAGGGTCTCCCGGATCCCTTCGGAATTTATCCGCACAGAGACAAAACGGCCTCTATTATTCGGGCCATATAAAAGGACGATCAAGGGCCGAATCTGAAAATGCAGGCTTTCAAAGTGAAAATCTTTCATCACTCCGATGATCGTAAAAGTTTGTGCTTGCTCCTGAGTAGGCCCCAAGGCGACGATCTGCTTGCCGACAGGATCTGTCAATCCCAGATCTTTCACCGCCGCTTCATTGATGACAACCGTTTGCTGGTCGGCTTGTCTCCCTTCTTCAAAATACCGACCAGTCGCCATTTCGATCTGGTAGGTGTCGACAAAATGCGGATCTGTAAAATAGGTCCAAAGAAGATGGGTTTCCTCCCCTGTTTCACCGGCTAACTTGAAAGCGGAATTTCCGAAAGTCTGCCCGATGAGGCTACCGGTGTTTGAGGCATTGTCGACACGCGCATTCTTCACCAGTTCCTGCCTGAATGTCTGGATCTGGTTTCCTAGGTCGTCAGTCTTTTTCACGATAACGACCTGGTCCTTGTTAAAGCCCAGATTCATGTTCTGAATGTATTTCAACTGTTTATCCACAATGAATGTCCCGATGATCAGGACAATCGAGACAGTGAATTGAAAAACCACGAGAATATTTCGAAGGTTGGATTTTCTTGTTCTCCCAATAGTTTCCGACTTCAAGACAACAGCGGGATCAAATGACGCAAGGAAAAAAGCTGGATATATCCCGGCTAAAATACCAATAAACAGGACCACTCCCAATAAAAAGGGGATCGTGTATGCATTTTCAATGTATGGGATGGCCAGTTCTTTTCCTGTGATATTATTAAAAGAAGGAAGGAGAATTTGGACGGCAATCAACGCGAAAAAAACCGCCACAAAACTCGTCAACGTAGTTTCTGCAAGAAATTGCCGGATCAACTGGGTCCTTTTGGATCCGACAGTTTTTCGGATGGCCACTTCCCTGGCCCGGTTTACGGACCGCGCTGTAGCCAGATTCACAAAATTGATGCAGGCAACAAGGAGAATGCCCAGTGCAATGATTGAAAATATATAAACGTACGCGATATCTCCGTTTGGCTCCATCTCATACTCGAAATGAGAATGCAGATGGATATCGGTCAAAGGCTGGATAAAATAACCATATTCCCCTCCTGATTCATAAAATTGCTCTAAGGATATTCCAATGGCTGCTTGAATCTGAGGTCCGACATACTTTTTGACCAGTTCGACAAGTTTTTCTTCGAAAGCTTGAGGAGAAGCACCCTCTTGCAGAACCAAATATGTGTAATAATTATTGCTGACCCAGACGGGACTCCGGCTGTCCCCATAGGTCGAGAGGGAGGCCAGGAAATCATAATGAAAATGAGAATTCCTGGGGGTGTCTTCCACCACACCTGTTACCAAATAATCTCTCTGCCTGTCTGCGTTCAGGGATTTTCCGATGGGATCTTCATCCCCAAAATATTTCAATGCCATCGAACGGGTGAGGACGATGGTGTTGGGTTCAGCAAGAGCTGTTTTCATATCCCCAGTTATAAAGGAAACCGTAAACACTTCAAAGAAGGACTGATCCACCCAAAAGACCCTCTCCTCACTGAATACCTTGTCTTCATACCGAAACACCGGATAACCAAAATTCCTTAACCGCGTAGCTGCTGTGATCTCCGGGTATTCCCTCACGAGAGTTTGCGCCATCGGAGAGCAGGTGACGACCCCATCGAATGCGCTATTGTTGATATATCCTTTGATGCCGACCCGATAGATCTGGTCCGCTTTTTCGTGGTAACGGTCGAAGCTTAACTCATCCAGCACAAAAAGCACGATCATCAGACAACAAGCCACCCCGATTGCCAATCCGAAAATATTGATGAACGAAAATCCTTTGTGCTTTAAAAAGTTACGTATAGCAATTTTGAGATAATTTTTAAACATGACTCTCTCCTCATCTAATCTATACGAATACAGGCTTTATAAGGTTCATACCGGATTAAATATCCTGGTTTTTTTTAAAAAATTACAACATAATAAACAAAAAAATGACGGTAAAAGGTCTTAGGCACTAGAGTGGCATAAACCGGAAAAATATGAATTTAGAGGAGCTTTACGACCGCTATGGAAAAAAATTGTATCATTGAGGGAGACAGAAATACCTTAGATTTTAACCTCTGGGGTAGTATCTATTTTTGGCTTATCAGGCCTGTGACCAAAGCCGATACTCTCTAGGCATTAGAACAGTTTGATAAAGTCGAATCCATATCCCTTTTGCCGTATTTCAGGATCAAGGAGGCCCAAAAAGGGATATCCAAAGACTTCGACTCGATTCCATTCGATTCCATTCCATGGTCTTTCTACATCTCCAAAAATTTATTCCCTAACTTTGCTTCTTCCTGGCTAAAGGAAGCCATTCTGGAGGCTGTTATGGGAACAGCTCAAATCGGATTGGCCAGAAAAATCTACAAAAACCAGAAAGGCCATTTCCCTGAAGAAATTGCGGCACTCGTACCTGATATTTTGGAGAAAGAACCGATTGATCCTTTCACGGGGAATCCATTCATCTATAAACTTCAGGAGGATGGATTTGTCATTTACAGCGTCGGATCCAACGAAAAGGATGACGAGGGTCGAGGAACTTTCCAAGTTACCAAGCTCGTCATGGAAAAAGACGACGATTGGCCCTGGAAAGAAAAGGGTAAATAATAGGCATCTATTCAGAGAGAAGCAAAGTTTTGGGGTCCAATTTTATCTTTAAATCTCCGGGAGAAGGATTGTCATAATTCTTGACCAAACTGAGACGCACATGTTCGTCTTGGTATTTTAGCGTGATGAGCACATCGATGTGATCCAGATATCCTTTGAGCTCATGAGGCAATCCCTTTTCATCGAATAAGGGATCATCCGCTTTCAGGGAAGCACTGAACCAAACCCGCAGACCCATTTTTTTGGCGAAATCTTTGAACTTCTGCAAATCTTCAGCCGTGGATTTCCGGAAATCGTACCCATCCACCATGATCGAATCGGCAGCAAAATCCGCACAATCGATCATAGCCTCCACCGTTTTCAACACCTGGTCTGTGCTGGCCGCATCCTGTTTAAAATTCATGATCACCCGGTTTCGGATGATCTCATCATGGACATCGACAGCTGATTCCAGTTGCCGTTTCTTGGCGATCTCTTTGAAGATATCCTCATACCACGTGATGATATAATCCACGCGACTGGCATAAGAGACATGGATAACAGGTTTGTCCTGAAACAGTTTGTCCGTTGAAAGGTGAACGAGGCAGGCGGTTTTTCCCACGCCTTTTTGGGAGGCAAGCACGCCGATGTTGCCATCCTTCAAGCCGCCGTGGATGGCTTTTTCCAGAATCCGCAAAGGACTTCTTCTAATCAGCTCTTTTTTAACCATGCTGTCGTCTCCTTATCTATTAGAAAGTTTCTTTTTGTTTCGATTCACGATACTCTTCTTTTAATGCCTCGGCAATGCTGGATGGAACCTTTCCGTATTTCAAAAACTCCATCGTGAATTCCACCTTTCCCTGTGTGAGCGAGCGGATTGTGGTGGCATAGCCGAACATCTCGCTCAACGGAACTTCGGCATCCACACGGGCAAAGGTGCCGTCCTCGACCGTACTGATGATGATCCCGCGTCTCTGGTTGATGCTGGAAAAGTAATTCCCGATGAATTCCGACGGCCCTTCCACAGAAAGCTTCATGATGGGTTCGAGGATCTGGGGCTTGGCCTTCAGGTAGGCCTCTCTAAACGCCTTCCTGGCAGCCGTCTGAAATGCTATGTCCGAAGAATCTACCGGGTGTGAATGGCCGTCGACCAGAACAGTTCGGATCGAAGTGACAGGAAAGCCGATAAGCCGGCCTTTTATCAACGCACTCTGAAATCCTTTATCACAGGAGGGGATGTATTCCTTCGGGATGTTTCCACCCTTGACTTCATTCACGAACTCATAGGAGCCACCGCTAAAGGGTTCGATGTAGCCGATAACCCGTCCGAATTGACCTGCTCCGCCGGTCTGTTTTTTGTGGGTGTAATCGAATTCTGCCCGCTGACTGATGGCTTCCCTGTAGGCAACCTGCGGCTTCCCTGTTTCCACTTCTGTTTTATATTCCCGTTTCATCCTCTCTAGGTAAACATCCAAATGCAGCTCGCCCATACCCTGGATGATCGTCTGTTTGGATTCGGGGTCCACATATGTTTTGAATGTGGGATCCTCCTTCACAAACCGCTGCAAAGCTTTAGCCAGATTGTCGGAACTTTTATTATCCACAGGTTTCACGGCCAAAGAGATCACGGGATCTGGGACAAAAATCGAAGTCATCGAGTAATTCAAACCAGGTGTGACAAAGGTATCCCCTGACCTGCAATCGATGCCAAAAAGCGCAATGATGTCGCCGCTTTCAGCCTGGGAGATATCTGTCATAGTGTCGGCATGCATCTTGACCAAACGGCCCACACGGATAGTCTTTTGGGACCTGGTGTTAAGGAGTTGGTCTCTTTTTTGAACCGTTCCTTGATAGATACGGAGATAAGTCAACTGGCCATAGGGCCCGTCCTCCAGCTTAAAAACCAATGCCACACAACCGGCATCCGGATCTGATTCCAATTGAACTTCCTTGCCATTACGGTCCAAATCCTTGGCATAATTGACCACATCGGCCGGATTGGGGAGGTAGCGTACAATGGCATCCAAGAGGGGCTGAACTCCTTTATTCCTGTAGGCTGAACCCATAAAAACAGGCGTCAGATCCCCGGTAATCGTTCCAGCGTGGACAGCCTGATAGATAAACTCTTCTGACTCCCTTCCTTCGAGTACAGCCTCCATCAATTCTTCCGAAAACATGGACACCACATCCAACATCTCTTCTCTACTTCTAGCCGCTTGGTCTTTGAGTTCAGGCGGGATGTCTTCGATCCGGACCCTTTCCCCATCATTGCCGTCAAAATAAACAGCTTTCATGCTCACAAGGTCCACCACCCCTTCGTGCTTATCCTCGAGCCCGATCGGGATCTGCATCAAGACGGCATTTCGGCCGAGACGATCTTTAAGCTGATTTTTCACCTTAAAAGGATCAGCCCCGATCCTGTCCAGCTTATTGATAAAGGCAACTCGTGGGACCTTGTACCGCTTGAGTTGTCGGTCCACAGTGAGCGTTTGTGACTGGACACCCCCCACCGAACAGAGCACAAGGATGGCGCTGTCCAGAACCCGGAGGGATCGCTCGACTTCGATGGTGAAATCCACATGCCCGGGTGTATCGATGATATTGATGACATGATCTTTCCAGTTGACGGTCGTGGCAGCCGAAGCGATGGTGATCCCCCTTTCCTTTTCCAGTTCCATCGAATCCATGGTGGCGCCTTTGCCATCTTTTCCGTTTACCTCATGGATCTTGTTGATTTTTTTGGTATAAAACAGGATCCGCTCTGTCAGTGTCGTCTTGCCGGAGTCGATGTGCGCACTGATCCCTATGTTCCGCATCTTTTCAATACTCGTATTCATCTGTACACAATCCTTATCTCTGCTTTAATTATGGGGGATTAAAGTGTCGTCAGAAAGATATTTTCTGAGTTCTGATTGTACTCGATTCTGTCGATTAAATCAATAGATGAATCCGCCCTAAATTGCCGTTAGACAAGCATCTCCCCGGAAATGGTTGGGATCACCGCGCATCTTAATCTTGACATGCGTAACCAATACGGTTACAATAAATCAGTGATTAAAAGTTTTGCGCACAAGGGTGTAGAAGATTTTTTCTTTAATGGTTCCAAAAAAGGTATTCAAGCCCGGCATGCACAGAAATTGGCAGACATTCTTGATCGGCTTAATGCATCAAATCTTGTTACAGACATGAATTACCCAGGTGCAAGCTTACATCAACTTAAAGGAAAAATGAGAATACGGAAACGACCTCCGACACACCCAGGCGGTATTTTAAAAAGACATTATTTAGAACCTCTGTCCTTAACGATAACAGAGCTCTCAAAGAGACTTGGAGTATCAAGAAAAACCCTTTCCAAGATTATTAATGAACACGGTTCTGTTACCCCAGAGATGGCACTGCGTTTGTCGAAGGCGTTCAACACGACACCTGAACTCTGGCTTAACCTGCAGCAAAATTATGATTTATGGCATGCTTCTCGAAAATTTAATGATTGGAAAATGGTTGAGTCGATTGCAGTGTAATCAACATATTTGAAGGCTTCTTTTTGGAAATCCTCCTATTTATCCTCCTCTTTGTTTGCATCGAGACGGCGCTTTTTTTTCACATAAGGAATGCCTTTGGCCATCCAGTCGGGCATAGGTTTATCCTTTAAATAGTGATCGAAATACTGCTTCATGCGCATTTGAAAATCTTTCTGGTTTTCTTCTTTGGCAAGATGATGCGGCTCCCCGGGATAGGAAAGGAAAATCACTTCTTTGCCGAGATAACGGGCGGCATTGTAGTATTCCAACGACTGGATCCAATCGACCGATCCATCCTCTGTCCCATGGAGCAGCATAAACGGGGTGGTAATTTTATCGGCGTTCTGGATCGCTGATTGGCTGCGGTATAGCTCGTGGTCCTTCCAGGGATCTGTTCCCATGCGTCCCTGGCTGCGAGAGTAATAAGAGTGGTTGTTGTTTCCCGAACCTTTAAAGACCTGGTTGAACTCCCCTTCGATGCAGGTCGGAGGGGCACCAGAGACAACACAGGCAAACATATCGGTTTGGGTCACGATAAACGAAGTCTGGAACCCGCCCCAGCTGTGCCCCTGGAGACCGATCCTTTCCGGATCAGCATAGCCCAGTTCGATCACTTTTTTCACAGCACTGCTGACACAATCCAACGAAGAGGTGCCGGGCTTTCCGATCTCGAACACGATATCCGGCATTAAAACCAGATAACCATCACTGGCATAGGCCGACATATGGGGCCTGTCATCATAGGTCGGCATGGAATACTGGTGATGGCGCTGGGACATCTTTTCGTAAAAATAAACCAACATCGGATATTTTATACCCTCTTTATATCCTGCTGGGAGAGTCAGAGTGGCCTGAAGTTTATGTCCTTTGCTGTTGTTGTAATCGACCAATATCCGGCGACTCCATGCATAGTCTTTTTGTTGGGGATTGGCATCAGTCACTTTTTCCGGATCCTTAAAATTGAGATCGTTCACATAATAATCCGGGAATTCCACGAACGTCTCGATGGTATACAGGATTTTGTCCGCTTTTTTGGCTTTGCGGGAAAATCCAAATCGTTTATCCTCAAAAATCAACCTCTTGGGTTCACTCCCCACATTCAGCAGATAATAGCCGGATTTTTTAGTCCATTCCCCATACGCGGAGAGTAGCAACGGTTTGGAGGTGTCGATGAATTTTTCTTCGGGATCCAATCGGACATACCGAAACTGGATTTTTTCTTTATCTCCAAGACCTTGAAGGATGTTCGACGGCTTTTTCCCATCCAACGGCAAAAGCCAGAGGTCATACTTATGGTTGACGATCACCGCCTTGCCGTCTTTAGTCCAGCCTGTAAGTCCAAAGGGAGGCTTTTCATTGGGGTGGTCGTCTTCTTCGTCTACAAATATAACCGGAGCCTCCGCCGATATATTCGTTGTCGTGCCTTTTTCGAAGTCATAAATCCAGAGCTGTTTATCTTTTAAATAAAGACAATGTCTGTTGTGCGGAGAGATTCCCAATGATCGACGAATTCCTTTAACAATGGATTTGCGTTCCCCGGTGGAAGTCTCCACCGAATAATAATCGGATTGTTGGGTCTCCACATCCGAAAGATAGGGCATGGCATCTCGTCCGACTCCCCATTTTCCGTCCCGAGAGAGGGAGATCGTGCGCATATTTTTGTCAGCGAGCTGCAGGAATTTTTTCTCTTTCAAAAGAAAAACAGACCTGTAGGAAAAATTCACATCATTCTCGAAACGCCTGGCCTGAGCGGACTGGATCTGTTCATCCTTCCAGTGCCAGATGTCCACATTCGGCAGTTCTTCTTTACTTTTTTCCGGCTTTTTTTCCTGTTCTTTGATGCCGGAGAATACCCGGGACAGGTCTTTGCTCCAGATAAGGGCCCTGTTCTGTGAGGATTCTGATGATCCAGGTCTTCTTCCTCTTTGGGGAATCACTCTCTCGGAAATCACCATGTTTTTGGGAAACTGGGAATCTTTGGAGGGATCGTATTCGAACCGGGTGAACGACTCCCCTTCTAACCCTGAAAAAGCAAGGAGGACATTGTCTCTTTCCCAATAATCTTTTTCCAGTTTTCCTCTCAGAAAGGCCAGGGCTGTGCCCTCCTTATCCCAAGCGATCTGAGCATAGTCGGCCTCGCCTGTATCCAATGGAACAAATCGCCCCGTCATCAACTTCATCAGGTACACACCATTGCCTCCTTTGTTGGCGGCATCGACGGTGTAAGCCAGCATGGTTCCGGGCTTGTTGAATAGATATTCCCTGACATTCCCGATGTTCTGGGAAAGTTCTGTCTCAAGATTGCGGAGCACAAGATCCGTTCCGTTGTGTTTGACTGCCTTGTCCTGCTTAGCCTTTTTCGCCGCAAAAAACTTAGAGTTTTTGGAAAAGTCAATAGCCTCTGTATTCTCAATCGTGTATTTATCTCCGGTTTCCAAATTCAGGAGTTCTCCCTTTTTGGGGACAGGTTTTTTATCCTTTTGCAGTTTTTTTGCCTCCGCCTTGGACACCCCTATCAGATATGCCGCCCATCGGGAATCCTCTGAAAATTTTGCTCCCGACCCGTAGGGAATTTCATATTTCTTATCCAACGACAAGCTTTTGATGTACAGGGTCGCATCTCCCCCATTGGGCCGAAGGGAATAACTGACCCAATTGCCATCGGCACTGATGGCCGGAGAAAGGATGTGCTTCCATTGGGGATAATCCTGCAGGGTCAACACTTTCTTTTCGCTTTGAGCAGAAAGCGAAAAAGCCAAAATCAACACTAGAAAAACCGATAACACACTTTTCCTCATGCCGTTCATGTTTGTCCTCCTTAAGAAGAAATATCTCATATCACATCTTTCTCTATTTCACAAATTAGGCATAATATTAACTTTATTTTTATCCATTTTGTGTGGGTAAGCTCTAATGGAAAAAGACATCAGGTATGTCTGCAGCGTCATTGAGGATCTAGCCTTCACGAATCGTTCTTCGAGGGAATCCGACTTAGTCGGGCCCGAGGACTGTTTGAGCACTGGACTATTCAATGCGAAGTGCTGAGAAGAGCTAGTCTCAAAGGATAGGAAAAGGACAGACAGGCGCAGTTCCGCAGGGCCGAGAAGGGCGATGAGGGAATGGCGTTAAAGATCCGAACTAGAGCGGAGGGCATGCCTGATGGCAAGGAAAATTTCAGATAAGTTTTTTCATTCATACCTGAGGCATTCGACGGGATCGCTTACCGCGGCTTTAATAGCCTGGTAACTCACAGTAAACAGAGCGATCAGCAAGGCTAAGACCGCCGATAAGACAAACGGCCACCATCCGACACCTGTTTGATAGGCAAAATTTTGCAACCATTTGTTCATAATGAAGTAAGCGACAGGCCAGGCGATAACGTTGGCTACGAGCACCCATTTGGCAAATTCTTTACACAGGAGCAAAAGGATATTGGCGGTGGATGCTCCCATAACTTTCCGCACCCCGATCTCTTTTGTTCTTTCCTCAGCCGTGAAGGTGGCCAGGCCAAAGAGCCCCAGACAGGCCACAAATATGGATAGAATGGCAAATATCAAAAAGATGCTCCGCATCCTGCCTTCGCTTTTGTACAAGAGATCGATTCTGCTATCCAGAAAGCTGTATTCGAACTGTTCTCCCGGGAAGATCTGCCCCCATTTTTGTTGAATAAAGCCGATTGCTCCCCTGACATCTCCAAGCATGATCCTGATCGAGATGGTGTCGAAATTTTCGGGATCGAGCGCCAACAAACAGGGTTCGATAATCCGGTGCAAGGATTTGAAATGAAAATCTTCTACGACACCAACAATCGTCAACTCCTTGAATTCAGTCAAACTTATGAACCTGAGCAATTTTTTGCCAACCGCTTCTTCAAGTGTGTACCCGATTTCTCTGGCAGCCGCCTGATTGAGCATGATGGCTCCATCGATATCCGTGCTGAATTCTTTGGAAAATTGGCGGCCATGAGTAACTTCGAATCCATATGTGTCCACAAACTCATAATCAACGTTCATGAAAATCAGCGGAAAGATTTCATCGGTATCGCCCCTCTTAAAAGTTGTGTCTGAAAACATGGCACTTCCGGGAACATTGGAGGAAACAGCCACCGATTTTATCCGTGAATCCTCTTTCAGTGTGTTACGGAAGGCCTCGATATTTTGGCGAACCTGTTTGCTATCTGCGGAGAGGATGACTACATTCTCTTTGTCAAAACCTAAGGACTTTTTCTGGATATAGTCCATTTGCTTGAAGATGATGAGTGTGCCGATAATTAAAGTGATGGAAATCACGAATTGACTGACGGCCATGCTCCTGCGGAAAATCGATTTCCCGGTTCCGGATTGTGCCCCTCCTTTCAACACCTTGGCAGGATGGAATCGTGTCAGGTAAAAAGCCGGATACAAGCCAGCCAGTAATCCCGCAGCCAAAGCGATCCCGATAAGAATAATCCCGTTACCCATCTGAAAGAGCATGTCTAAAGACAATAATTTGCCCGAGATCGAATTAAAAACGGGGAGGAACAATCTGATCAGCAAAACAGCCAGGACCAATGCAATGAAGGCAAGAAGCACGGATTCTCCCAAGAATTGCCCTCGGAGTTGGCGTTTGTGTGCTCCGACAGTCTTGCGAATCCCGACTTCTCTGGCTCTTTTGTTAGCGCGGGCTGTGGAAAGATTCATGAAATTGATGCAGGCTATGATCAATATCAAAACGGCAATGGCCGAAAAAATATAAATCGACGTCATGCTGCCCTGAGGTTCGATTTCAAACTCTTGAGCAGGGTGGAGATGGATGTCCAAAAGGGGGTACAATTTTAGCTGAAACACATCGTTGACATCTGTTTCCGGTCCGACAACTTTAGCAAAGTCCGCTGCCATATATTTGGTTAAAAAGCTCGAGAATTTGTCCTCCAATGCCTCGATATCCGTCCCCTCTCTTACCAGCACATGCGTATACAGGAAATTATTGAACCAAGTGTTCAATTGCTCTGGAGGATAGGAAGAGATGGATGCTAAAACATCAAATTGGACATGAGAATTACGGGGAATTTCTTCCAAGATGCCGGTAATCTGGAAGTCGGCCAATGTCCCACCCCAATCAACGGTGAGAGATTTCCCAATGGCATCTTCCGTTCCAAGATATTTCATGGCATTTTCGCGGGTTAGAACCATGGACTTCGGTTGCGCTAGAGCTGTTTTTGGGTCGCCGCTTTCCAGCTGAAAATCGAAGATCTCGAAGATGGAATTGTCGGCGACAATCAGTTGTGTTTTGTGAAAAATGTTCCGGTGGTCTTTGACGGATAATTCATTCCTGTGCAGTCGGACATAATTCTCGATTTCCGGATAGTCACTGACCAAGGCCGGTCCATAGGTACCGCCGGTGATCGGGGCTTGGCCGTGCATATTCCTGAAGTCGAATTTGCGTTCAACACGGTAAATCCGTTCGGCATTCGTATGGAACCGATCATAGCTCAACTCATCCTGTACCCATAGCCATATCATCAGGCACGCGGCCAAACCGATGGCCAGGCCGGTCAGGTTTATCAAAGAATACAATTTGTTCCGAAACATGTTTCGGAGTGCGATCTTGAAATAATTCTTCAACATATTTCCCTCCAGGAAATCTATTAACTCACTATTTCTTACGAAATCAAAGGATTAATAGTTCACTTTCTCAAGAACGGAATCTTTCTGAAAAACTGGATTTCCATCGGTTAAAACAAAAAAAAGAACTCTTCTAAATGTTTTTGAAACCTTTTTGTTTTTGCTGCGTCTAATTATATGAGTGCAATTTGCATACAAATGAAAGGACAATCAGATGATACTTTTATCCAGGGGTGAAGAAATCATTCTTTTGGCGGTCTATAAGCTCCAGAGCAATGCCTACGGCGTGACCATAAGAGAACAGGTCAACGATGATATCGGGCGGTATTGGCCGTTTGGCGTCATCTACAAAACCCTGAAAAAATTGAAGGCGAAAGGGTATGTGGAAAAAATCGCGAGCGATCCCGTCTCGGAACGTGGCGGAAGAACCCGGTATTATTATGAGATCACCCCTGCAGGAATTTCAGCCTTAGAAAAGATCCTCAGCATCCACTCCTCGATCTGGCAGGGAATCCAAGACCTCAGTTTCGAAAAAAAAGCAAAATAAATGGCTAAAATCAAGACAACGCCTCCCCTAGTTCCCAATCTTATTCTAAAACTGTTTCTCAGAGGGGAAGATTTTTCTGAGTTTTCCGGTGACATCGATGAGGTTTATCGATACAAAATCGACTGTGGACTCAAAAGTCAAGCAAAAATCTGGTACTGGCTCCGTGTGCTAGAGTCAATTCCAGGATTTATTTCGGACAAAATTTATTGGAGGGTAGTCATGTTGAAAAATTATCTTAAAATCACACTAAGGAATTTCCAGCGTCATAAAGGATATTCCTTTATCAATACCGCCGGATTCGCCATCGGTATGGCCGTCTGCCTGTTGATTCTCATCTATGTCCGTCATGAATTGAGTTATGACAATTATCATAAGGATGGAGAGAGGGTTTACCGGATCGCTCAGGACATCCGCACCCCAACCTCTAACCGGGTTTTTGCCCCGATATCACCGATGGTGGCCCTAACACTAAAAGCCGACTATCCCCAAGTCGAGCAGGCCGGCCGCGCCTTAGTAACATCCCTAAGCCGATTGGTGCGACGGGGGGACACATTTTTT
>Ga0114930_10003714_pt1 | contig 13226 bp, 12 predicted proteins | sample AnhtaG_FD_87300 | JGI IMG/M metagenome (GOLD analysis project Ga0114930, IMG submission 87300) | Deep subsurface microbial communities from Anholt, Denmark to uncover new lineages of life (NeLLi) - Anholt_01485 metaG | ecosystem: Environmental > Aquatic > Marine > Oceanic > Sediment | place... | reverse complement strand
TTTTGGGAGTATGTTCAAGCATCTGTGAGTTACTTTCCCAAGCTCAGGATGACCGCCACTTATAACACAACTGAACGCTTTGGGTATAAAAAAATAAGAATTTTTTCGAGACTGTAGCAGAAAGGTTTCAAGGCCAGAGCGCCATAACCCGCCCAGCACCAATCCAGCTTCAGTGAGACGGTGGTCCCGCCAAAGATTCGCCTTTGGTGTGAGGCCTGAACCTTTTCGTATGCTTACAGTGGGTCTTTCCCCAACGGTATATTTCGGCACACTTATAACATAACTTATATCGGGTAGTGTCAGATTAAGTCTTGACTATTCCAAATAATTATAGGATGCATGCCAAATAAAAGAAGCTTTCTATTCACCATCTTCCCAATATGGTTGCACTATCGTAGAATCACTTGATTTCCACTTCTTCTTTGCTGTACTAATAGGAATTTGAATCGAAATAATTATTGGAAGATAGTTTTGTATAAATAATTTATTAAGAACCTCAGAGTCGAGCAGTGGAATTTTTGTAGCAGCTTGTATGTTTCTTAAAGCTATATCTAAAGCCATCCTATACTTCTGCCTAGAAAGTAGCTTCCGGATCTGGCGCTTAATTAGCATCAGGCCGCGTTTTAAATACTGTGGCATGCCAAGTCGATAATATTTGTTCGATAACTGTCTATAATGTTCATCATTGACTAAATCTTCAAAAATTGAAATGTGTTCCGTAGGAGCATGAGATCTAATGCAAATAGAATCAACTGAAATATCTTCATATGTATTCAAAACTCCCTCTAAAATGGCAAGATTAGCCCTTAATCTAGAAGAAGTTACCTTTCCACGCAAAAGACTAACTGCATTTTTCAATCCGAAAACGTCAATGTCTATTTGAATTTTATGCTTAATCCCTAACAAAAAGGGGGAGATACTAGCATGTAAAATCTGTATTGCATCCATTATATTGGTTGGAAAATCCTTGGGATAACGCCATGCAATGCAATTAGCTTCTGCTTCAATACCAAATTCATTAAATATTGGTAACAAGAATGACTTTGCTAGTTTACTTTCTTCTTTTCCACTAACAAAACTAATTCTTTTTCTTAAAGGTTCACAAATTGTTTGTATTGAGCTCTTTGGCAATTTAAAAGGCAGGACGATTTCCAGAGCTCCAAAAGCTACTAGTTCCTCAATTATAAATGGTATACTCTGAAAATCAGGTATGACATGATAAAGCTTTTTAGTTTTATTATAAAATTGTCGGCAGAACAAAGGTCCACTATATAAAATACGATTATAGCCCGAGTGATTAACCATCTCATAAGAGACCAAAATAAAACTAATTATTGTCGAAGAATGCTAAATCTAAAAATGTACATTAGCTATGCTCAAACAACGACATTTAAGGGCACATCCAGGATAAACCAATTTTGCCTGAATATACAAATGCAATAATAAAATAATGTGCTCAAATTACTTAACTCTTGAAAAAAGACCTATATCTTCTGGCTTAAAATTTTGAACTTTTTTTCTCACTTGTGATGATTTCCATCTTTTTAAAAGCCATTGCCTTCGCCATGTTTTCACTAAATCATCATACTTCACATTATAATAGATTAATTCTTTATTTTCATCTAGTAAAAATTCCCGAAAATTCTGCGCAAGAGGAGCAACAAAGACCGAACGTTTGTGACCTGAATACAATAATTCTTCTTCATCAATATTTAGCTTTCGTGCAATATCTCTTAGTACCTGAAATTTCGCCATCGATCCTCTTTCACCATAACGTGAAAATCTTAGTTCAGGGCCATCAAAAACGCTGATTAGCTTATTGTACAATGATTGTGGAATGTGAAAAGTGGAGTAACCTTTTGTGTATCCAATATATTTAAACTTATTATTCCCATGAAAACTTATACCTTTATACTGAGGTGTATTGCTACTATATGCACCACAAGTGACGACAAGTGCTATATCGGTAACTATCCGTTTTAGATTACGTGTCAGCTGATTTCGATAACGCTCAAAATACATCTCCCGGAATTCATTTGAAAGAATGATATAACATAAAAGCTTGCCACTAGTTAGAAATGAATATGGGGGGATACCTATACATGTATTAAGGTCCATTATATAAGCTAACTTCTTAGCCCTAATTTTCTTAAACCTCCTGTCATTCCATCCTATCCACTCATCTCTTACACTCAATTGTCTAATACTTGAACCAAGACAACCAAGGGCCATCAAAGGTTTAAGACTATGTCCTTCATCATATAACAAAAATTTAAACCTTCGTCCTGGACGGTCTCTCGTAGGGAAGGAACTCCATAATCGAAAAAAATCAAAAAAGTCAAAATCTTCTTTAGAATGACAAAATTGAAGAACCGGCTCAATTTTCAGTGGTGAAAGGTCTTCGCCTTTTAATACTCGAGATAAATATTGTTTCTCATTCTCTTTTAAATATGGCTTGCGTTGCAAAGCTAACCTGATACATTCTCCCCTATACTTCTTGGCTTCATCCCTTTTTGTTGCGGAAGTATCATGTTTATTGAAATTTTCAATATGTTTTAATAAAATTTTTCGTAGTTCTTTGTATTCAGTATTTCTTTCCATTCACTATTTTGTCAATATAATTAGCTTTTCAATTTAGATAGCGATTTAAGAATTTCATTTCTTCCCGCTACGCCGGCAAAATAAAGTCCACACCAAAGAAATATAGTTCTCAGAATATTTGATAATACCTCATTTATTTCTTCGCCAAATATTTCCTTGTATGTGTAAGGATGGAAAAAAAGCATGAGAATGAACAAGAGACTTAAAATAGAAAATAAAAATTTCTTCATACGTCTAGTTCTTATTTTTATGGGCATTCTCGTTGGAGGAATTACATTGCTCGCATCATGAGAATTATGCGATGGTAACTTTTGAGAACAGCTCAATTTTAAGAGGGTCATATCCCCAGAAAGTCTTGGTAAGATTTTAAAGGAAAGTTCATAACGACCATACAATCCATCAATCATTTCCCTTCCAGTAATTTGCTCGATTCCAGGATCACTTGAGTCAATATTAATATTGAATTGATTCATATCAAAGACTTCGTTCTCAAAAACCTTTGGAATAATCTGGCAAATTTCTAAACCATAAGCTTGATTTGATAAAAGTGAATAACCATGAGTATAGAATCCACAGGAATCATCCTTCCCTATTTTTTGGGGTAAAAAAAACTTTTTAGGTCTATGTAATTGTTGTAACCTTAGAACTCTCCAGAAACAAACATTTTCTAATGTTTTAACATTTGAAAAAATTCTCGTGATATTTACCCAATTGTTATTCTCAGTGTTTCGATCTGGGGCGACTTCCACATGCTGGTCAAACATGCTTCTGTAGTCCTCCCAAACATATGCGTTGTCATCTATTGGCTTGGGTAGAAGGTTCGGGCTATCTTCGGGGGCTAAGAAGTCTCTTAATGTTCGAAGCTGCCTGTCCGTCAGTATCGGGGGTTCTCCTTGCGCAGGAACAGCTAATCGTTCCAATTTAGGAAAAGGCATGTTGCTTTTAGAGCGTTCTTGAAATTCTCGTTCGAGATTAACGTGAGATATATCGTTTGTTCTGCACTCAGAACTTAGTGTCCCTTTTTCTGGGTCAAAGAAAAGCAGGTCGTAGTTAATCAAATCATTCATCTCGAGGTAGAAAAACGAAACTGCCTGTCTGTTCTCATTCCAAAGAACCCGGAATCTTCGCAGGGGAAAGCACAGTTTCGAAAGACTTTCATTATCACGCAGATATAGGATGCCGCGGAGATTACGAAGTTCATTGTCTTTTGCCTTAGAGACTTTATTCTGTAACCCGATGTTTTGGTATCGAAACCAATATGGGACACCTGTTTCACAACTGAGTATAGGCGGAATATGATATACATAAGGTACGTGAGTCGTTGTTAACATCACCAGATTTGGAGCTTTGGAATCACCTTTCATAAATAGATCTGCCTAAATTAAATAATGTCGGTCAACCTAGAAATAGAACTGTCTTTACTAACACATCTCAAAACGATTTTCCAAGTATCAAGATATTAGCCTGGCTTTTACTATATTGCAACTACAATCGTCTATAGGTCGGGGATTTTCACTTTGTCTGGGCAAAAACAAAAAAGGCTACAAATCTGGCAAAACTGGCAAGCCTAAACAAGCGCATACAAGCCTAAGTTAAAAAATGTTGCCCCAAAAAACCGCGTTTTTGACCGCGCCAGGCAGGACTCAAACCTGCGACCTCCAGTTTAGGAAACTGACGTTACAACTTTTAAGCAAGCTGTGTTTGTGTGCCGCTTTTGCCCTTCATGCTCGTGGGTTCCATCTGCGGTGACCTGTGTTCCTAATAGGACCCCTTCTTTCTATCAATCATTAACTATGTCTTTCTGCTAACGTTGCGAATCAGGGGCCGAGGCACGAGGTCCCTCTGGATTCGCTTGTTAGCAATATACAATTTTTCGCAGCCCACCAATCACTAAGCAAGCTGACCTTAATATTTCCTGGTATTCCTTTTGAATTTCTTATACTTCTGGAACATCAATGAGAAATCGTCGTCGTTTACGGTGGCGAAATATCTTCAAGCACTCTCTCAAGTTTCTGCATAAGTTCCTCCAGGGCATCCTCTTGTGCCTGGGTCTTTTCTTGCACTTCAGATAATTTGCCCTGCATTCCTTGCGCCGTCTGTATCCACTCTTCTGCCTCGGCATCAAAAGCGAGGATCTTTTCTCGTGCTCCTGTAATGTCGCGAAGATCACGGATCAATTTCTGAAGGTGAACCACAGCTCGCATCCAATACTCTACTTCAACAGCATCAACCTTCGAGGACTGAACGACTGATTTCATGCCGGTGGTAACTAATGGCAGTTGCTTCCCGATGTCTTCAAGTTCTTGCAAACCTTCGTGTGAGTCCTTAATTTTCTGGAACTGGGAGGCAGCCTTCAGATCAAGGAGTCTTAGTTCATTCATCGCAGCATTGTACTCTTGTTCCATTTCGTAGACCGCGATCAACAGTGCCGTTTTCTTTTGAGCGACCACCAAGTCTTGCTCGGATTGACATGCCGACCAAGAAAAGAAGAATGCAACAAGTGAGACAAGTAACGCACCACACGCGATTTTATCAGAGGCATTTAATTTCGGCATTTTCATTATTTCCTCGACATGTGTATTCAGCAAAGATTGTAACAGATTCAAGGTTTGCCGAATACAAAAACACCCGACAAGAGAAGCACCATAAATGACAACAGTTGTATTTTCATGCACGTATCTGCTAACGCTAGGGCTCATTCGCGACGCGCAGCGGTGTCGATTGCAGCCCTTTGTTGGGCTTTTTCTCTGCTTCCGATGGACCTGCGAAGCCCCCTTGAAACCCCTGTTACTCGTGCGGGATAACGCGGTACCGTTGCTCCTTGATTCCCTTTGAAGCAAGGTAGGCGTTCTTGCAGCGCAAGGAACAGAAGTAGTGTCGGAAGTCGCCCTCCAAATGGGTTTTGCCCTGGCCGTCACCGGTCCACATATAGGTATACATTTCTTATGCTCTCCTACCAAAACACCTCGGCCACTCTTTTTGAAACCCTGCCTCTTCTATAAATTTTTAGTTTCATTCGTTTTGCAAACCAATAATGTGTCATTCCGGCGGACGGCCGGGTACGTGGCTGGTGGAAACAAAAGACAAATTTCAGAGGATTCTTTCCTTTACTATGGTGGGTGCATGAAAATTATCGACGGAAAACGTTTAGAGGGTGCCCCTCCACTTTTTTATTGAAGCGGTGGCCTATGGCTTGGACAATTGGTTTCACTGAGATCTTCACACTTATTACCATGATAATAGGCACTGTTCTATACGTGCGCATGGCCAAAGTCTTGGGAAGACGACGGTTGCGCTGGGGTTTGATAGGGGCAGGGGTATCTTATCTTGTTGGCATTCCTTTCAGCTTGCTAGGATCCTGGATATATGGTGTTGCGGAAAAACTCCGCTCGCCACAAGCTGCTGCTGTGCTTTACGTCGTGTCTCCACCGCTCCTCGTTGCCCTTGTTGCCACGGTGGTCTGGTTACTTGGTACGCGACTTCTCATCCGACCAGTGAAGAATAGAAGCCAACAAAGCACTGAAGGCGACGCGGCAGACCGCGCCCCTTAGCTCCACGGTTAGGAACAAAATGAAACAGTATGGAGAACGATATCACCTTGTACGGAGGTCCGGAGAATGTACGAGATTGCTTTAGTGCTACTGCCTGTGGTTTTTCCTATATCTGGCGGTGCTGCCATCATCCTTGCGTGGAGCAAGAGGCGCTCAGCGTTTCTTTGGGGGCTGGGAGGAGTTGCAGTGCCCATTGTTATTCCTCTTGTTCTCCTGCTCTTGTCAAGCAATCCAGAGATGAACGAGGAGAAGTGGTCAAAGAGCTTCGTCTGGGCCAGTTTCGTTGTCACTGCGCTGAGTATGCTGTTCATGCTTGGCATTGCAGGAGCAGCGGGAACGACGCCGCAGCCGGACGCCTCTGGGCCTGTCTATGAAACCACCGTCAAGAAATACCGCTATGGCCCCGTCATAAGCACGCGCACTAGGATGATTTCGAGCGGCAATCCCATCAGTACGGAAGGTATGGCATTTATCCAACTGCTCCTGTTTGTGGCATGGGCACGGGTCTTGACCCTCTGGAACGACCCTGATGTCGATGGCTATAGGTTGGTCTATGGCCTTTTTCTCCTCGCAGTCTGGATGCCCTGTTACTACGTGCATGTCTTCTGGGGTTTTCCATGGGCGGCTTTAATACTTTTTGCGGTGATTCTGCTGGGTAGTTTCTATGCAGCCATAAGAGGGGTCATAGCGCTGATTGAACAATGAATGAGCACCACCGAAGAAGAGGATCTGTCGTAACAATGGGTTCCAGCGGACAGACAGTACGGCGCGCTGGTGAGCTTTTCGTTACGCGAAAACCATATAAACATAGTTAGCTTGGACCAACATTATGTCAGACAATACCGAAGGATTCTTCGATTCAACTCTTGATCTCTTTGACCTCTACCGTCGAACTATGAAGGAAACTGCTCCGGAGCTATTTAGCAACCGTTACCAATAAAATGAAGCTCTCACCTTTTTCTTTTTCTATATCGGCTATTTCTGTGTTGGGATTTATCTTGATTGACTATAAGAAGCCATTACTGTTTCACTGTCCGCATGATACGCGTTTTCCCTTAACACGTAAAGGCTTTTCTGTAAAATGCTTGCGCCAATCCGTTTCTTATCAAGCGTCTGATATGATTTCCGTATAACATCCCGAACTTCTCGTCATATGGACCTTTAATATGAGGGCTTTCACAGCAAGTGTTTCTTTTGGGGGATTATGTCTTTTTCAGATCCCTTGATTCAATATACTAAGCTGATGCAAACCGTCACTGTCTTGCCTACCAATCCAACATGATCTATTCCCCCCGAAAATGATCATATAAATATGGTCGATCTCCATTTGCGTTGTCAAAAATGCTTTCCTTATCATCTTACTATCACGGGTAGATGGTATTGGATTACAACCTGGATGCACATGCCATTCGCCAAGGTAGACAACATAACCTCCGCTACGATTCCAAGCTTTATCGATTATACGCTGTGCAGGTTCTTTGCGTCGTATGAATGAGAACAAACCAGATTTGTCCTTTTTGTGTGGACCGGCAAGCTTAATTATCTCGTCATACTTTTCATACACCGATCCTAGCACAATCCCACCCTTCTCATGCATTCCTTTTTGGCGAGAATACAGCAGCATCTCATCAAAGGTAGCTGTAAGCATGGTTATTGTGTGACATCCATCTGAGTACCTGGTGTATTCGTTGTTCTTGTGCATATCGGACATGTTTCCAAAGGTTCAACAGGCCTATTGTATAGAGTATAGCTACTATGAGCAACATATTCTTCTCGGAGCTCAAAACCTAAGGACTCAAACTGCTGACGATCACCTATCCACGTTGTCAGAACACTTTGAGTTGGTGGATTTTCTATAATTTGTATTACGCGTTTACATGCTATTGCACAGAATAGCTCAAGGTCAATCGCTCCATATGGTGTGTAGGTTTGTTGACATCCAGCCTCCCTTCGATTGATTTGTTGGTCTTTCGCGACGCTATATTTAAAGCTACCGTCATTATTAAAACAGCATCGGTAGCAACCACCATTCTTGGGTACTACATAAAGAATATGCCCTGCAATTCCGTATCCTTCCAACCATAAATAAACAACGGGCTTATCTCCTTGAGCAACGAAAATGTCATTCAATCGGCGTTCTGCGGCCATATTGCTAGTAGCTGATATCAGAAGATCGGCTTCATCATATACATGGCGATTCTTAACTAGGATATCAAGACAGTTTTCAGGTAAAGCTTCGCAATTTACATATGGCAAATGTGATTCAATCGTCTGTTTTACAGCATCGACCTTTTTCATTCTTGCTGCCACTGCAGAACATCCACAGAGATGTCTAGCGACGTTGGTTTCTTCAATGTTCTCAGGGTCGGTTAACATGAACATCGAATAACCAGTCTTAGCCAATAACATTACTAAGGCACTACCGACAGAACCACAACCAATCACTGCGATGCAGAGATCTTTGTCTGTTTTCGAGTTCATAGCAGCAGTCCTCCATACTAACCGTTGTCTGTCTAGGCGTTTTACTTGGAAAGGAACGATGCCTTTATCCAAGCTCTTTGTATTATTAATCGCAAGATGTAGTGGAATCCGCCCCTTACGAAAACCATTGCATGGAAACTCTGGATGATTCCATGCAAATAGTATTGATTCTTGGTCTTGCTTAATTCTTGTTAATATATTTTGACCCTTGAAGTTCTTTAGAGCCTTTTTTGCATCCGGAGATATCGTCTCAATAAGTTTTTTAACATCTTTAAATGTTGTAGGCAATGTTGTGGGTATTGCCGCTAGGTCAATAAATAGAACCTCCATCCTATGAGTCATTTCACAAGTAACACCTAGGCGATCTAGCCATTTAACTGCAAAAGCTCTCGATGGAGCGATAAGATATGAAAAACCAAACTGCGAGGGATTTAACTTATATTGGACAAGGCGTGCTGTGCTTTCAGGGATATCATTAATCAAAAGCGTACCACATTGACTTCTGTCATTCCAATAAGCAAGAAACTCATTCTGAAAATCTGATTGAAATTCCCCCCGAATTCCTTTTTCAAGTGTATCTATGGCAAGATGTAAGATCTGACCGACAGCTCTTCCTGGCTGCTCATCGTTGATAACAATCAAAGATCGATCCCTTGTACAGATCTCATGGTCCTTATCCACATGCGGCGTAGGCCCAATCTCCAAGAACTCATTTTTAGCCAAGTAAATCTTTGGCACTTCGTCGGGGAAAGTCGGTGGAATTGCAACGAATAACAGGTATGAGCGGCTTTCACCATTGACAGTCACTGACCAGATCGTCCAATCTGGATTCAGTTTCGACACATGATTGAAATCAACACCATTAACTAAATCATGGTTTACTGAGTAATGAGACTGAAGATATGCGTACGCCCTTGTACGTATCTGCTCGTAATAGCTGCCTAAACTGATTTTATGCTGATCTGGCATCATCCCTTAAGATTGCAGGTGCTACAGTGTATGTTGCTGCAGTCTTACCTTCCAGCGTGCTGCAATCTACCCAGCGATCACCAAACTCCTTCTTCCAAGCCTTGCATGACTTTATTTTGTTTTCTTCACTCAATGCCTTAGCAGCAGCTGACTTCAAACGCTCTAACTCACCCAAAAAATGGCTTTTTTGCTCTGGTCTAAGACGACCAAGCAAGTCTTCAGTTTCGTCCACAGGATTTGATATTCGAAGCGACCCAAGCATCCGGGTATAAATCGCCCTGGCGAGCCCACCAAAACAGACATCATCTCTATCATTATATGAAAAGCTCTCTACAACTAGCACTGTATATACAAGTCCACTGGGAAGTTTGCCATTTCTTGCCGCATGATCCGACCAGGCTTTAAAGTATCTCACCATACGACGGAGTTGTTCCCCATTCGTTGACACCGCTTTCAAAAACCAATCTGTAATTGCTTTTGGATCGCTTGAATGCCATCCCTTTTCACCCTTTTCTGCGTGTAGATTATCACCATTCAGATCCGCATATATTGGTAAATCAAGGTGGTATTTACCTGCGTAAACAACACGGACACAAGTACGTTTGTCTATTGGTGGTACTTTCGTATGATTACGTACTGCATCTACAATCCATTTATGAACGGCCTCAGGCGTTGGCCAGTCACTATTGTCATTCTTGTCGAGATTCTGTAAATACACTCCGTCGTCAATATCGTACTCACCGCTTAATGGATTCACAATTGTACTCATTGCGTATGATCCCTGCCCACAAAATGTAGGCACAGGGATTCTTTCTGCATCTCTGAACGCATTCTTAATACACTCACGAACGGCATCACGTGCTTCTCGCAAGTTTTCCTTTCCTGAGCTTGATAGCTTAATAGACTCATGAAAGCTTGAAAACAGATCGTGACAATTGGCCATAACATCTCCCTACTTGTTTACTTCATTCTGCTCTGATTGAGGTAATCCTTGCATCTCAGGGTGTGCTTTTTGAGGTTCAAGTTGTTGCAATTTCTTAATATCAAGCGGTGCTTTTTTCGCCGCCTTAATTGGGCAAGTGGCTGCCATAACAATTAGGCATATGAACGTTGCGATTACAAGTAAGTAAAGGGTTGTGAAATGGTTTGCCCAATGAGCACGCCTGTTTGCATACTCGTCAGGTAGTATTGGTGAGCAGGTATAGTTATTTTTGTTGTAGAGACCCAAAGATGTTTCGATTTGGATCACTATGTCGCGATTCTTGTTAAACCCTCTATGTATTGCTGCTAGGAAATTCACCGAGACATAGGTAATCAAGACAAGAAATAGAATTAGGAATATTGATTCTAGCCACGATAGCTCCCCCTCCTTTGTCAGCAGCCATGCCAAACCAAGCCCAAATCCGAGTATCCATAGAGTAAAACTCGTACTTCGATCACGCATCTTATGAAGAGCGTTATAGCGTTCTTCAAGTTGCATCAGAATTATTTCAAGCTTTTTGTCGTCTGAACAACTCATAGTAATGCTCAAACTTATTTGTCTCTAGAACATCTTGCTGAGATAACAACTTTCCAACACTAGTTGCGTATCTCTGCCTGTTTCTCCAAAGCTGCCAGATCGGCGTCCTAAATAATCGTACCTGATTAACAGACGATGTCAAGCATTCAATTTAATACCCAGTTACTCACATTGGACGAGTTGGGGAACTGATGCGCTTGTCAAGGGCCAATAGTACCACGTGACATTTACGCCCTTGGGCTCCTCGCTCGCCATTTTACTCACTTTACATCTTGAGCAGTTTCTTGGACATTTTCGCGTCTCCACGTCCAGACAACCAGACTATCCTCAATATTGGGGAGGGCTAAGTCTTTGTGGATTCTCGACAGTGCGAGGATTTTGGGGTCGTAGGTTCATAGCGGGGGCGCGTTACGAACATACGACCTATCAGATCTTTATGTCGGGGTCTGCGTGGCCGACTATAGATAAGTCTTAGATGTGTAAAGAGTTACAGAAATTCGCGGCTCCTGTAAACCGACAACTCCGACATTCATTAAGGGATTCTCCTCCAGACCTTCTCAATCTCCTGTTGGTAGAAATCAAATTTTTTAGTCAAACAATGAGTTACATTGGCACTGTCCCGGCAACAGCCGAGATGCAAACGGCCAGCACATTCCTCGAAGCTGGCTGGGACTTTGTGGACGAAACAGCAAACGGAACCGGGGATATCTGGTGGATTCTCGAAGGCCGGGACTATCCCAGACTGTGGTGGGAAATAACTCCTGAGAACTGATCTGTGAATATTTTTTACAGCGTTCTACGTGTATTTCACTGGAAGCTTATCTTTACAGCCAGTCACCAGCTGAACCTCCTCACCAACCGGGATCCAATGTACATCACCAACACCGGATTGCATCCGGCGATATTTCACATCATAGAAAAGTGTTGCGCGGTTGACAAGGGTAAACGCTATCAAACTATACCGGAACTAAAACAGGGGATTTCCTTAGCGTATGACGTTATTCTGAACCGTGCATCGGGTGGTGGGCGTGCGCGCCAAATGCTCGCCCAGATTCTTGACAAGATTCATACGGCTAATCAGTACAACTCGGCAGAAATTAAAGAATTCGTGGACTTGCTTGCCTCGCTGCCTTTCGACGAACAGTATGCAATTATCTATGATCTCCCACGCGAATTCTTTATTGTGATGTCGCTAAACCCTATGAGTGATGTTCTGGGGCTATTCTTGGACTGCTACGACCCGTTTGTGCAACCAGCTGTTCACACCTTTAGCTATGCAGAGGTAGTGGCAAACAATATGAAAGAGGTTTTTCAGCGAGCGTCCGGTCCTGCGCAGAGAGCAAAAGCTCTTGAACTCGCAGTACACGCTGCTATCTGGGCCAATAGATTTGCCGCTATGGATACCTGCAGAGATATGGTGATGAGCGTGGAGGCCAACGACTTGGGCCTGCCCGTGGCCACACTTGTTAGTCAGAACAAGGATTCCTTCCTTGGCCCATCTGGCGCACTGAGCCGCCCACGGATGACCCTCCACAACGGCCATATATGCCAAGACAAATCAGCGGGAACCATTGATAATAGAATCAAAGAGGGGAGCTCGGGTCCTTGGCGGGGGTTCCGGGAGCGGCCCTGGTTCAGCGCTCCCCTCAAATCAAGCCCTTGAAAGTCGGCGATCGCAGATGCCCCCTTTCCGTCAGCCCGAAGTAGCGAACTTGACTTTGTTTTTCATAGCGAACAATCTCCTTACCTGTTTGTCGGTAACCATCTGAAATCTCCTGATTTATGGAAATCCAGATAGCTTATTGTCTCCGACTAATATCCGGAACTTTTAACTGTCGTCGGAAGGTAAGAATGATTGTCGCTGATCACAATGCTGCGACTTTGCGGATGTGCCATCATCAGCTAGCCGCAATCATGTCATTTCCGGACACTGAGTTGTTGTCGTTGACACGTAGTGGTTGCAGAGTTGAATCGTTCGGAAATCACACCAAAGGCGAATCTTTGGCGGGACCACCGTCTCACTGAAGCTGGATTGGTGCTGGGCGGATTATGGCGCTCTGGCCTTGAAACTTTTCTGCTACAGTCTCGAAAAAATTCTTATTTTT
>Ga0114930_10003713_pt1 | contig 13226 bp, 9 predicted proteins | sample AnhtaG_FD_87300 | JGI IMG/M metagenome (GOLD analysis project Ga0114930, IMG submission 87300) | Deep subsurface microbial communities from Anholt, Denmark to uncover new lineages of life (NeLLi) - Anholt_01485 metaG | ecosystem: Environmental > Aquatic > Marine > Oceanic > Sediment | place... | reverse complement strand
CGGCGGGCTCGTGGCCTTGACGTACACTACGATGTCCGACGAGTAGGAAGGTATGCCTGAGATGGTGTTGCCGCTTACGGAAAGCGCGCTGTACTCACCCGTGGACGGGTTGTAGGCCTTCGCGGTGTAATTTACGCCGGAAACCAGATTGATGCCCATGCTGCCGCCGCCGCTCCCAACGATGTAGGTCACGTACTCCGACCCCGGTTTTGCCAGCGTATATGCTTGGCCGCCGGGAGTGCTGGTGACCAGCGAGTTACCGGGGGCCATCTCCCAGAAACGCACGCTGTTCGACTTAATGAAGTTCCTGGCATGCAATACAGCGTCCAGAGCAGCGCCTGCGTTGTAGCCGTTCTCCAGATGAACGTGCCCGCTCGCAGTGAACGCGGCCCACAACATCTTTCGGTAGTCCGTGTAGGAGATATTGCGCTTCTCAGGGGTTTCGTCGTAGTTAATGGCTCGTTTCCGTGCATAGTAGGAAAGGATCTTGCTATTTGTGGTGCTGGCGTAGGTCGTGCCGAAGTGGAAATTGACCATGTCTATCTTGCTGTCGGTCCAGTAGCCGCTGGGAATCGTACCAAGGCGGCCGACGCTCACGACGTTGGCGCACCTGGCAGTGATGAAATCAATCCAATGCTTCTCCCAGTCCCAGGAGCCGGTATACTCGTTGCAAATCTCGTAAATGACATTCGGATACGAGCTGGTCTCGCGGATCATTTTGTCCACATGGAGTTCCTGGAGATTCCTGAGCTTGCTATTGCTCAAGTTGTAGAACTCAGGTACCGCGTCTGGGGAAGTCGGCAGACTCAACCCATTGACGTTGTTCGATGGGTTGAACGGATGACGATCCCATCGGTGGTCGGTCGACGAAGTGGGCGCCTCGATGCCACACTCGTCGAAGATCATGATGCTGATGTAGATGTCCTTGCTCTGGGCGTAGGCGCACAGGTCTTTCACTCTACTCCAGAAGTTCGAATCCCAGTGGGTTAGGTCGAACTTGGGCAAACCATCGTTCGCGGTGCCGCCTCCGTCGCGGGCCCATGGAAAATAGGAATTTGCGCTGTCCCAGGGCCTGAGCGTCCAGAGTCTCCCATAGTTCACCTTGTGGAGCGCCATGGCGTCAACGTAACCCCGGTAGTTTTCATCCTTTTTTGTGGCTCTCGGCTGTCCTGCTCCCAGGATCACCACGGGCGTTCCATTGTTCACCAGATAGTGTGGGTTGGCAGGATAGACGGTCAATGGGGTGCTGATCGCCGCCAATGCTTCACCTCCCGCCCAGGCAGCCAACATGCAGGCGGTCGTGAGAAGTGGCAAAAACGTTCGATGCCTTGTATTGCGCATAAATTTCCTTTCTCTGTTTCACCTCCGGGTTATGGGGCGACGGTCGGCCAGGCCTTAGAACACCCGTCCCTTTGGGCAACCTATGCAGATACGGCGACGCGCCGCATGAAGGCGGCCGTCTGTAAGTCCGACCGCCCTGCGGCCAAAGCGACCTCGACCGCCGCCAGTCCAATTCTACCTCTAGTATCGGGATTAGTCAAGCATTTCTTCATAGCCTGTTGTTGGTGGCAGTCAATCGTGCATGCGCATGCTTGTATGAATATCAACCCTTCCGGCGAGGCTGTAGCAAAGGACGGTTACGCCCGGGTATCGGTGGCTTTCCAGAAGCTGTAGGCGGCTGTCGAAGTGATCTCGGATGAGCCCGCGAGGGTCCGAACTCCACAGCCGGCCGAGGATCAGCCATGCCCGTTCCCTGTGCCGAAGAATTCCATCCATGTCTGGCGATAGGTCGGCCGGGTCCACGAAACCGGCGCGTGGGGGATATCCGAGATAGGGTACGTCGTGCCGCTTGAAGTATGAGATAAAGGGCCCGCCCAGTTCGACGGATGAGATAATGATCACGTCGCCGGGTTTGGCTCGCTCGTTGAGCAGTGCGACGGCGGATCTCATGTCCTGTTTGGCATAGGCCGCCTCGAAGTAGTGATTGTGCAGAGAGACCCCGACCAGCAGAAGTGCCGCGGCCGGTATCGCGCCAAGAACCCGGGCCCGCATGCACGTCTGTGCTCCCAACGCAAGGACAATCCAGTAGGGAATGAGGGCCACCAGCATGTACCTTGGGTTTAGTGGAATGCCGGGCAGTAGCGATAAGGCTGCCGCAAGCCCCGTCGGAACTGCCAGGTGGGCTAGCAGCAGCCAAAAAGCCCATCTGCTGGTCTTGCCCGCGTGCAGCAGTCCCAGGATGGCAAGCGCGCCGAACACCAAGGCGGCCAGACTTATCGCGGGCCAGTGCTCTGCAGTCGCCCGGAGCGCCGAGCTTTGGTGCAGTTCAGCAACTGATGGACCGAGGGAGAAGCCTACACTGAACGCATAGAATCCGTAGCCGATCTCCAAAACGCTGGGCGTTCTCTGGTATCCGATGTTGAACGTTGCGTTTGCCGGGTTGTGTGTCCTTATGGAGTTAAGCAGCCAGGGGGTGAAAGCGAGGACGATCACAGCCTGGACGCCGATCCATGCGGCAAGCTTCTTCCGATCGCGGACAGAGGCGCCGATCGCGAACAATCCCTGTGCTGCGAGGAGGAACGCTGTGGCCAAGTGCGTGAACAGCCCCATCGCGGAGAATAGCACGTAGAGGATCACATCCCTTACGCGCCGTTCCTGCCATGCCCTCACGAAGAACAGGGTGGATGCGAGGCCCAGGAGGATCTGCAGGCTGTACATTCGAGCCTCCTGGGAATACCAGACGTGGATCGGCGACAGCGCGATGATCAGCGCGGCCATCCCGGCCACACCCCGACCGAAGAGTCTGTTCGCCAGCGCGTACATGACGGGTATCGCCGCCACGCCGAACACCATGGAGGGAAACCGGAGCATGAACTCCGAATCGCCGAGTTTGTACCAGTAGTGCGCGAGCAAGAAGTAGAGTGGGGGATGGGCGGCAGTCTTCCAGATGTTCTGCCAGACCTCTGACAGGCTGTTCCCTACGGTGTAGTAGAGCAGCGTGAGCGCCTCGTCGCCCCAGATGGACTGGCTGCCGAGCCGAAACAACCTGACCGCGGCTCCGACAGCCGTGGCGAAATACAGCATACCATGGCTGGCAAGCCCTCCGGGCACTACATTAGCGCTTCGCAATCTCTACCTCCGGGTTGTTTTGGCAAGTCGGCGCTGGCGGAGCAGGTCGAGCATCGCAGTTGGGCTGCAAAGGATATTTGAGTAGGCTTGGTTTGCCAGCGGGCAGTAACATCTTCCTTCCGCGATGAAACGTCTGATCTTGCCTGCCTCCTCTGAGCGCCAGATCCGATAGAAGTCATAGGCGTGGTCTTTCAGATTGCCCATTGACTTTTCATAGCCGAGGACGCAGCACGGCCAAACGTCGCCGTATGGGCTTAGGTGAACGTTCGCCAGCCCGGCATAGCAGGGAAGCACCTGGCGTCCCTCTCTCAGGATCTGGACTGTGAGCCGGTAGTAGATCTGGCGGAATGCCAGGGCCATGGCAGACACCGAATCGTCTGGCCGGCCGACAGCCGGCAATTCAGAGTTGAAGGTCTTGATCGCCGCCTCGTACTCGTCCGCCGTCGGGGTTATCGGCTCGCCGATGTTGAACAGTTCAGATCGCTCCTCAGCAACCTCGCTTATGTAGCTGTCTACGCCCAATTCGCCGGCAAACCGGGCCGTCTCGCGCACGTAGTCGAGATTGAACCTGGAGATTATCGTTCCGAGCCCTATCTCCAAGTTCGGGTGTTCCGCCTGAAGCTTCTTGAGCCTGGTGAGAGTGTCCAGCAGCTTGTCGAAGTTGCCTTCCACCCCGCGTATCGCGTCGTGGACCGGACCGACCCCGTCAAACGAAGGTTTGATCGTGAGATAGGTCATCCGGCCGGCGGCCTTGATGACATCGAGGATCTCCTCCACCCGGCTCTCGATGATTTCGGGTGTCAGAGCGTTGGTCGGGGCGTGGATCACCCTCGGGGTCAGATACTTGCACGCAGCGGCGACTATCTGCGGGAGATCAGGGCGCAGAAACGGCTCGCCGCCGCTGATGTTAAAGAAGTAAACGTGCCCGATGCCGGCGAATATCGCTTCGATATCGCCAATTGAGAGCTCCTCCGAGAGCCCGGCCCTGTCATCTTTGTACAGGCGCCAGACGCTGCAAGTCCGGCATCTGGATTGGCACATGTTCGTGACGGAAAAGGTCAGGTTGATGGGGCCGATAGCTGGCAGCAGGCCCAACCGGCACAACCCGTAACCGATTATTCGCGGCAGAAGGTGAGCAGCATATGTCTGTAAGTTCACGGCCGGCCGGTCCTCGCATGGGCTGAGCACTACAAGCGCACGATGAGCGGGCTCTCATGCTTCACCGCGTTTCTAGTATCGACGACGGGTTTCCCACTGCGGATCAAAGCGCTGTAGTCCGAGTTAGTGTGGTCCGTCACTATGACGGCACAGTCGATCTCCCGCAGGAGCTGAGCGTCCACGACCTCCGATCGAAGCCGGTGTCCGGCGGGTGTGTGCAGCTCCGGGATGTAGGGATCGGCATAGCGCACGTTCGCGTCAGATTCTACGAGCAGATCAATGATCTTGAACGCGGGGGACTCGCGTGTGTCCGCGACGTCCCTCTTATACGTGACCCCGAGTAGGAGTATCTGGGAGCCATTGAGGCTTTTCCGGGCCTTGTTCAGGGCATGGGAGATTTTTGTAAGCACGTAATACGGCATAGAATCGTTGATGGATGCTGCCAGCTCGATAAATCTGACGTGGAAGTCGTACTGCCTGGCTTTCCAAGCGAGATAATAGGGGTCGATTGGGATGCAGTGGCCGCCGAGGCCCGGCCCTGGACAAAATGGCATGAATCCATATGGCTTTGTGGCGGCAGCCTCGATGACTTCCCACACATCCAGCCCCATCCGGTCGCACAAGAGGGCAACTTCGTTTGCGAAGGCGATGTTGATGTTCCGAAACACGTTTTCGTAGATCTTGACCATCTCGGCCGTGGTTGCGGAGGAGACGCGCACAACCTTGTCGGTCATCTGCTGGTAGAACAGGCTGGCGACGGCGGCACAATCTTCGGTGATTCCACCGACAACCTTTGGGATCTCACGGAGGGCAAATCGCCTGTTACCCGGGTCCAAGCGTTCGGGTGAGAAGGCCAGATAGAAGTCGCGCCCGACCCGCATGCCCGTTTGTTCGAGCCTGGGCAGGATGATCTCCTCCGTTGTCCCGGGGTACGTGGTGCTCTCCAGTATTATCAATTGGCCTTGTCGCAGGTGACTGGCGATAGCGTCGGTTGCGCTGCGGATGCACGTCAAGTCCGGTTCCTTCGATTTGTTGACCGGTGTCGGGACGCAGATCAACACTATGTCTGCCGAACCGATGGCAGAGGTATCGTCTGTGGGTGAGAAAAGTCCGTTCTCGGCCACCTTGGTCACGCGTTCGCCGGTGACGTCGGAGGTAGGTAATTCCCCGCGTTTGATAGCCTCCACACGCCGGCTATCGATGTCAATGCCCACGACGTTAAAGCCCGCCTCTGCAAGATGAACCGACATCGGCAGCCCGACGTATCCCAGCCCAAGTACGGCGACCTGCGCGTTCCGGTGGGCAATCTTATCGGCTAAACTCACTGTGTGTTGCTGTTGATGTCTCTTGTTCTCGTCCGTTGCCATGAACTCGATATCATCTCCTGCGGCGGCTGATCGTCAACATAGGCGGCCGTGGGCACCGGTGTGCCGTGTGCGTCGAACAGGTATATCTCCAGCAGGTGGTAACCGCGGTGGTCAATTATCCGGTACGATTTCTTCACGTAGTTGACGATATGAAATCCGCCGCGATAGGTATGGTGGGACAATACGAGCCAGAACCGGCGGCCCACCGTGGGGAATTGCCTGAACAGGCGTTCAACCTTCTGCTCGTCCCAGGAGCCGAAGTCCTCCTTGGCGACAGCCGTTTCGCCGAGCGGCGCCCAGTCGGATACTCCCGTGTAGTAGTAGTCGAATACGAACTTGTTACCCGCATAGTACAGGCCTATGACATCGCCGGGTCGCTCGTGTTCCTGGATATATCGCACTGCTGGCCGCCATTCCGCTCTGGCGGGTCTGGTGTAGTATACAGCGAGCCTGCCAAGAGTAACGACGCTGATCGCCAACAGGGCTGCCATTGCCATGCGCTTTTCTGTCATCGAGGTGAGTGCATGGGCGACTATCAGAAAGAAGGCCGGAGAGACGAAAATCAGGTAATGTACCATCCACATGTTGCTGAGCGCATAGCACATGCTCATCAACCCCACGGCGGGCACGGCCAGCCAGATCCAGACGAACGCCTCGTGGGCTGAGCTCCTCCGCAGCTTTGTCAGACCATACAGCGCGAGCATCGCCAGAAGGATTGAGAACAGCGTACATCCCCAAGCGAGCGGCCCCCCGGGGTCGCTCCACTTCCATAGGAAGAACTTGCCCAGGAAGGTCACGAGGCCGAGGGCCGTCGGCCTGGGAATGGTGGCCGCATAACCCTGGGCATATCCGGCGGACGCGTGGATGTTGTTGATGAACCAGGGTACCCAGGCGGCCGCCATCCCCAGTTGAACGCCTAGGAGTTGGATTGACGCGCGCCGATACCTGCGGATGTAAAGGACCAGAAAGAGTCCGTGGGCTGCGAAGAGAAGCGCCGTCAGGGGGAATGTGAGCAGCGTGGCGACGGCGAATAATCCGTAGCCGAGCGCGTACCTAAGCTGTCCCCGTTCCAGACCGCGGAGCAGAAAATGTGTCGATAGGAGAGAGGTAAGGACCACCAGACTGTACATGCGGACTTCCTGCGAGTGGTTGATGTGAAGCACCGAGACGGCCATGAAGAAGGATGCCAGCGCGGCGGTAGACGCGCCCAGCAGCCGGCGACCTACGGCATAGAAAACCCATACCGCCGCCGCCCCGAAGAGCACGCTCGGCAGCCGCAGCAGGAACTCGCTGTTGCCCGGTCCGAGTTTCAACCAGCCTGCCAGGATGAGAAAGTACACTGGACGTGTTTCGGCCATGACGTTGAGGGAAATGGCATCGCGCAGGCTGAAACCTTCATCAATCCACAGGCTCTCCGCGCCGAGTTGGTACAAGCGGAGAGCGAACGCGAGCGCGAGGATCGCCCCGATGGATAGGGCCTGGCTTCGGTTCAGGCGGGGTGCAATTGGATTATCTTGATCCAGCATCGTCATTGAGTCGCACGCACCTGTCTGAACCGGGCCAGGAGAGCCAGTACATCGGCGTAGGCCGACCGGTCAAGTACGAAAATCAGCAATCCGTATGCACAGCCCAGCGCCGCCGCGGAGGCGACGACTGTGAACCCTGTGGAACCGCCGGCCCCGGCGAACGTGAACCATGACGCGATTCCGGCCAATCCGGATGCAGCGAACGGCGCGGCCGCCGCCCCGACGTAGCTGCGTGTACGTAGTTTCAAGATCCTCTGGACGTTTGCCAAAGCGTATGCCGTGCCGGCGGCGTAGGCAAGCGTGAACAGTACGGCGACTCCCACTACTCCGAATCTTTGGGCTACCGGGTATACCAGAGGAGCAGCCAGCACCAATTCAAGCGTTCCAACCTTTCGGACCAACCGCGGCTCGCCGGTGGACATGAAGACTGCGCCGGCCGTCGAGCCGATTGACCGCACGAGGCCGTAGAAAGCCAATACCTGGAACAGCGGAATGGCCGGCACCCACTTGGCGCCGTAAAAGGCCTTAATCGCCGGCCCGGCCAGAATCATGATACCCACCGCCGCCGGAAACGCCGCCAGCGAAATGTATTTGATGGTTCTCAGGTAGACCGTCCGCATTTCCTGCAAATCGTCTTGGAGCTTTGAGTAGGTCGGGAACATTACGCGGCTGATGACGTGCGACAGGTTAGTCGCCGGGAGGTTGCACACGCTGAAAGCCAGGCCGTAGAAGCCCAGCGACGTCACCCCGATCCATTTGCCGATCGAAGCCTTATCGATGTGGAAGAACGTAAACGTTACGAGGGACGCAACCATCAGGTGTTTACCGTAGGCTACTATTACCCTTGCGTCTGCAGGGTCAAACTCGAGCGTCGGTCGCCAGCGAGATACCAACCACGTAAAGAGCGTACTTGTGACGGCCATTGCCATCCAGCCCATGACCATGCTCCACGCTCCAAGGCCGATTGTGGCCAGCACTATGGAGACGATTGCATATGTGGATGCGCCGGCCAACTCAGGAACGGCGCGCTTCCTGAACTTGAGATCGCGGTCGAGCAGCGCGAGCGGCACGTTAGCCGCCCCGGAGACTATCAGGGCCATGGACATGGCGCGGATCGGGCCCACGATGTCGCCAGTGCCGAACAACGAGCCGACCGCGGGCGCGGTGATTACGAGCAGCAATGCAAGGACGCAGCTTGTTGCGAGACTGAGCACGAATGCGGTGTTCGCGCTCCGTCGGATATCCCTCTGCTGATAGATGAGTACCTGTGCGAAGCCCAGGTCACGGACCAGCGCCGCCGCGTTTATCAGCACCGATGCGAGCGCGAAGATCCCGAAATCCGCCGGCACAAGCAGCTTGGCCAGAATCAGAGTCGTGATGATCTGGAGCATGCGCGCGGAGGTGGAGCTGAAGAAAGCCCATCCCACTCCCCGAACGGCGTCCCTTCTTAACTGCTCGTGCATTCAGCCGACATCTCCTGTTCCGCCTGCGCTTTTGTGGGCTGCAGAACTTCCTTCAAAAATCCATAGTGCCAGTATGCCATCCCCAACAAGAAGTAAGGCAGCGCTCGGATAAGCGCCCCTAGCTCCAATGGGAAGGCTCTCGCAAAGCGTAGGGTGAAGACCACCGCCTTCCGTGCGAAGAGCCCCGGCGTCACCAGCAGCGCAAGGCCCGGATACTTGATCCACGATTTCCCGATCAAAAGCCCTCTTCGCCGTGCCAGCGCCGCCGCACGCCCCCGCTTGATCTGGTGGCTGACATGCTCCTTGAGCGAATCACGATGCCAGTGCATCACCCTGATGTCGGGCTCGAATAGCAGCTTCTCTCCGGAGGCGGATAGCCGCTTGCCGAGCATCAAATCCACGTAGAGCGGCTCGGTGAATTCGAAGCCGCCGTATGCCCGGAAAACGTCTGCCCGGTAGCCTGCATTGCCTCCGGGCAGATAGTCAATGCGCCGGCTCCGCCCGACGGGGAATAAATGGCTGAACTCGCTTATGTACGCCGCCACTGACACGGGCGTCTCGGGATTGCCGTTGAGGATTGCTCCTCCGACGGCGGCGCACTTCCTCAGAGTTAGAGCTTTGCATATCTTGTCCAGCCAGGCCGCCTCAGCAACGCAATCCGAATCGATGAAAAGCACCAGCTCGGCAGACGCCGCCTCGGCACCGACGTTCTTGGCCGCGCCCAGGAAAAGTCTGTGAGGTGATTCGATCAGCCTCACGCGGGGGAACCGCTCGCGGATCAGATCGCCTGTGCCGTCTCCTGAGCTCTCCACGACTATTACCTCGTACGCCAGGGAGGTCTCCTGAGAGGACAATGCTTCCAGACAGCGTGTAATCGTCTGCCTGGACTTATAGGCGCACACCACCACCGATGCGGCCGGCGGGATTTTTTCCTGCTCGTGCATTCTTTTACAACAGTCCCTTCTCCCGGTACCACTCCGCCGTCGATTTGACACCGGTCGGAAGGTCAACCAGCGCTCGAAAGCCAAGCTCGCGCCGGGCTTTGTCCGTGCAATAGGCGTAATTCGCGGACAGGAGGTCCACCCTCGACCTTGTAAGAATCGGCTCGATGTGCAGCAGTCTCGCAGCCAACTCGGCTGTTCCCGCCATCGGCATCAGAACGCACTTCGGCGCGCTGAAGGCGGGCGCAGGGACGGCAAGCGCCCAGGCGATTGTCTCCACCAACTTTCGCACGGTGACCGGCCTGGGCCCCGCCAGTATGTAGATTTCTGCCTTGCCCGGGCTATGCGCGGCGGCCGACAGCAACCCCTCTGCCAGGTCCCCGGCGTATATCGGGTGGAGGCGGCTGCTTCCTCGGTCCACGAGCACGAACCGGCGGCGGGCGACCGCCCGGAAGAGCGAAAGCTTGCGGCTGTCACCGGGGCCGTAGACGAAGGCGGGCCTGACTATGGTCAGAGGCATCCCGGTCCTGAAATGCTCGAACAGTGCCGCCTCCTCGCCGGCGAGCTTTGTCCTCTGGTACGCGGTCATTGGCTGCGGGGGGTAATCTTCCGTTGCGGCGACCACGCGCGGCAGTGGCCCACTGACGCCTGCTGTGCTGACATGGATTACTCTTTCTGCCCCCGCGTCCGCCGCGCATCTGACGACACGGCCGGGAGCCAGCGCGTTCACGGCTTCCAGGTCCCGTTCCGACGCGCCCCACCCGCCTAGAAGCCCCGCCAGATTGAACACTGCATCTGCACGCGCACAGGCCCGACAGATGGCATCCTCGTCTGCGAGGTCGCCGATCACAGCGTGGATTCCCAGCTTCTTGAGGGTCTCGGCCGCCCGCGGATCGCGTACGAGGGCAGTGATTTGCTCGCTTCTACAGAGGCAGACTTCGCTCAGCCGTCGTCCGATGAAGCCGGTTGCCCCGATGATCGTAGCCCTCAAATTTCTGCTCCAAGTGATTCGATGATTTCAATCATGCGGTCCCAGGAGAACCGGTCCTTCTCCCGTCGTATGCCGGCGGCGAAGGCCGGCTCCAGGTTCTCGTCGAAATACTGACCGATCGCGGCGGCAAGCGCCTTCGGGTCCCGAGGCGGAACCAGAAGGCCCGTCCGCCCGTTGTCAACCGATTCAGACAGACCGCCGACGGTAGTTGCGATGGCCGGACGCTCAAATCGGTAGGCGAGTTGGAGCACGGCGCTCTGAGTAGCCCTCCTGTACGGCAGCACGACCACGTCGGCCGCCGCGAAGTAGGCCTCGACTTCCTCGTTCGGCACATAGCGGTTGATCACGCGCACCGTCTCTTCGAGTCCGAGTTGCTCGATCCTGGAGACATACTTGTCCGCGTTGTCGTAAAACTCGCCCACTATTAGGCAGCTAACATCGCGTGACCTCAACAGAGCCATCGCGTCTATGAGGTCCATCACCCCTTTGTACTCGCGCACAAGTCCGAAGAACAGAATCACCCGGCCATCCAGACCGAGGCTGGCCCGCGCCTCTGGTTTTCCGATGCCCAGCACTGGACATAGATCGAATTCCGGCAGAACGGTTCTGCGGACCACGGCGCCGGGCAAGAGGCGATCCAGGTTCTCCTGGTCGTTCTTCGAGTGCACGATGAATCCGTGCCCCTGTCTGAGCGCCCATCGAGTCAGTACCCGATCCAGCGGGGTATTCTCGTGGGGCAGGACGTTATGGCATATGAAAACCACCCTCGACTCAGCCTGTGCCCTGGATGCCACCGAGGCCAAACACGGCCCGAAAAATGGCTGCCACCACTGAACGAGTGTGAAATCCGGGGCCTGTCTCTGTGCAAGTCTGCCCGCAAGTCTCCAGGTGAATGGGTTCAGGGGGTCGATTACCGCCGATGCTTCGAAGGTCGTGGGCTGCCTGCTGGGATCCGTCTGCGATTTTCCCGGAAATGCGAACCGCGGATAGAGCCGTTTGAACGTGATGGCGTGAACGTCGTGTTTTTCCGCCAGGCGCCGGCAGAGCAGAGCCGTGTGATGCGCTATTCCTCCACGGAATGGATAGACGGGGCCGACAACGCAGAACTTCAACTTGACCTACCTCGCTCCGGCGACCTGGCGACCTTCCGCGCGATTGAGTGTTCGTCATCCCGCCGCTGTGAGTGCGTCAACATCTCGCCCAGCAGTCCTGTGGAGACGAACTGGACCCCGAGAACCATCAGCAAGACTCCCAGGATGAGCAGCGGGCGGTGGCCGATGGGAATTGCCATGAACCAGAGGACGGCCAGGTACGAGTTGATTCCAAAGCCGACGGCGACGAGAGCCAGGCCGATCGAGCCGAAGAGGTGAAGCGGCCTCTTCGTGTACCGGGTAATGAAAAGTACGGTAAGCAGATCGAGAAGTCCACGACTGAATCTTTCCAGCCCGTACTTCGACTTCCCGTGGATTCGGGGTCTGTGGTCGATTCTCAGCTCAGTGACGCGGAAGCCGTCGGCGAATGCCAGGGCTGGGGTGTATCGGTGCAGCTCGCCGTAAATGTGCAGGCTGTCCACCAGCGCGCGGCTGTATGCCTTGAACCCGCAGTTGAAATCGTGGAGATGCAGCCCGGTCGCCATCGAAACCACCTTGTTGAACAGCTTTGACGGCAGAGTCTTCGACAGCGGGTCACGCCGACGGCATTTCCAGCCGGAAACCAGGTCGTAGCCCTGCTCGATGCGCTCTACGAATCTTGGGATCTCACTTGGATTGTCCTGGAGGTCGGCGTCCATGGTGATGATGACGTTGCCCTCAGCCTCTTTGAAACCGGCGGACAGCGCCATGGCCTTCCCGAAGTTGCGCCGAAACTCAACCATCGTGAGCCTGGGATCGGCATGACAGAGAGTCTCCAACGCGGCAGCAGAGCCGTCGCTGCTGCCGTCGTTCACGAAGATGACCTCGTAGGGCCGCCCGAACGTCTGGAGGACCGCCGTCAGTTCGCGGTAGAGCGGCTCCAGATTCTGCTCCTCATTGTACAGCGGGACCACGACGGACAGCTCGATGTTTTCGCTTGCGGGCGTGCCCGATTGGCCTTCCGATTCCGTCTGTTGTAATCCGACGACCACCGAAGACCTCCGGTAGTAGACGCGCGGCTCAGCATGCTTCAGCAAGGCTTATACCCGCAGCATCTGTTGGGCCAAACGGTGTAAGGTTGAGTGGAAAGGATTGGTCTGTCGCGGGTATCGGGCGTGCGCCCGCTCGGCCGGGTGGACATCGGCATTGGGAGAATGTTCGGCGCAGGGACAGAGAGGACGCAGAGGAAGGCCTTGGGCCTCAGATTTCGGCAGGGGAGTTCCGGCCTGCCTCGACGGAGGTGGGAATCGCCCTTCCGCCAACGAAGGCTCAAACCATTCATGTGCTTTGCGTCAGAAAACTTAGAGCTTGCAGCCTGAAACTTGGAACCCCTCTAGCGCGAATTATTCGTTAGGAAGGTGACTGCGATGCACAGTGTCTAAAGTATCCCTCGATACATCCCGCCCCAGGCGGGACTACTCGGGACAGGCGGCCTGGAAAGAATCCGTACACCCCGAGTAGGCCCCGACTTTGTCGGGGACGTATCGAGGGGCGGGCACCCGCATCAACTCACGAATAGTT
>Ga0114930_10003712_pt1 | contig 13228 bp, 37 predicted proteins | sample AnhtaG_FD_87300 | JGI IMG/M metagenome (GOLD analysis project Ga0114930, IMG submission 87300) | Deep subsurface microbial communities from Anholt, Denmark to uncover new lineages of life (NeLLi) - Anholt_01485 metaG | ecosystem: Environmental > Aquatic > Marine > Oceanic > Sediment | place... | reverse complement strand
TTGTCCAAAGGGATGTACATAGTAGCTTCATTGAAGGTGGGTTCGGGTGTCCCCTCACGAACTATGAACGGGCATTCAGCCATCGGATTACTCCCCCTTTCGTCAACCGCCTGGCCTCCCGGCCTTACCCCGCCCCGCGAGCGGCTGACATCGGCGGGATTGGAGAGGGGCATGCGAACCCCTCTCCGTTTCTACTGACAGGTATCATCGCTTTCCAATCGCTTATTGTCTAAAGCTTCCCGTAGTTGCTTGATTACCTTTTCCTTGTCTTCTAGAGTTATAGTTGCTTCTAGGCGATTGACAAGTTTTTCAGTTAATCTAGCTTCAATGAACGACATGTCATTTGTATACTCTGCGAATCGTATTTCTATATCTTTGAACATCTTTAGTTCTGCTGGCGTTCCAACGATGGTAACCACGGTGTAGGGCTTTAGTACCCATTCCCTCTCTCGAATTGGGTAATCTTGATACTTGGTGGCCCAAATCTCCGGCCACGAGATTGATATTCCTTCTACTCTCATAATCTAAACTCCTTTTGTAATTTATTTAGGTTCCCCAAACTTCAACCGGGGCTCCCAACTCAGCACCTCTAGCACGCCATCGCTCAGGTTGCAGTCCGGCACGCCCTCCGCCAGCAGCGCCTCAGCCGCGTGGGCCAGCGCGTCGAGCGGCGCCTGCCAGCGGTTCAGCCTGCGGTCGAACTTGAACTCTGGCAGGTTGCGCCCGATCCAGGCGGCCCAAGCGGCGCGTCGCTGACGACCGCCGAATTCGGGGCGGAGGATGACGGTGCAGGTGGCGGTCCTTGCCAACCTGGGTGAGAGTTGGGCGCGCCACGCCCGGTCGTTGCCGGCCGCTCCTTGCTTTGCTTTCTCTGCGGCGGGTGATAGGTCATGCATCTAGTCTTCCTCCTCGCTGGCGGCTGCCAGCCACTCGCTATAGGGCATCCGGTAGGGAAAGCGCAGCTTCTTGCCACAGACGACGCACCGGGGGCGCTTCGAGGGGGAGGCCATAAAGGACTCGTCGTAGCCGATCTCCGCGGGTTTATGGTCACGGCAGAAATAGGCCCAGCGCTTCTTCATTGACCTTCCTCCAATTTCCTCACAAGGTCTGCGCATACTTCACACCATCGGTCAGGATGGGCCATCTGGTCAACAGCACTTGATTTCCAACGATAAGGGCCTGAAACAGTCCCATGACAACATTGGAGAGACCAGAGTTTGGAGTGCCCATACAGCGGTTCCCTGCGTAGTATTATCAGAGAGTGCAAGTCTATGAGTTGGCCCGTCTTCCTGTTCTTGCGAGTAAGTACTTTGGTCATTTGAACATTCTGCTGCCCGGACGTTTCCAGTCGTGCGGCATGGCCCGGTAGCCAGGTGGTTCTCGCCGCTCCAGGACCACGAAGAGCTTGCCTGTCCCCTGCCCGGCCAGACAGAAGACACGGTCATTCTTCCCGGTTTCCGCGTCGGCCTCGTCGGCGTAGAAGTGGGGTTGACTCCGCCCCTCCTCCGACAGGATGATGGCGGCCAACACGTGCTTGCAGACTGTGTCGCCCCGGTTGCCGTAGCACTGGCAGACGGCGACGATGAGGTCCTGGCCGTCCCACCAGGACAGATCCACGTCGTACCGTTTCGCCGCGTTCGTGAAGCTGGGTATCCTGGCGCTGTTCACTCGCTCAAGCGGGTCGCGGTGCAGAACCACGGCCATTTCAGCCAAGCGCTGTGCCTGGTCCACCCGGTTGCCTAAGTTTTTCTTGCTCGTCATTCGGCTGCCCCCTTTCTGGTCAGACCAACAAAAAAAGGCCGCACCCCCGCCATGCTTTCACATGGTGAGAGTGCGGCCGGTTTCCCCGCCGGGTGCAGGCCGCCCGCCCCGACGGGATGTTCGGTTGTTCTAGTGCATGTCCAGGTCGTCAAGAACCTGGTGAATCGCCTCTGCCGTTGCCTTGACGACGAGTACAGCGTCAGCATACGCTGTTGCCCGATGGTCATACGTTGGGACTAGGTTACGTCCCCAAGGCTGACAACTTCCCTCTACCTTGGGCATGCGGGTCCATTTCCCTTCCAATGCCCAAAGAAGATTTCGGATGATCCGTGGGGCCTCTTCTGTCGGGATCGCCCACATCTTGTCCCTATGGTCCTCGACGTGGAGGATCGCCCTGAAGAACCCGCTTACCAGATATTGCTCATCCATGTCATCACCACCCCCGTCTCCACTTCGCAAGCTGGACTTCCAGAAACAATACCAGCGGAAACCAGCCCGGTGCGAAGATCAGGAACCAAGGCCATCCTATGGTTCCTTGGACTTTCAATGTGATCAGGAGCATGAGAAGCATGATCAGCATGAACGACAATAAGGAGGCCAGTACGATTTCTGAGTTATTGTCTCTCATTTCAAGCCTCCAGTGCCCTGATGGCTGCCTTGAGTCGGCTCATGCAGCCCGGTTCTTTGGCAAGCCAAGCTTTGGCAGCGGTCGTCACTTCGGCCAGTTGCACCATGCGGTGTAGGCCGTTGATTGAAACGATGCAGTCATAGAACGTTTCCTCGCCCCCGTACTGGGTGCGCGGGGCGATTTCGCAGCTCCAGGTCTCCTGGGCCAGGACACCGAGGCCACTTGTGGAATACACCTTGTAGTAGTCGTACTCTCCGCCATTGTAGCGGCGGGTAGAATCAAGGCTGGCCCGCTGGAGAACCCACAACTCGTTGTCTTGTAGCCACCATCCTTCGGCGTTTGCCACTTCGGCCTCAATATCGGCCACCAATAGTTCAAATTGTCCTTGCTTCTGAGTCATCTTCCCCGTCTCCTTCCCGGCGGTGCAGGGGAGCCGCCCGCCAGAATAGCCACGCCGACCGCCGCAAGCGCGACGGTCCCAGCGACTCGACGCTTGGCGGGCCGGGATGAACCGGCCCCGCACGACTGGCTAATTGAGTCTATCGCCCCATCAGGGCTTTCACTTCCTCGGGTGTCATACCGCTGGTGAGCAATTCAGCCATTTTCTGCTTTTCTGCCTGTTCACGCTGATATTCTGGTGACATCTGGTGCTGGATGAGCAACCCAGCCACCACATCGTCACGTTCACGGTAGGTAGGTGGTGACTGTCCCATCAGCCGGGACATGGCACCGAATAGTCCAGCCATGGCGAGACTATTTTCGTCGTCAACTCGCTGCCCAGTTTCTTGTTCCAGTCTTTCAATCAAATCACTTGCTGCTGACATTTGAATTTCCTTTCATTTGAATAATTGAATCGGGTAGGTCGTTCTCACAGCCCGGCCAGACCATCATACGGCCGGCGTCGGCGCGGGAGCCTCAGTGCCTCGTCGGCAAGGGCTGGCGTGCGCCTGGTGCGGCTATGGCCGGGTTCCCCGACGTGAGTCTTTTCTCTCCTTTGCTTTGCCCCATGTTAATCGCGCGTTGCTATCACGCACATAGGCATTTTGAGCCATACCCAGCGCAGAAATCGGTAAAGCCGGTTGTGGTCAATCAACGATGCAACTAAAGCAATGTAGAAAAGGGCAAATTTTCTTAATTTCATCTCTCCTCTCCTTTGCCAGATACCAAGCCTCCGGCGGGGCACGACCGGTTATTCCTCCGCCTGGGCGGTCGTCAGGATGATCTCGCCGGTCGTCACCTCGATGTACCATTCATCGGTTCCGTCAGTCTGCCAGGTCAGCTCCGGGGCCTCCCCGAAGCATTCCAGACAGGCCACCAAAAACTCTTCCAGGGTATAGATGCCCGGCTCGTTGCCATAGGCGTCGCTGACGTAATTGAGTTTCTGCACTTGCTCCTCGTTAAAAATCTGTACCCTGTCCGCCGACACAACGGCGGTCGTTGGCTTGCCATCGTCGGGATGGTTGGCGAAAACCTCAACCCCCTCCCCGCCGTCGGGGCTGGAGGTGACGAAATCGGAGAATGCGCCGGCAATTGCACCCTTGCGGAGAACCTGGCGGGTGCCATCTTCATACTCGATAGTCGTCATGTCAGAGATGACCGTAACTTGGTTTCCAGTTTTCATGGTGTTTCTCCTTTGCCGGGTATCAGGCCCCCGGCGGGGCTCAAAGAACTATAGGTGGCTGATTGCGACGCCACCATTGAGATGAAAGCCAACGATGTCAGTCCCTTGCAGAGGCGGGGTGCAGACGGCCTTGAACTTCAGGCCGCTAGATTCCTCAGCGGCTGCCACTGCCGCTTCCAGCTTTTCGGCGAGGGCAGGGTCAAGTTCCCACCAGCCGCGCTCGTCGCCGTCCACGATGCCGTTAATAGTGACACGGCCAGCCCGGTTGACGGACTGGACATTGGTCACCCGCCCCTTGTCGGGCTCATTCCAGGGACGGACGAAGCCATTTAATTGAACAAAGACTTTCTCGCTTACCTGTGACATTCCTCTCTCCTTTGCCGGGCTGCCCCCGGCCTAGCTTTCATTGTTCATTTTCACAATACCAGGTCAGGTGACCGTCAATTTCTGTGACGGCACCGACTTCGATGCCCTCCTGATTAACCGCATGTGCCGCGATGCGCGCCTTAAACAGCCTCTCAAGTTTTTCGGCTACGGATCGAATATCGGAGACGGCCTCCATGATACTACCGCCTTGCCTATTGCAATAATGAATTTTATACATTGATCTCTCCTCTCAGGCTCATTGGCCCGTGGCTGCCCCGGCAGGCCGGTTCCCCTATCCCGGCTCTACTCGGCGTTGCCCGTTTGCCCCCGCGGGGGCTCCGGCGCGGTTCCCTGATCCCCTTCTACCGGGGCAGCCACCGGCCAACGAGGTTGGACCGGCTTGGTTCTTAGATGCCCAACTGGTCACGCAAGTCAGTGATCGTCTGTTCAATTTCTTCGCGGCTGACTTGGGTGCTGGCTTCCTCGATGGGCCATTCGGTGATGTGGTCTAGGAGCGCCTGATTATAGCCCAGCATCAGCAGAGAGCGCTCTCGATGTTTTCTCGCGTGAGTACCTGCCTGATAAAAAAGATTCCTTACCATTTCCTTTAACATTTCCCTCTCTCCTTGTTGTCAGTCAATGAGCGTTGGACCGGCTGCCCGCTGTTGGCCCACGCGGGCGGGTGGGCGAGGTCACTAGGCTACCTCGACGTACGCCACCCGGTACAACTCACGGACATTCTGTTCGAATGTCACGTCAGTTGCGTCAAATCGGAATGCCATCGTCTATCTCCTCAGATGAGTCCCAGCACCAGTAGCCAGGACTCGTGACCGTGCGGGCAGACGCCGTCGGGCTCCACCCAGCATCCGTCAGTCGCCTCGCAGCCGTCTTCTGCCTCCCACCTCATCAGGGTGTCAAGGCTGGGGGCTGGCGTCTTGTAGTGTTTCTTAGCGGGTCGATTGCGCTGCACAGTCTTTTGCGTTACTGTGGTCATAATATCCTCCTTCAGGGTTAATGTCTGCCCCGCCTGGGGTCTCGCCACCTGCGGGCTACTCCGCCTCCTCCGGGCGGGGCAGGGATACTCATTAAAGTTTCTTAATACGATCATATGCCAGCGGTGCCGGGTCCCGTCTGGACAGCCAACAACCTTTAGTGTCCCTGAGCATATGGTAGGGTGTCCGGTCAGAAGCTGCGACGATATGACCAATCTCCGCTTCTTTGCCGGACCGGCTTAATCGGTAAATCCTCCAGATTGCTGCATTAGAATAGTTCATTGCTTCCAGACCTCGGTGGCCCGGCCGATCTTGACGCGCCCGCCGTTCTCCAAGGCGGCCAGATCACTCTTGCTAAGCCGGCCCTTCACGCGCTTCCACTGCTCGTGGGAAAGTTCAAAGGATTGACTCAAGTGCTGATGCGGACAATACATTATATATCCGCTTTCGTTCATTTTTCAACCTCTTCTTCAGCATTACTGATGATAATAAAGTATTCCCAGCGACCATCAATCTTTTCACCAACGAGGTTAAATTCAATGACCTTGCCCCGGCGAATGGCTTTTTCCATTGGATATACCCTGAATTCGCTGTCATCTGTAATCAGTTCTACGTTGGCAACTTCGCCATTCTCGTCAAAAATGTAGGTTTGCATTGTCCTCTCCTTTGGGTTTCGGCCTTCCGGCCATCGTCAGGGCGGGCGCACACCCGCCGACCCGGCCGCCATCGCTGACGGCCTATTCAATTGTCCCTTCGCCCTAAAGCTTCATCTGTTTCCTCCTATTTCCACCCCCTTTTGGAAGTGCCGGTTGCCTTTGCAATTTCGGCCTTGCGCACTTCCGCGTTCTGCTCGCCAAAGTTCTTTTTGTGTACCGTGCCGCGCTTCTTTACATCGCCATCAAACTCTGCATTGTCGGGGTCCGGGCGTCCTGCGTGCCGACCCCTGTCCATCCCAAATGCTGGCATTGGCTGCCCCCTTTCTTCTCTACCCAAAAATGGATATGTCAACTGGGTCGTCGGAAGGCTTCACCTGACGGGCCACGTAATCCCGCGCCTCTTCCAGACTATCGAAAGCGTGCCAGTAGCCCCGCTTGCCTCCCCAGCCCCGGCTCTCGGCGACGAACTTGCCAGCATTCTTGCCGCGGCCGGGGACTATCGTGTGCGCGCCCCAGGTGGTTTCGAAGCGGGCCAATTCTCTCTTGTACGGCTTGACCTCGTTCGGTAACATTTTAGTCCTCCTCATAATGAAAGTAAATCATTCGCTTCTGGCTGCCCCAGAGGATACCCCAGTACCTCTGGCTACTCCCTTCGTTATCGGGGTCGGGCTAGCAGCCAGAAACAAACGATTATTAGCAACCTGACTGACGGTTGCCAGCCAGGTTGCCAGAGATGAATCAGTTGACGGGTTGAACATCAACCGTCTCAATTTTGTGGCCTTTGATTGCGAGCCACTCGCGGTTAGCCGCCATTTGAATGTCAACGGCCTTTTTAGAATTAACGGTGGTATCAAGCACCCCGCCAACCTCGCCGTTGGCATAGGTAAATCGGACAATGATGCGGTAATGAGTGCGGCTTGCCATTTCTATCTCCTTCTGGGTTTCGGCCCTTTTGGGCCATCGTCAGGGCGGACATTCATCCGCCGACCCGGCCACCGTCTCGGGTGACCTTGTCGTAGTTTCCAGCATTTCACCTAGCTACGTTTGCGCTGGCTCCCAGCCCTGCCTGGCCGCTTCCCGGTTCCCGGTTTCGCTGCTCCCCCGCCCGTTCCCGCGCTTGCAGGTCTGCGTCCCTGCGTCCTGTGGCGCTTCGCGGTCTCGGGGGCGATTGTCCGTGTCCGTGTCCCGGCCTCTGGTCGCCTCGCCCTCGCCTCGGTTACTCTGCCCTGGGGGCTGTCCCCCTTCGCTTGGTTCGGCTCCCCGGTCTCGGCCCGTCTGCCTCCTGTCCCCGGATCTTCGCCCGCCCCTCGCGTCTCTTCTGTTGTTCAGCTACATGTATAATATACCACAGTATGGTCATATTGTCAAGGGGTTGAACCTTAAAGTTTCCAGTTTCCGCAAAACTCGTCACTTCCCAACGTTCCTGACGACTTGAAAAAACATACGGTTCGTGGTATAATCCCGGTATGGACTTTCAAAAGTTCGCTGCAAAAAGGGAAAGATGATGGCGACTAGAATGGCGATACCTTTAATCAGTTTGACGCACCTGCGCGAGCACATCGGCGCGATCTTCCGCCGGGTGAAGGGCGGGGAAATCTACGCCATCACCTACCACGGCACGGCCTACGGGTTGTTGGTCGCCCTGCCGACGGACAAAGAGGACGTGAAAGCCGTCGCCGAGGTCCTGGAAAGCCTGCTGGACGGTCGTTGACTCGCCGCGCGATTCGTGGTAGAATGGATGCAGGCGGCGCTGTTTCGCCTGCCCCGGCAAGGCGCCGGGGCTTTTTGTCGTTTCAAGAGGAGTTGAAAGATGGACCCGATTGTAATGCTCATCATCCTCATTTACGGTGTCTTCGTCTCGTTTCTTGAAGAGCGGTTCGGCGCATTTGAGCGGTTGCTTCCCAGCCAGAAACAATTTGTAAATGGGGTCGTTGGCTTCTTCGTCCCAGCAGTTGCGTCACTTTTGACTTATCTTAAGACCCTGGGCTACACCTATCAGGGGACCCCGCAGGAACTTGCACAGGCAATGATATTTCTCTTGGCGCCGGCCGCCGTGTGGGTCGTGACGCAGATTGCCCACCAGATCGACAAGTGGCTGAAGAAAGTCGCCACTGCCGATCCCGAATACACCACCTTGCCCATCCTGCCTGAAAAGTAGGCGTCTCGATGAGTCCCGTTTCGTGGCTCATTTTTGTTGCCGCTTGTGGCGTTATTGGGCTGGTCGCAACCGTGGTCTTTCTGTGGTGCTGGGAAAGGTGGCGCTGGTATGCCTGCGACTACCCCGCGCGGGACGATGACGGTTGACCTGGCGGTCGCCGTCTACGCGCTTCTGTCCTGCCTGTGGCGCTGGCTACCCCCGTGCTGCGGGGCGATTGTTTTGATTCCTTGCGGCATCGTCTGGCACCTGTGGCGGGCCTACTGGTCTTATGGTTGAATTCCTGAATCACGTCCTGACACTGGCGTCCCTGGCGATGTCGCTGACGATGCTCGGGCCGGGCACGCTGGCGGCCGCCGACCCGCTTGTGCTAGAACGAGTCGAGATGCGGCGGTTGCGCAACGGGTGGGGCCTGGACGGGCTGGCCGGACCGGGCGTGGCGAAGCTGGCGGTTGAGGACTGCCGGTTCCTGGGCTGGGACGGACTGCTGGTCGTCGAGGGAATGGGCGCGTTTGACGCGCGGGTCGTGGACTGCCAGAACGGGGACCACCTGGGCTGCTGCCGCATGTCGGACCGGGGCCTGCTGGCCGACGTGGGCCAAGCGGGGCTTGGGCATAGAAAGGCAACCTTGATATTATGGAAGTAGAGCAAGATAGCCGGTCACTTGTCAAGATTGACGAAGCCAAGAAAGCATTGATGGAAGCCCGTTCTATCGATGAAGTCTTGGAGATTCGTGATGCAATGATGGCTTCTCATGTATACGCTGTTGCCAAGAATTACAAAGAGGCCGCTGACATTGCCAAGGAAGCGCAATTGAGGGCGGAACGGCGGGCGGGAGAATTTTTGATAGAAGAGATTCCTCATCAAGGGGGTAGGCCGGAAAAACAATCGCATCATGCGACTGTTAATAATCCTGTCAAGTTGTCTGATTTAGGTATTCAAAGAGATCAATCTTCTCGTTGGCAGTCTATCGCTTCTATCTCTGAACTCAAGTTTGAGCAGCATATAGATGAAAAACGACGGAATGGCGATGAGTTGACTCAGACCGGGCTCTTAAAACTAGCAAGCAAGCAACAACAAGTACAAGTTACTATCTTCAGCAGTGAGCAAGAAGAATATTATACCCCCCCAATATATCTGAATGCAGCTCATGAGGTAATGGGTAAGATTGACCTTGACCCAGCAAGTTGTGAGGCGGCACAAAGGAATGTAAAAGCTAAAAGCTTCCTTTCTATAATAGATGATGGTCTCGCCCAAGAATGGCATGGTACTATTTGGCTCAATCCTCCTTACGGGACGACCAAGGGCAAAAGTAATCAGGGCACTTGGGCACAGAAGTTAATTGAAGAATATGAAGCGGGCCGTGTATCAGAGGCGATTCTATTAGTCAAAGCAGCTCTTGGCTACAATTGGTTTGAAGACTTGTGGTATAACTGGCCGGTATGCTTTGCTCGTGAGCGGTTATCGTTTATCAAAGCCGATGGGACTGATGATGGACAGTCTAAGCAAGGCACAGCATTTTTCTATTTTGGCCCAAACATAGATGAATTCAAGATAGTTTTTGGACGGTTTGGACGTGTTATCTTGCCAGAGGATGAAGAGAAATGGCGAAACAGTGTATTGATCTCAAAGGTGACCGAGGTCTAGGGGAATACTGGGAGAGACAATTTTGTTTATTGGCCTTTCAGGAAGGATATAGTTTCACACCATTACAAATAGGCAAGAATGAAGCGGCTGTAGCATGGCAGAGGGATGAGCATGAGAATACAAAATGGAATCCATTTCTTCTACCTGATGTGGTTATTTGGACATCTCCCGGTGAACATCATGAGGTTAAGCACAAGAATCCAACTCGTTTTGGGACATTCGGTTTGGAAGTCTATCGTTTTGAGTCCTTATTAAGGTTTGCCGAAGAAACGAAGCAAGATGTAATGTACACGATTCATAATCATGATTTATCCGGGGGACGAGACGGAAAAGTAAACTATATCATACATTGGGTTACCGCAAATGTTCTTGATTTGGATGGTACGTGGAAAGGTGAGTATTGGGGGCCAAGTTGGGTAAATGGAAAAGAAAAAAGAGTACCTATCTATTATTGGAATACTGACTTATGGATTCCCTTGGGTCGATATTGGGGAAATAAGTGAATGAGATATTAAGTGAACTCATGATGACCGAAATGCAGATATGGCACCACCCCGAAAAATGTTTGACCGGCAGGCGATGCTGGTGCTGTGGAGAGGACCATGACGGACAAACTTCAGGACATAGCCTGGATAAGTCTAACCGCTGCTTCTGCGCTTGTCCTGGGTATTTTTGCTTGGTTGGCGTTCCGCTATCATCTATCAAGCATTCTAGTCCACCTATGTGCCTATGGCTCGGGATTTTTCACGAGTGCGGCGATTCTCACCCTGATAGCGAAGATCGAGTGGTGGCATCGCTATGACTGAGATGCAAATATGGCACCATCCCGAAATCGCACGACCGCCCGGCTACGCGCAGCTTTTGTGCCAAAGTCCTTACGTAGTCGGACTTTCAGATACATGTCTGGAATGGTATGGTGACGAAGTAGTTGCTGAATACAAAGAGGATGAACTGAGTCTGAATCTGGACTTACGCTATAAGCTAGACATTCCTGGTCCTTGCTGGGCGTTTTGGGGTGGTACTCAGACTAATGGTGTGCGTGTCATCAAGCTCCAGAAAGCAGACAGCAAAGAGATACTGGATCAACTGCCCGATAGCCTGTTCGAGCCCATCCGCCCAGGCATCAACGAGATGCGCTTCGTGGGCGAGGGCGAACCGGAACTGCCTGACCCCGAGCCCGAACTGTCCGAACCGGAACCGGAGACGCCTGAACCATTGCCTGCGCGGGATCACAGATGTTTCCTGATCTCGCCCGATGGCGCGAACGTGCTGGGCGCGGTGAACTTCAAGTCCCAGATCCCGTTCAGGCAGAAGTCGGCGGCCTGGTGGGATCGTTACTTTAGGCTATTGGGGGAAGATTGACAATGGCTGAAGCAATACTCTCGGCAGACGAACTGGGCAGGCAGACGACTGTCGAGGTGACCATCGTCGGCGTCAGACGCTTCGCCTGGCGTCTCAGGCTGACGCGCTGGCTGCTTCGGCTGGCGTCGCTGGTCAGCCCGGTAGACATGTGCGTGTCCCGGCAAGTGGGTCGCCCCTGGCTCTACTACTGCCCGTTCTGCAAGACGGACTTTAACGGGTTCTACATCCCCGGTGCCAGGGAATATTCGGTCCATTGTCCACACTGCGGCCAGCAGTCATTGGCCAGCGCGGACTCCACGCAAGCGTGGACGGTCAAGCCGGGAGACGAGACCAGTTGCGGTTACGAATGCGGGTACGTCAAGCCCTACGGCTTCGTGCCCGAGGGAGGATGCCCCGTCCATGATTGAATTCCTGTCGTCACTGCTAGACAAACCCCTGCCCGACTGTGCTAAAAACATAGTCGCGTTCATTTTGCTGATCGGGATCGTCCTGGGGTATCCGCGTGTACGACGCTGAAGTCTTTCGGTCCCTGATTGAGTTTATCTATTTGAACGATTGGACAGCGTCGCTATTCGTTCTGGCGGTAGCGTTGGCTGCCGGCAAGAGCAACGGCACTACGGTTCCCCTGCGCGAGTATATCGAAATGCAGATGCTCAACTTCGAGCGGTTGTTGCGCGAGGGGTTTGCAAAGCAAGAGAAGCAGTTCGATGACCTAGAGGAAAATCAGGAAAAGAAAACAGATGCTCTAACAACGACGCAAAAAGAACACGGAAAACGCATCGGGCAACTTGAATTCGACATGCGCAATATCAGCAAGCTGGGGGCCATAATGCTCTCAATTCTTACCGCTGTCATTACGGCTCTTATCATCACGGTTGTGGTTTCGCTTGCTAAAGGATGGTGGAAATTGCCATGATGACGATCATCATTCAACCCGTGACAGGCATGATACGCACCAATTTCATCGGGGAGGACGGCGAAGTCATCTACGAAGAATTCGTATCCGACATGGACGCGGCGGTGGCCATGCTGCCCCACGTCTGGCGCGACCGGGTCAAGCCAAGGTCACCTGCGTCGGTCCCGCCGTTTCCTCTTTGCCCCGGGTACGCCCCGTTCTTCTTTGCGGGTCTCAAGTTTGATCCAGGTATCCAGGAGTGATATGGCAACTTCCGAAATGGTGCGGCCTTCAAGGGCAGCCTTTACTTTGATACGATGATGGAGTTCTTCGTCAATGTCTATTGAAAGTCTTTTTCTTTTTACCATGCTCTTATTGTAGCGTAAAACCCACAAATGTGGAAATGTGGGTAAGATTTTTCGTATATAGGAACTGGCGATGAAACTTACTAGACAGTTGCGTAAATCTGTGAAAATCGGCAGGAACGAACCTTGCTCCTGCGACAGCGGCAAGAAGTACAAGTTCTGCTGCCTGAAACGAAGGTCGCAAATTCAGGTGCATCAGGAGGGAAAGTTGTATGGCAGCGGGTATAATAAGGATGCTCTGTGGGACTGATTCCATATACGAAAAATCTTACCCACAAATGTACATCGGGCTACAGGCGGGTATCCAAGTGGCTAAAGGGGGCTGACTGTAAATCAGCCGCGCCGTGCTTCGAAGGTTCGAATCCTTTCCCGCCTATATACGAGAAATCTGATGCATAAATATGTACCGGCTAGAAACTGGCAGGTTCCTATCATGACTCTATATACGAGAAAAATGACGTGGAGAGACGAGAAATGAACTGCTCAGAGTTCGTTCGCTATGGCAGGATCTGGTGTAGTACCGTGCTCATCATTCGTTGGCTGTATAGTCCTGTTGTGAGACCTCACTTTGTCTCGGGTTCAACCTTTCGGCTATATGAAGTCCAATGAATTCCTTACGACTCGTATACGAAAAAAATGATGCACATTTGTGGGTTTGTGCATAGCTTAGTCTGAGGTTTAGTTATGTCAGAAACTGTCCATTTTTCGCCTCGTCAACTCAAATTTATAGACTGGCTAGCTCTACCTAGACAAGAGCGTGTACCGCTGACTCAGGTGCTC
>Ga0114930_10003711_pt1 | contig 13229 bp, 10 predicted proteins | sample AnhtaG_FD_87300 | JGI IMG/M metagenome (GOLD analysis project Ga0114930, IMG submission 87300) | Deep subsurface microbial communities from Anholt, Denmark to uncover new lineages of life (NeLLi) - Anholt_01485 metaG | ecosystem: Environmental > Aquatic > Marine > Oceanic > Sediment | place... | reverse complement strand
ATTTCTGTCCATATCTAACAGAATATAAATATCCATTTTTAATTTCTAGTTTAAAAAATTAAAAATCATTTTTGTAATAAATAAATAAATCAATTTTGTAAGAAATAATTTATTATAAAGAAAAAACAAGAAATTAAAAACATGTTGAAAAACGATATTCAAGTTTTAGCAGATAATCACGATAAACCTTTAAACGATTATCTTGAATATAAACAAATTATAGAAGATAACAAAGATGATCCAAATATTTACAATTATATAAATGAACAATTTCGTCCTATGAATTTAAAAATTGGAACAAATGGTGCATATTTATGGGGGTGTGATCAAAATTATTATGGGAATGTAAATCAAGCTTGTTCAGCTTTATGTAATGGTATTAATTTTAATGCAAATTTTCAAACATGTCAATATCAAATATGGATATATAAAGATCAATTATTTTTAAGTGATAATATATCTAGCCCAAAAGCTTATATTTATGTAGAATCAGATTGGATAGGGTTTAAAAACAAAGATTTAGAAATTTTAAAAGAAAATGGAGTTAAATTTGCTACTATATTAAATACAGAAAATTCTAAACATAATATTATATTACCCATAACTGATGTAAATGACTTACCTATTAAAAAGGAAGAAAATATTATTTATATTGAAAATGTATCTTACACTAAATATTATATATTAATTTTTATATTTTTAATTTTAGTAGGTATTTATTTTTTTCAAAATAATTATTAAATTTAATAATTATTAAACATATTCTCCGTTTTCAAGTTTATTTTTCATTTGATTTAATACTATTTTTTCAGTATTTTCAAGTTTTTTCTTTTCTTTTTTCAACATTTCTTTATTAGCTAATTTCTTTAATCTTTCCTGAATTTGACTTAACCCATCATTTTCTGGTACTTTTGTAGTAACTATATCGAAAACTTTAAATTCTTTTTCTTCTTCTTGTTTTAAAGTTCCGATATAAAGTTTTTTATTTGGAGGAGCTCTTCTACAATGAAAAAATACATTTAGGTCTTCAGATATTAATAAATAAGGATTTTCATGTTGATGAATTCTTTTGCACATTTTACATTTGGAAGCTTTAACTCTTCTTAATAAAACAAAAGAACTGTCAACTCTATCAAACCTATAAGGGAAATTTTTACTATCTGGGGTCATATTTACAGTTTCAGCAAATAAAATTAAAGCTTCCATGGCTAAATCATGTTCAAGATCATCTCCTCTTGTGTATGTTTTTCTTTGAAATTGAACAGGAACTTCATAATTTGGCAAAGCTTTACAATCAGATATTCTAGCACCAATCAAAGATTCATTCAAATTAATCAAAAATTTCATCTCTTTATCTTCCCATTCTTCGTCTGTTTGATGAAGAATTTTTTCTCCATTAAATTCCCATTCGTCGTGAAAAATTTTAACTCGGTCACTATTATTTTTTTGAGATCCGTAAATTCGAAATTGTTGTGTTTTTGAATAAACAGAATGGTCTATCCAATTATTTTCATAATATTCTTTAGGTAAATTTTTCATAATTATATAATAAAAAGCTTTAGCATTTTCATGATTTGAGTGATAAAAATGGTTGATAATAATATGATAACTTTTTTTAAATTTTCCATGAGAACTATATATACAAATATCCCTTTTTAAATTAATTTCTGGGATTAATTTTACAATTTGTGTAATTAAATCATGAACTACTTTTTTATCTAAACCTATATTAATTTCAGCTTCTGTTAATTCCATATCCACATCAAAATGAGGTTTTTGAATCTTTTCTCCGAAAATAATTTCATAAAAACATCTAGATTTTTGTTTTAATTTCAGGAAATAAATTGTGAATTTAATATAAGAATCAAAATAACTATATAATTTATTACATTTTTTATTTATTTCATCATAATGATCCCAACATACAACAAATTTATTTAATAAAGATGAACGCGGAATTACTGAAAATAAACTAGTATATTTATCATCCTTAGGTAACATATAATAATACCAGTTATGTCCAAAAATTTTCTTCATCTTTTTAATTTTTAAAAAATTTAATTTATTTTTCAATTTATTGTTTTAATATTATTTTAATTAAAATAATATTTATTTGATCAATTTATTTGATCCCAATCAATTTTCTATCCTTGTTACAATTAAACAGGTTTCCCAATTTGTTTTTTCAAAATAGTAATTTCGGTATTAATATCATCAAAATTTTCATTAATATTTGAATTTAATATTTTTAATGAAGAAATCAATACATCTATTTTTTCGTTAATATCGTTTGGAATATTATGGTATTTGACCCAAAAATTATTTTTATCTTCATCTGATAAAAGATTTATTCTTTTTTCAATTTGTTTTTTTTGTATAACTAATTCATCAATATTATCACTATGGATATTATCACTATGGGTGCTATGAATATTTCTAGAATCAAAAAGATTATTTTGTTTATCAATTAAAAAATTTCTAAGTAATCCTGCTTTTTCTTCATGATTTGCACTGGAAAAATTATTAATTAATTCTTTTGTTTCATCATCTATAAAACTATTAAAAATATCTTTTAAAGATTTCACTGTATCAGTTGTATCAGTTGTATCTTCTTCTTTTACCATTTATTTAAAGTATTTTTTCTTTTAAATATTTTTACATTTAAAAATCTCTTTAAAGCTATGTTTCTAAAAATCATTTTTTATATTAACTCATAAAGTATAATTTACCAATTGAAAATGAAAAGGAGTGAAAGGGATTTTTTTAATAACGATATACCTACAAATAATAGGTCATTTAAAACATATGTAGAAAATGAAGATGTTGGGTATCAAAAAAATGAAAAGATTCCAAAAGAAATATATGGTATTTATATATATGACTATAATATATTAAATATACATGAAATTATATTAAAAAAATTTGAACAAGATAAAAATAATAATTTAAATAATTTAGAGAATAAATTAAATATAGAAAAAATTAAAATTGCGCAAAAACAGAATTTAATTGAAAGAAAAAATTCAAGAGAAAAAATAAAAAACTTGGAAAATAAAATATTTAAATATAATGAAGATATAGATAAAAAAAATTATTTGTTAAAATCAAAACCATTTATTAAAGCTTATCAGGAAATAAACCCCATCCCCGAAATTATATCTTTTACTAATAATTCTATAAATGATGAAATTAAATGTAAAGAAAATCTTGAAGAGCAAAATTATAGACATAAAATAATTTTTGAATATTTAGAAATTGCTAGAAAATATATAAAAATAGATTTAATTCGAAAAATACCATACGTAAACAATTGTTGTGAAGAACCTGATGTATTTGTAGATGAAAATGGTAGCGATGTTTGTAATAATTGTGGTTTAGAAAAAATTAATATTATAAAAACACAATTTTACTCAGATAATTCTCGTCTTAATAACTCTAAAAATAATTATGAAGATAGAGTAAATTTTATAAAAGTTTTAATGAGATTTAAAGGAAGTCAAATTAATAAACCATCTAAAGAATTATATGAAAAATTAGATAAATATTTTATATCAAGAGGATTGAAAAGTTCAGAAGAATATAAAAATTTACCCTTATTAAAAGATGGAACAAAAACTGGGACTAGTAGAGAGATGATGTTTGAAGCTCTAAGTAATATAGGATGTTCTGGACATTATGATGATATAAATTTAATTTGTTCTATTTTTTTTGGATGGGAATTACCAAATATTTCCCATTTAGAAGCTGATATTATGCAAGATTATGATGATTTTCAAAAAGTATATGAAACTTTACCTGATTTAGAAGGAAGAAAATCTAGTTTAAACAGTCAATGGAAATTATATATTTTATTATTAAGAAGAGGATATCCATGCAAATCTAAAGATTTTAAAATTCCATCAACACCATCTATTCTAGAATTTCATAAAATTAAAACGAAAAAGATTTTTGAAATATTAAATTGGAAATGTAATTTTTAAATATTAAATTTTTAATATTTAATTGATGAAATTATTTTAATTTTTGGAATAAATTAGATAATTCTGATTTATCAAAAACTTTTTTAGAAACTGAAGCAGGGGAAATAGGAACAATTGGGCATGCGTCGATATTATCCAAAGCGTATACAGTTTCAGTAGGTGCTCCAAGAGTAATATCAAAATTAGTTACATTTCCATAAGCAACATTGTTTTTAAACACTGTGCAAAAAGACTCATTTGGAAGAAAGAAATTAATATTGTCCGTGTAACCGTAAGTGAACCCCGACACGGTATTGTGATCTATTGTGTTGTACTTTGTACCCAAATTTTGAAATTGTGGTGCAACATGAACAATACCCCAACTAATAAAATCATTTGGTGATCCCCCATTTGGATATAAAGCAGAAATATCATTATTCTTAATGGTGTTCCCCTCTCCGCCTACAATCATACCTCCAACCCCAAATCCATTGGCAAACGCTTGGATAGTGTTGTTATTAGCAACTGAACCATCAGCATTCATGAATATGGCCAAGGTGGCTTGTATAACATTATTTTCGATCGTTACATTTCTAATAGGATATTGAAATGGTTGATCGGGGATTGCATTTACAAATGATGCAAGGAGGATACCAATACCAATATCTTCCCCTGCATTTATAAAAATGTTATTGGATATACGAATGTGTTGAGAAATTCTCAAAGGAGGGACAGAAAAATCAAAGTTTCGATTTTTCCCTCCATTCAAGGAATCAACTCTCAAACATTCTGAAAGAACTAAACCAGAAGTTTCAATGTTTCTCACATCAACAGATTCACACTGGCGGAGGACACATCTAGCTCTGGTGGTAAATGAATCATGGAATTTGATATTCTCTGAATCATTGAGTATTAAACTTTCAGATGGTTCTGGTAATTCATTTTTCAAGTATAAATGGTCAATATCTAGCCCATTTACATGGTCTGTAAAAAGTGCTACATTTAAGTTGATCAACGACGCGGACTCAACAACCACATTACAAGAGTCTCTAATTTCAATACCATCAGACAGGTATTTTGCATCCCCAATTGCTTTAATATGAATATTTTCAAGAACAACATCAGTAACACCATTTACCAAAATTAAAGGTAGATCCGAACTAACAGTTGTAGTCAATACTCTTGTTTTGAAATCTAAAACAACGTTATCTGATGTTACCGTGATAGCACTTTTTGTAGGGTCAGACCAAACGAAATCTTTTGCGATACAATAATTTCCTGGTTTATGAATTGTATAAGGTAAACATTTTATAATGTATTTCTTACTACATTTTCTCTTATCAGGAGAGACACATGAACATTTATCTTTGCACATTTTATCTTTGCACATTTTATTTATGAATTATTTTTTATTTTTTATTTTTTATTTTTTATTTTTTATTTTTTAAATTGGAAATGTAATTTTTAAATATTAATTTTTAAACATTAAATTTTAAATTTAATATTTAATTGATGAAATATAAGTTTTTACATCATCTGAAAAACGGATTGGTATTTTTTCAAATCTAACAATTTTTGTTTTATTTGCTTGAGGAATTAATTGTATTGTTTGTAGATTTGATGAAATAGAATAAGGTTGAGCTATAAAATTTTCTTTTAAAGGATTTTCTTCAGGAAATGACCGTGTTAAATCATTAATTACTGCAACATCTACAGATAATGTTTCATTATTTAAAATTAAATCACGAACTTGAATACTTTGTTCGTTATTCAAAATTGTTGAAAATAAACTTTCGTTTGAATTAAAAGAAATTATTTCGCGTAACATTTTTTTATTTTTATCTGAATCTAACCAACTGAAAAGAATATTTTTACCTTCAAATTTATATCTCCCTAAATTTTCTCCTATTCGGATTTCGACAGATTTAACTTGACCATACCGAAAATCATATATAACACCTATTCTCCAAGGAAAACAATTTCTTAAATTATATAAACCTGAATTTATTAATTGAGATTTTTTAATTTTATTTTCTAATAAAAAATATAAAGTTGGTAAATAAATTTCAGAATCACAGCTATTTAATCTTTTATTCCATTCTAAATCAATATTTAATGAAGGAAATCTTTCCCTTAATATGTATAAACTTTCATCGTCAACTTTATCTAAAATCAAGTTTTTCAAGTTTTTCATAAATTATTTTTAATGATATTTTATTTTTATTTTCAATTTTTAAAAGAAATTATTTATTTTTAAAAAAATAAAATATTAAAAATAAAAAAATGTTCTCTCTTGGTTCACATCATCCCAGAAAAACTAGTTATCACAGTCCCAGACGCCATCATCACCAAGAAAAAGGATCTCGGGTTAGGGCTGTTCATAATGTAGCCAAAGGGCCTAATGTTAATGTTTTACTAGATGGTAAAATGGCCTTGAGTGGTGTAGGTTATAAAGCTATTAGCGATTATTTAAAAGTTCCTTCTGGAAAACATACAGTTAGTATCACTACAACTGATGGAAAGACTACTTTAGCTTCAGTGGATGTAGGTCTTATTCCAGGAAAAGATTATACAGTTGTAGCCCACGGAGATATTTCTGATCTTTCCAGTATTGATCTTTTGGCTTTACAAGATGATAATTCTTGTCCCACACATGGAAAGGCTCATGTTCGTTTTATTCATGCTGCTGCTAAAGTTCCAGCTGTAGATATTTGGGCTAACATGAATACCCCTGTTTTCACTAGTGTAAGTTATGGAAACACAGGAGAACCTACTTATGTCATTGTAGATGCTGGGCACATTAGTTTAGCTGTTACTCCAGCTGGATCTACTGATGTAGTTTTAGGACCTCTTGATTTAAAGTTAGATGCTAAGAAAACTTACACTATTTTAGCTACTGGTCTTTTAGATGATGAAGAAGCACCTTTATCTGCATTAGTTTCTGAAGACAGCTCTTGTTCAACTATTCATACATTTTTCTAAAATATTATTTAATTAAAAATATTAAATAATAAAAAATGAGTGAAGATCTTAAATATGAAAGTGACAAAAATGGATATGCTAAATGTTTACAAGAAACCAAGAAAAAGAATTTAAAACTTTGCCCAGAAGGTTATTGCACGGCTAAAGAAAAATTTGAAGTATATCCATCAGCTTATGCTAATGCTTATGCAGTGCAAGTATGCAAAGGAACTAAACCGGATGCGAAAGGAAATTATACCAAAAGATATGAAGGAGATAAACCAGAAACTGGTTCAGGGTTAAGTCGTTGGTTTGAAGAAGAATGGGTAAATGTATGTGAAACTAATGATAAAGGAGATTATTTACCTTGTGGTAGAAATAAAGCCAGTTTAAAAGCTAAAGATTATCCTTATTGTCGTCCTAAAAATAAATTGCCTGGTACCACTGTAAAAACTGTGGGTGAAATGTCACAAAAACAAATTTTTAAAATGTGCGAGAAAAAGAGAAGTTTAGAACAAGGAGTAGATTCAAAACCCACTCGAGTGTATGTAGAAGATAAATAATATTGTTTATATAAACAATATTATGTTAAAAATAATCACCATTGAATTCTTTTTGTTTTTATTTTAGTTAAAATAATAATAAATAAATCAATTTTTTATTGATTCCTAAATCAATTTTTTATTGATTCCTAAATCAATTTTATTTTGTATCTGGTTTAACAATTTCTTCTTCAAGCTCAGGTTCTTCATATTCTTCTTCTTCAGTCATATCAATTAATGCTACTTCATCAGTTTCTTCTTCTTCGTCAAATTCATCAAATTCGTTTTCAGAATCTTTCATCATTTCTAAAGCACCTTTCTTTTTTTTCCGGTTGGAATAAAATAAAATTAAAAAACAAATTACAAATATAATTACAGAAGCAACTACTAAATAAAAAGTTCCTATACTTTGTCCTCGGGTAGTTCTAAGAGTTTCTTCTTCAATTGCCCAAATTAAAGTTTTATCAAAATCGTCGGTTTCTTCCATCTTTTTTATAATTTTCTTTTCTTTATCTTCTTTTTGTTTTAAATTTATAATTTAATAAAATAAAATAAACCTATCGTATTAAAATACCATTTTAATGATTTTATTCACATTTTTAATATAATTATTACTTGTATTAAAAAATTCTCTAATTTAATAAATTATAAAAATGATTATAAAATAACATTTTATAAATTTTAAAAATAATGCAAGCTGTTACATTAAATAACTCTGCGTCTGTAAAATTAAAGATTCAACCTAAAAAACAAGAAAATGAAGTCCAGCACATGTCACAAAGTGATTATCATAGTTTCAATGAACAAAGAGATCATGTTTACAATATTCCCGACACATATATTGGAAATTCAGTAAAAGCTGAAAGAGAAGAACGTGTATTAGATTTAGAAACAATGACTTTTAAGAAATCTTTAATTAATATCCCAGAAGGTGTTGAAAGAATATTCATCGAAATTTTATCAAACGCAGGAGATAATTCAGCCAGATCTTTACTTAAAAATATTGACCCAGGAGAAATTATGGTTACTATGACAGATACTACTATTAAAATTAGAAACGGTGGTATCCCTATTCCTGTTGAAATTCATAAAGAAAAGAACATGTATGTCCCAGAATTAATTTTCGGAAATTTAATGTCTTCTTCAAGTTATGATAAAAATAAAAAAAGACAATTTTCTTCTAGAAACGGTTTCGGTAGCAAATTAACAAATATTTTTTCGAAAGAATTTAAAGTAACTGTAGCTGACACTTTTAATGGTTTACTTTTTAAAAAGACTTGGAGTGATAATATGAAATCTCAAGAACCTAATGAAATTACGAAATATCCTAAAACAGGGAAATCTTTTGTTGAAATTGAATTTACTATGGATTTTCAAAGATTCGGTTATGATAAGTATCCTCAAGAAGCTTTTGAACTTTATTCTAGACATATTGTTGATACAGCTTTCACATTAAAAATTCCCACATCTTTTAATGGGAAAAAAATTAATATTAAATCAGCTAAAGATTATGCTAAAATGTATTTAGGCAAAGAATCAGTTAAGAATTCTATTTTATATTATGTTTGGCCAGAAGGAACTGAAACTATATTAAAAAAGAATATTAAAATTGCTAAAGATAAAACCGTGTTACCTGTTCTTGAAATCTGCGCAGTTGATTCTCCAGATGCTGCCGAAAAAGTTGCATTTGTTAATAATATGTGGACAAGAAATGGTGGCGTTCATTATGAAGCTGCATTCAAAGCTGTTACATCAGGAATTCTTAAAACCGTGAATGAAGGTAGTGGTAAGAAAAAGAAGAAAAAAGATGATAAAACACCTAAATTAGCTTTATCTGATGTTAAAAAACATGTATCTTTATTTGTAAATTGTTGGATTGAAGATCCTATTTTCGACAGTCAATCTAAAAATGAACTTAAGGCACCTACACCTAAAGTTACTATTGACGAAAAGATTTTAAAACCGATTTTAAATTGGGATTTAGTTTCGCGATTATATGCCGAATTAGATGCCAAACAGTTTCGTTTATCTATGAAAACTGATGGTAAAAAAACTAAGAATTTATCTGGAATGGATAAACTTAAAGATGCAAATAAAGCTGGAACATCAGAATCTTCTGAGTGCACTTTATATGTCACAGAAGGTGATAGTGCTTTAACATTTGCTAAACATTTAAGAAGTTTTATTCCAGGAGAAAAAGGTAATGATTATGTAGGCTGTTATCCCCTGAAAGGAAAACCTATTAATATTATGAATGCAACACCTATGAAAGTAAACTCTAACAAAGAAATTAATGATTTGAAAAAGATTTTAGCTCTTAAATCTGGAGTTGATTATTCAGTTGAAGAAAATTATCAAACTTTGAGATATGGACATCTAATGGTTTTAGCAGACGCTGATACAGATGGAAAACATATTTTAGGATTAGTTATGAATATTTTCCATTGTGAATTTCCTTCGTTAATTGCTAGAGGTTATATTACTTATCTGAGAACAAAAATTCTTGAAATAAAGAAAGGTAAAAATAAAATTAAATTTTATAGCCAACATGATTATGATGTGTGGAAAGAGAAAACTAAAGATTTTAAATCATGGGAACATTCATATTTCAAAGGTTTAGGGACATCAGAAGAAGCTGATGTAGAAGATGAATCTAAAAACCCAAAAATTGTTCAAACTATTTACGATGAGATTGCACCTTATTCTATGAGACTGGCTTTTGATAAAAAGTTAACTCATAATCGAAAAGATTGGATTGCACAATGGCAACCAGATTATACTGTTGAACAGATGATAACACAGCCTATTTCTAGTTTTATTAATCATGAATTTATTCAATTTTCCATTGCAGATGTAGCTAGAAGCATTCCTAGATTTACAGATGGTTTAAAAGTTTCACAGAGAAAGATTTTATGGACAGCTATAAAAAGATGGGGTAGAAAAGCTGGTGATAAAGCTGAAAAATTGAAGGTGGCACAATTTGCAGCCAGTGTGTCAGAAAAAATGGCTTACATGCATGGAGAAAAATCTTTAGAAGGTGCTATTGTTGGAATGGGACAGAGTTTTGTAGGATCTAATAATATACCTCATTTTAAAAAAAAAGGAAATTTTGGAACTAGAAGTATGTTAGGCAAAGATGCTTCTAGTGGCAGATATATTTTTGCAGCTCCTGAATTATTTGTTCCTTTAATTTATAAAAAAGAAGATGAACAGATTTTAAATATAATTGTAGATGAAGGTCAAGACATTGAACCAGTTACTTTACTTCCTATTTTACCTATTCATCTTATTAATGGAGTATGTGGAATCGGCACAGGCAGTAGTAGTTATATCCCACCGCATAACCCTTTAGAAATCTGTTTTTGGTTAGAGTGTAAAATTAAAGGTATTTCTTTGCCAAATTTAAAACCTTGGTTTAGAGGATTTAATGGAAAAATTGAAATGAAGTTAAGGATGAAAAAGGCTAATAGTGAAAGTGAAGAAGATCAAGAAGAAGATATTTATAATAATGAAGATGAAGAAGATAAAGATCAGGATTTAAATTTTGTAGATGAAAATACAAAAATCAGCATGTCAACATATGGAATTTATGAAGAACAAGGTAATTCAAGAAAAAAGATTACAGTCACAGAATTACCAATCGGAAGATCCATTGATAAATATGAAATTATGTTAAAAAAGATGAGAGAAAATAAGTTGATTACCAAATATGATGATTATTCTACAGCAGAAGTACCAAAATTTGAAATTTATGGTATGAAAAATCCTTCTTTAAAAAAGTTGAAATTAATTAAAACTTATGGAATGTCTAACATGGTATTATTGGATAATGATAATCGCCCAGTTAAGTATAAGAATGCTAACGATATTATGGAAACTTTTTATTCAATTCGTTTAAGTTATTATGATAAAAGAAAAAAATATATTTTAAAAAATATTCAAGAAACTATTCAACTATTAAATTTAAAAATTAAATTTATTTTAAGTGTATTGAAGGGAATTGAAATGATTCAAGAAAATTCAAATATTACCCTAGAAGATATGAATAAAGCTGGAGGCATTTTAACTATTGGAAAAAATAAACAAAATATTATGATTCAAATGAACCGCTGTGGCTTTGATGAAGAATTATTAAAGAAAATTTCACTATATAATTTAACTAAAGAAGAAACTGATAAATTTAAAGAAGATATTAATCAATTGGAAAATGAATATAAAATTAAAGAAGAAATAAACCCTGAACAATTTTGGTTAGATGATATTTCAGAATTTGTAAAAGTATATTGCAAACATTATAAATGTAATTATGAATCGCCTAAAAAAATTGTAAAACTATAAAATAAATATTATTTTAATTAAAATAATATTACAACATAAATTTTGATTCTAAATCTAAATATTTAATTCTTTTTTATTTCAATGGTTAGTATTGAAATGACATTTTAGTGATTTCATTTGTATTTTTAATATAACATTTTGTTATATTAAAATTATCTCTATTTTTAAAATTTAAATTAAAATAAATTAATTAAAAACAATAAATTAAATTAATTAAAATTCATCACTATCTTGATTAAATTCTCTTAAAGCTGTTTCAACAGTTTCGTAAGAGATAGTTAATTTTTCTCTTATTTCCGTTTCACCCTGTGGGATATTTTGCAACATTTCTTTTATCAAGGAATGGAATGTATTTCCCATAAAAGTTCCTAAAGATGCTAAAATCTCTTCTATTGCCTTTTCATATGTATCTATCATAGTTGTTTTCCCACTAGTAATACCTATTTTGGTTAAATCTTCTATATCTACAACTTCCTGTTTTATTTTTAATTCTTTTCTAAGAGCAAACATTAAAGATTCACAAGATGTAATAAAATTTATAAAAGATCTGTCTGAAATTATATCAATACATTTAAACAAATGTTCTTTGTTTAAAATATAATATTTAGAAGCAATATAAGAATTTATTGAATGTAATTTGCTACTTAAATGAAAATATTCTTTACCAGGTTCACTTTCTAATAATAATTCAGAAATTACTTTTCTATAAATTTCTAATTCAGACACATTTCTTACAATTAATTTTTTATCGTTTTCAAAATTTATATTTTCTTCCTGAATAAATTTTTTATGAATATTTTTTATTTCTTGTCTAACAATATCAATTAATAAAATTGTTTCTTCGTTAAAATATTTCTTTAAAAACTCTAAACCTGAAATTTCAAAAAGTTTTTGATTCATATTACCATGCATTTCTCCAATTTTCTTATAACAAGTTTCATAACTAGATTTTAATGATTCTGTATCTAATAAAATTTTAACTTCTAATAAAGTTTTAATATTTTTATCAGCTTTTAATTCTTTTAATCTATCCAAAGCTTTTTCTATCATTGAACTTTCATCACTTTTACGATAATCATCTGCTCCACGAATTAAAGTTCTTATTATTAAATCATAAATTTTATTAAAAGCTTCTTTGACATTTACGCGAATATTTACACCTTTATTTAATAATCCTCTGGTTGCATCATCAAAAGTGAAAAAAGCAGACCGAATTTGATCATCTTTCAATTTTTTTAAATTTGCTTTAATGTTTCTCATATCTTGTAACATTATATGAGCATCAATTTGGTTATATATTTGTAACATATTATCCCAAATATTTAAAGTCTGTATTAATACTTCCATAGTAATATCAAGTTCATCTTGTGCTTTTTCTAAACGCTCATTTATCTCATCATTATCTAATCTTTCATACATATGAGAAATT
>Ga0114930_10003707_pt1 | contig 13234 bp, 16 predicted proteins | sample AnhtaG_FD_87300 | JGI IMG/M metagenome (GOLD analysis project Ga0114930, IMG submission 87300) | Deep subsurface microbial communities from Anholt, Denmark to uncover new lineages of life (NeLLi) - Anholt_01485 metaG | ecosystem: Environmental > Aquatic > Marine > Oceanic > Sediment | place... | reverse complement strand
CTATTTCTAACATGCTGAAATTATTTGCATTTATTCCCTATTTAACCATTTAACCATTTTCGAATTAACGAAGTCTGTAGATTAGAATATGGATTTTGCCTCAATCGCTGGTATCTTATCAGGCCTCTCTTTGATTGTTGCAGCTATATTCTTGAGAGGGGATCTGACCAATTTCCTCAATATACCAGGCCTAATGATTGTCTTAGGGGGAACCATTGCCTCTATCCTATTCACCTTTCCCTTCAAGGATGTGATTAAGGCATTTCAGGCCGCCTTCTTTGTTCTATATGAGCCAAAGGTCGATCCCAATGATATGGTCAAGACCATCATCAAGCTCAGCAATATATCCAGGAGACAGGGAATATTTACCCTGGGTAAGATAAAGACAAATAACCTTATACTAAAGAAGGGCTGCAACCTTATTGCTGATGGTGCCAAGGAAGATGTAATCAGAAATGCCCTCAGGACTGAGATTGAATCACTCAAACATCGCCATTTCAATATCCAGGATGTATTTACCAAGATGGCCACCTTTTCTCCTGCCTTTGGTATGATCGGCACCTTAATAGGCCTGATCCAGATGCTAAATAAGCTAAGTGACCCTTCCACTATAGGGCCGGGAATGGCAGTTGCCTTGCTCACCACCTTCTATGGCAGCATCCTTTCAACCCTGTTTTTTCTCCCTATAGCCGGAAAGCTTAAGGCAAGGACAATGACAGAGGTTATCAATATGGAGATCATCTTTGAGGGGGCCATAGCAATGCTGCAAAACAACAATCCACTGATGGTTTTTGAAAGGCTCTCCTCCTTTATCCCACCCAGGGACAGAACAATAGGTGAGAGAGAGGTCTACAAACTATGAGCGAGCCCAAGCTCTCTGATCTTGATGAGATAGCCCAGACTGATGCCAGGGGTGCCTGGCTTCTGACCTATGCTGATCTGGTTACCCTGATCCTGGTATTCTTCATCCTTCTGTTTGCCCTATCAAAGATGGAACTGGGAAACATAACAGATACCCTGAAGTCATTTGAGATTAGTATTGGAGCTGAAGAGCCAAAGACAAGCCTCTTTGATATAATTAAGACAGACTCCCCTGGAGGAAGAAAGATGCTCGATCAGCTAATCGGAATGAGGGAGGTGGATGTCTTTAAAGAGATTGAATCTTTCATAAGCAGAAGAGGTCTCAATGACAATGTGGAGGCTGAGCTCAGAGAAGGAAGGATAGTGCTCAGGGTTGAGGGAAAGGTCCTTTTTAACAGTGGCTCTGCTGATCTCCTTCCGGAGGCAACCTATATCCTCTCAGACATTGTTGAGATAATCAAAAATAGCCCCCACTATGATATTGATATCCAGGGCCACACCGACAATCGCCCCATCACTACGGCAAAGTTTGCATCTAACTGGGAGCTATCTGCCATACGGGCTACCACAGTGCTCAGATATTTGATAGAGGATGGAGTCTTTCAGGAGAGATTGACAGCAACAGGGTTTGCAGATCTAAGACCGGTAGCCGGCAATGATACCCCAGAGGGCAGGAGGAAGAACAGGAGGGTGGAGTTTGTTCTCAAGGAAAAACAATGATCCCCTGATCCTATCTATTGATGAGGACAGAAGGGGCTCCTTCAGGGTTAAGCCATCCAGCACAGGGCCTATTGAGGTGTCTATCGGGCCTCATAGATATCAGGTCAAAAATATAAGCGCCGGAGGGATAGGTATTTACCGACGGGGTGAGGATAAGGAGTTAGAGGCAGGAGAAGAGTATCCATTCAAGGTGAGCCTGCCACTGATCAATGAGCTCATCTCTGGCATTATCAGGATAGTTGATATCTCTGATAGAGCATATCACTGTGCATTTGTTGATCTGAGCGGTGGGGAGAAGGAGAAGATACACCTTTTTGTCCTGGAGAGGCAAAAGGAGGAGTTGAGAGAGAAGAGAGGAGCTGGCAGGATCTAAAAGGATCTCCCTGACACAGTTAATGCATTTCGTGTTAAAAGGCCTAAGCCTTTTCACTCATTTTCAGGAATAGTGGGCAACCACATTCCTTACTTTCCTTTTAAACTGAACGTTTCTACGATAGAAAATTCAAAATACTAAAGAATTCTGCTGAATTAGCCGATAGTATCAGTTGGGGCATTTGAAATTGACCTCCTATTTCCTTAATTATGATTTTTAATACCCCGTCCGCTTGCGGGGGGGTTTCCGCTAGTTCCCTCTCCCTGGGGAGAGCGGTAGGGTGAGGGGGTAAAGATAGTATTATTCCTTTACATACCCCGTCCGCTTGCGGCGGGGTAATTGATTCCTGATTAAGAAATTTTTGTGAGATTATGGGCATTATTAATGTGGCTGAACTAAAGCCGGATATGGTGCTGGCAGAAGACCTAAGAAATCATCATGGCCGTTTTCTCCTGGCCAAAGGAGAAAGACTGACGTCAAAACATCTTAGAATTATCAAAGCATGGGGTGTGGTCGAAGCCAATATTGATGGGGTTTCACCAAAAGATGTGGAGGCAAATACTATAGCCCAATTGGATCCGGTAATTAGCGAAGAAGCGGAAGAAATAATACGTGAACGTTTTTGCCATACTGACTTGGAACATGCACCAATTCGCAAATTATTTCACCTTTGCACCTTGCGAAAGGCCGAAGAGCTATCCAATGCAGCCAAGAAAGAAAATCGGAAAACTCTTGATACGTGCAAGTCAAAGGTAGATTCGAATCAGATTCCGAAAAATGGAGCAAGGAAGATAGACCCCTACGAACTGATCAGGGATGATATCAGTCTTCCATCGTTGCCAACTATATATGAACAGATTAATGAAGCCATCAAGAAGCCAACCAGTTCAGTTCATGATATTGGCAATGTGATCAGCAAAGATATCAGCCTCTCTGCTCGGCTTTTGAAGATAGTTAACAGCACATTCTATGGTTTCCCATCCAAGATAGATACCTTATCTCGAGCAGTGACCATCGTAGGGACCAGGCAACTGAGCACCTTGGCCTTGGGGATGAATATCATAAATGTGTTCAAAGATATCCCTTCTGATCTCATAGATATGAAATCATTCTGGGAACACAGCATTGCTTGCGGAATTAGTGCCCGGATTATAGCTGGCTATAAGAATATCCAAAACACCGAACGTTTGTTTGTGGCCGGATTACTTCACGATATTGGGCGTCTCATCTTATATAGTAGTGTACCTATTGATGCGAGGAATGCCCTTTTGACGGCGAAACATGCTGCCAGCTTGTTACATAAGGAAGAATATGAAATCATGGGTTTTGACCACACAACAATAGGTGGGCTCCTTTTGAAAAAATGGAAGTTACCCATTTCGCTGGAAAACAGTGTCACCCACCATCACACTCCTCAAGAATCCAAAGACCCACTGGAACCCGCTATTGTGCATGTGGCAGATATAATGACAAACGCACTGGGCATTGGATCAAGCGGAGAACGGTTTGTGCCTCCGTTAGATCCCGATGCCTGGCAAGGTATTGGCGTATCGGCGAGTATTTTGGCCTTAACCATAACCCAGATGGATCGTCAGATGGAGGAAATCGTTCAGTTTCTTTTTTCAGATGAGCACTAAACAACAAACGGAAAACCATACCCGCTATTTGGAAGAGCGTATCCAATATCTGGAAGAGATTAATCGTTTTGTCCTGGACGCATTGGAGATGGCAGCTTCCCTTGGAGATTTTCAGACCAGTATCAACAAGCTCCAAGAACCTTCTGTTATTCTACACGAAACGAGGTCACGGATACAACGCTTGATCCAGTTCCAGGCATTAGCCTTCTTTTTAGTGGATGAAACTGATAATGACTTTTTCCTTGCCAGTTGTGAACCTGAGGATTGCAGCTCCTATGTGAAGAATGAGGTGGATTTTTTGATTGATAATGGAACATTTGCCTGGACTCTAAGGGAGAAAAGACCTGTTATTGTCTCATCCAAGAATTACAAAAGGCAGATAGTTCTCCATGTTATGGCCACAAGTTCGAGAGTCAGGGGTATATTCATTGGGTTGTTGGAAAAGGGTAAGACAAATATCTCTGACATGTCCCTCTCCCTGCTATCGATTATTCTCTTAAATAGCTCCAATGCCCTGGAGAGTTTCGAATTGTATAAGATGATAAGAGAAATTAACGAAAATCTGGAGAAAAAAGAAAATTATCGTACATTATTTGAGGCTGCTCCTGATGGTGTGGAAGTGCTGGATGCTCGGGGGAATGTTGTAGATTGCAATAAAACCCATCAGGTTTTGCTTGGGTATAGCCATGAGGATATAGTTGGAAATCATACCACGGCATTTTTTTCGGATAAAAATAAAGCCTCATTTAAAAAAAGGCTCCCCATTTTGAAAGAGACCGGCTTAGCTGAAGGCGAGATCGAGTTGGTTCGCAGTGATGGCTCGATAATCCCTGTCTGGAGAAAAGAAAAAGGGATTTATAATGGAAACATGGAGTTTGTGGGTTCGGTGGTTTACAATCGCGATATTTCCAACCATAAGCGGGCCGAGGAAGAAAAAAAGAAGCTCGAGATACAACTCCAACAAGCCCAAAAGATGCAGGCAATCGGAACCCTGGCCGGTGGTATCGCGCACGACTTCAACAACATTCTGTTTCCCATCATCGGGTACACTGAGATGGCCATAGACGATGTGCCTGAAGAAGGCGTGACCCGAAGCAATCTGGGGGAGGTGCTCAAGGCTGCGAACCGGGCTAAGGGCCTGGTTCAGCAGATTCTCACCTTCAGCCGTCAGAGTGAACAGGAAAGGAAGCCACTGAAGATTCAATCCATCATAAAGGAAACGCTCAAACTCCTTAGAGCATCGCTACCATCGACCATTGAGATCACCCAGAACATAGACAAGGAATGCAGACCTACCATGGCCGACCCTACCCAGATCCACCAGGTGCTGATGAACCTCTGCACCAATGCATATCATGCCATGCACGAGAAGGGCGGAGTACTGGGAGTGACTCTGACGGAGGTGGACATTGATTCTGGTGACTTAACTTCCGATCTGGATCCGAACCCGGGACCGTACCTAAAACTTGTTGTGAGCGATACGGGCCATGGTATGGAGCGGTTGGTCATGGAGCGCATCTTTGACCCCTATTTCACCACCAAGGGCCCGGCTGAGGGCATCGGGATGGGGCTTGCCGTGGTACACGGAATTGTCAGAAGCCATGGGGGATATATCACTGTTTACAGTGAGCCGGGTAAGGGTACCGCATTCCATGTCTATCTACCCCGGATAGAGTCCGGGGCCATTTTGTCGGAAACTGTATCCACCGAGCTAACCCCAAAGGGCAAAGAACATATCCTGATCGTGGATGACGAAGAGCAGATCGTTCATATGGTGCGACTTCTATTAGAGAGCATCGGGTACCATGTTACGGCAAGGACCAGCAGCGTGGAGGCACTGGAGGCGTTCCATACGCAACCAGAGCGCTTTGATCTTGTTATCACCGACCAAACCATGCCGAATATGACGGGCACAGAGTTAGCTCAGAAGCTCATGGGCATTAGATCCGATATTCCAATTATCCTTTTCACTGGATTCAGTGAAGTGATAACGGAAGAGAAGGCCAAGTCTATAGGCATTCGGGAGTATGTCATGAAGCCCATTGTCAAGATCGAGATAGCACGGACCATCCGGAGAGTGCTGGATCGAGAAAAAGACAAGTGAGTTCACGCATTCTTATCGTCAGAAATTTGAAAACCCACTGTTAAAGGCCTTTAACCAGGATCCTTCTAAAAAGGATGAGACAATTTCCTCAAAGGAAAAGCGTGTAGAGAAAATTGGGGAGATTTTGAAAACAGATGTTTATCTTACTACTGAGAGCATCAAATAGTTTGCAATGTCGGAAAGCCCCATCCTCGTGGTGAAAAATGCAAAATTCTAAGCATATATACGGAGCTAAGGCAATAATCAATTCTTCAATTTACAGGAAGGACGCCGTAGCGATTTCATAACTCAGAATTCCAACAGGAATGAGGGGTATTTGTGGGATTTTCTTGGGCAAAAAAATGCCGATTATGGGTAATCGGCAAAGAAGGGATAGGAGAGAGCGGGCCTTATTACGAGCAGAATGCAGTTAGAAAAGTTCGTCTATAAAGGCATCAACGAGCTTATCAGCAACACCCTCATGATCAACTTTGTACGTTCCAGAATCAATCCTTTCTTTTAGCGCAGACACCTTATCTTCCCTGACATCTGGTTGAGATGAAATGATTTCGTCTATTTGTTGAGCCTCTTTTGAGGCCTGGGAAAGGTTAACAATAGCATCTTGCTCTGGCTGATCTGTTCTTTCGGTCTTCTGTTCGTCAGAAACCTGTTTTTCCTGAATCTTTCTTGTTTCATTTGGTGTGGATCCAGGCAGGTGTTTACTAATCTCATAGCTAATAATCTTGTCATCAATTTCCATTTGCCAATCCTCCAATTCCTACATCATGTTTTTATTTACTGTGTCTTTGGCGATCTCCTCTAATTTATACCTCAAAAATTCAGAATCTTCAATAGAAAGTGAATTAACTGTTTCACCGTTTCCATCAACCACCTTGAATATTAGATCAGCGGGACTGTTTCTGGCAATGGCCAGACGTGCTCCATATTCATTTTCAAGTTTATCAAATACTTCTTTTTCAACATTATCCTGGGGTCCGTATTGAATGATCCTATCTAGAATATCGGAGGTTACCTTGTCAACAATGACCTTCCTCTTGGCCTCAGCAGAGATACTAATCGAGTCTGGAGAGCGAGGATTGACACTTTTTGCCCTGTTTGCGGTGCTTGTTTGGCGAAGTTGCTCTCCATAAACCCTTAGGACATTATTAACCTGATAAAGGGATATTACCATGACTCCACCTCAAAGTCATTATCGGAATATAGTTGAGAAAACTTTAGAAAAAAATTGTGAGTTTTGTAAGTTATTCGATATACACACAATTTACCTTTCTTTATTTTTGGATTTTACCCTGGACCCCGGGTGTTCTCAGTCTAAATAATAATATAACACCAAACCCTTAACTTGATAGTATAGGAAGTTCCTTTTTTGGACACAGATTAACCCGCCGTCTGGCAGGCGGGTCTGCGTCCTAATTTAACCCTTTTCAGGATTCATATTGACATATTGTTTTGGACGACATATTATACTACCAATAATAAGATCAAAAGGAGGTATCAGTAAATGAGAACCAAGAGAAAAATAAGTGTGACCATTGATGAGGAAATACTTGAAGCTATTGAAAAGGCATCAAAAACCTTTAACATGGCCAAAAGTCATCTGGCACAGGAAGCCTTTAGGTTGTGGCTCAAAAAGAAAACCGAGGAGTCAATGGCCAGAGGATATGTAGAAATGGCAAAAGAAGATAAGGAACTTGCTGAGGTAACTTTTGAAGCTCAAAAGGAGATTCTCTCATGAAGAGTTTTCCCAGACGTGGTGAAGTCTGGCTGGTAAATTGGAATCCAGCGAGAGGAAGCGAACAGGCAGGCAGAAGACCCGCACTTGTTATCCAAAATGACATCGGCAATGAGAAAGCGTCCACCACTATTGTGGCAGGGATTTCGAGTTCCGTAAAAATCTTTCCCATGAATGTGAAAGTTGACCCCCCTGAAGGCGGACTGGGGCTTGCTTCCATTGTCAAGACAAACCAGATACTTACGGTGGACAAGAAGAGGCTTGAAAGGAGGCTTGGGCAACTCAGCAGCGAAAAGATGAAAGAAGTCAACCTGGCCATTAAGCTAAGTCTGGATCTTACATAATCCGCAATCCCTCCCCCTTCCAATTGATGTGCAGTCACAGCGACATCATGTAAGAGTGCCTCTTTTTTCCTGGTCAGCTAGGAGTTCATTTACTTCGAATAAGAAATGTGGTAGGTTATGGAAGGTATGAGGTTAGCGCGCAGCGCTTTTGCCTTGAGCCATCATTTATGTGGCTAATGAGATTCAAACGTTTAGGTTTGAGGAAATTGACAGGGAGGTGAACCGATGAACCAGCCAAATGAATTGAAAATTGAAGAAACCCCATTATCCTTCAGAAAGGATCAGGAATGGGCGTTAGAAAACTACCAGCAGTTTATGAAAGAGTATCCAGACCAGTGGATTGCAATCTACGGCAAGAAGGTGGTGGCTACAGGAGAAGATTTAAGTTCGGTAGAAGAGACAGCAAAAACGGCTACAGGCCTAAGCAGCGATAAGATACCCGTACTTTACATCGAGAGAAGATTTAGAGTTCTATAAGAACGCCTAGCAAAAAAATGCATTCTCATCATGGAAAACCAATATATTAGACAATGGGGCATCGATGTTATAGTCAAAAGCTCTTTAGATCTGGATATGATAGGGAAAGGGTTAGAATTATGGTTGATGAGATGGTTTTGTCGAATAAGATTTGAGACTACAAATGGATGGACCAAGGAACACTTGGCCATCATCGATACTGGTTCACCCCTTTGTGTTGTTCCGCAAGAGATATGGAAGGATTGTAAAATCACAGTAATTGCGGATACAGAAATGTATTTTGGGTTTTCCAAAGATAAAGAAGGAATTCCAGTAAAGCTGGGTGAAATTCACCCGGTGATTGTCAATGAGGACGGCCATGTTAATGGTGGAAATGTAAAAGCCTACTTAGGGCTTACGAGCGACATTCCTTTGATTTTAGGTTTAGATCTAATAGGCCATTTGCTTAGAAGAGATCCGGAAAAGTAAAGACGTCTCCCATTATTACAACATGTTTCTGAGATGCATCACCCAGAATATGGCAACCATACTGAACGGGAGCATTACCGGTTTGTTAATTCGGTTGTCAAGTCCAATTGTCTGTAAAACCCTCACGTTATGACCACTTTTGCTTCTGGTATATAATATCAATAAAGCTCTTGTAGGTATATTCAAAGAGACACCAGTCAATCTTCTTTTTCATCTTTGGAAGGACATCCTCTTTTTCTGCAAGTACTCGTCTAAAAAGTTGTTCCATTTGATGTGCAGCCATAGCCGGATCATCCAAGAGTGCTTCCTTTTTTCTGGCCTCGTCGTAACAGTCTAAGAAATTCGCCACATCTGACCCTTTCCAGGCAATTTGACTTATAAAATAGAAGTCAACAAGGTCTTTAGGCTCATAGCGGCGGGTAATTGCAGAAAGTTTATTAGAAGCAATATTCTCAATTGTATCGATCTGTATGGTTTGTCCAGATTCTATTTGCAAACGCTCTCTTTGGCCACGCATAGAAAGGGGGTCATAAACAAAATCAACCTTTATGTTATTGATCAAATACGTAAGAAAATCCGGGGAAGATTGAATTAATGTTAGCTGTCCCTTGAATATTCTCTTTAGAACAATATCAATAGAATGCAGTTTATTAAAGTCTACAGAAAAAAAAGTCCAAATCGTCAGAAACTCGGTGGTGGAAATAGAAAACCGAAAGAGCTGTGCCACCGGTAAGAAAGAAGTTCTTGGCAATGACTTCGATCTTGCTAATATCGTCAAGAACCTCTTGCTGGGTTGGAGAAGCGTAGCAGCTTATGTCTTCTTTAATCAATGTGCCCATAGACTTCCAATAACCTCTCCCATCTTCTTTTGGCTCTTGGAGAAAGTCTTAAAGAATCAAGCGCCTCTTTGATTTCCTTGGGCCGGAAAAAGACAGCTGTATCTCGTATCCTTGCTCTTTCCAAAAATCTTGTCATAATCCAATATACAGTCTCTCTCTGACCTTTATTCCTGGCCTCCTGCAGAGCTCTCTTGATACTCTCAGGAGTATTTAAGTTGGGATAGTCCCAAAAAACGGCTTTCAAATAATTTTGCATGGTTCCAAGATCCCCCCATGTGATCCGAAATTCCTCTGCTCGTTACTTACAAACTCACATTATCAAACATGTGGAGGAGAAGCAAGGGCTGCCAAGCAAATAATCAGCAGCACTAAAGCGTCAGGCAGATGCGCATGGGGGTGCAGTGGGTGCAGATGCCGGATGGAACCCAGTATTAAGGGAAGTGAAGCCTGTCCCCAGAGAAATTGGACAGGATTGTGTTATCCAGCAGGATGGTCACGGCTGTCCATTCTTTTCTGCCTTAGCGTTCCAGACTTCAATAGCGGTTACCTCAGCCTTGGCTTCTTCGACAGTATCTGGGCCAATGCGCAGGGGGATGCCTTGAGTGATAAAGCGCTCCTGCAATTCGAGACGGTGCATCCCCAGCAGTTCAGCAGCTTTGCTTAGATTTATCTCCTCGTCCAGGTATGCTCCAATGACTACGGACCAACGCAGGCCCGCCTGCCGCTCGAGCATCTCTTCGAGTGCCTGGTCAACCATTTCTGGCTGGTACCGCCTGAGTTTCAATAGTTGCTCCAGAGTCCAGGTCTGAACAGCCATAACACCAACCTCCTTCTAACTTACTATCAAGATAGGTAGGTACCCCTACGATGAACAAGGAATCCAAAAATTTAAGATTACTCGATAAATATGCTCAGGTCAAGGATTTTGTGGCTGTTCAGCCTTATGGTGTCGTGCGGGTAATAATCTGAAAAGGTGAAAGATCCCAGCAGTAGCTCACCCGTAAAGGTTTTTTGCGGAACCAAGGGAGAAGAAAAGAATCACCCAGAAGTGGCATATTATACTCCTTGCTCTATGCCCTATGCCCTACGCGCTTTGCCATCTAGCCGGCAAATTCTTCAGCGTTCACTGTCAAAAAACTGCCTTTCCTTCCTTATCTTAATTCCATCCTGAACTTATCTTATTGAAATCAGTATTATAAATTACGAACCCCTCTTTGGCATGTCTTTTGCTCAACTTCAAGTTAGACCCAGAGCTCGAGAAAAAGTTTCGCATCTTCTCCTCGCTTTCTTTGGGGTACTTAAGCGCGGAGCATTTCAATTGCTCAAGCCAGTTTTGTGAGAAAACACTTCCAAGATATCAATATGTTAATGGGTTATATGCCATGTAACTCAGGGGGGCGGAGCCCGCCCGCTTCCGAGTTCCGGAATTCGGAAACTCGCCTGAAGGCGAAGCCGATGGCGGGCAGGCCTCCGTGAAGGAAGCTGGAGGACCAGCCTTTCGGCCTTGAGGGGAGAGGATGGATGAGCAGGAACAGACGGAAATTAATATGTATGACATACACACATTGTATAAACAGGAATTGAATCACTATAAGAATCTCCTACAGCTGACGCATCGGCTTGAGCGAGCTGCTGAACAGGGAAAGATGGAGGATCTGGAGCCCCTTTTTTCCAAGAGAGAAAAAATACTGGCAAAAATTTCCGCCCATGAGGAAGAAAGAGGGACTCTTAATGAGAAAGTAAAGACACTAAACACCAATGAAGAACAAAAGTTAGCAGGGATTATCGAGGAAATTAGAGGAATCACCAAAGAGATTATGGACATGGATGGAATAATTGAGGAAAAACTCAAATCCAAAAAAGACCAAATCCATGATCAGCTTAAAAAGGTTAGACAAGGACGCAAGGCACTCAAGGGATATGCACCAAAGCGCAGGCACATACCCAGATATATTGATAGAAAAGGGTAGGCGATACGTAGGTAATGATACGGGTATTTTTTATCTCTTAGTCCGATACAGTCGAAGCTTCGCAAGACCGCTCTGAGGAGCGGACTTTGGTGTAACGCTCACCAAAGAAAATACCTTTTGACTTTAAGTGAAGCCAGCCAGAGATCTGTGTGATTGGATACTGCAAATTTTGCCTGCTATTTCAAAACTTAATAATAAGATTCCCAAAACATGCTGTGGTCACTGGCGAAATCAAAGTTTGTTCTGGCCGGTATAATATTTGCTAAAGAAATTGGGAAAACTGCCGATAATTAACCATAAAGTGAATGGACAGTTTAGTAGGTAACGCTTTGGCAATATGTCAAATAAGAGGGATTGAGGAATGAGTCAGGAGAAAATATTGGGAATTATACCAGCTCGGGGAGGCTCAAAGGGTATCCCTCGCAAAAATCTTCGTCCTTTAGGCGGTAAGCCTTTGATCGCCTATACTATCAAAGCAGCGCTGGAAAGCCGCATTGGTCGAATCATAGTTTCCACCGATGATCCTGAGATGGCTGAGGTGGCGCGTGGTTACGGGGTTGAGGTGCCATTTTTGCGCCCCGCTCATCTGGCTGAGGATTCGTCGTCCTCTTTGTCAGTGCTCCTGCATGCTTTAGAGTATGTTGAAACCCAGGAGCAATATTATCCCGGCATTATTGCTTTTCTGCAACCGACATCGCCTTTTCGAACTTCATATCACATAGATTCTGCTATTGATCTACTTCTATCATCAAAGGTTGATTCGGTTATCGGTATCTGCGAAGTCGAGCAGCATCCTTACGTCATGTTTGAGCAACAACTAGATAAAAGGTTGACTGAGTTCGTTCAGATCAGACCAAAGCCACTGCGTCGACAAGACTTTCCTGGGTTATTAGTGTCCAATTCCTCTATGAGTATAACGCGACGCAATTACTACCACGGTCTGGCTGATCCTGAACCAGTTTTCAGTTTGACCAGTCTAAAAGGTGTTGTGATGGATCGAGTCAGTTCAATAGATATTAATACGGAGTTCGATTTCTTGGTGGCGGAGGTGGCTTTCTCATTTCTTTACAATACCCGACAAGAATTCTGCGACATGACAACCTTTGATACACAAGCTGTAGAAACAGCCATGTCGGTATGAGTTTGCAATTGAAACACCATATTTGAAAAAGCAGGAATAAACTATGCTCAATACTTTTATCATCGCTGAAATGGCCTGTTCCCACGAAGGCGACCTTGACCTGGCTCGAAAAATTATTAAGGGCGCTGGCCGAGCGGGTGCCAATGCAATTCAGTTTCAGATCTGGTCACTGGTGGACATGGTTGTCCCACACCATTCTGAGTATGAGAAGTTGGCAAAGATTGAGCTGTCCCGAAAAGAGTGGTCTAACTTGGCGAGCTGGGTGCGGGATAGTTATCCAGAGATGCGTATTGTTGCCTGTGTTTATGAGCGCAGCAGCGTGGATTTTGCCGAAAACATCAACGTGGATGCGTATAAACTACATTCCGGTGATTTGTCAAATCCTTACCTAATAAAGCACGTGGCAGCCACTGGTAAACGCATCGATCTAAGTGTAGGGGCGTCAACACTTGATGAAATCCAGACAGCTATCGAGTTGATCAAAGGTGTTTCGCAGACAGAAATCTGGCTCATGTATGGATATCAGAATTTTCCGACTCGCACAGAGGATGTTCACTTGAGTTATATG
>Ga0114930_10003706_pt1 | contig 13235 bp, 10 predicted proteins | sample AnhtaG_FD_87300 | JGI IMG/M metagenome (GOLD analysis project Ga0114930, IMG submission 87300) | Deep subsurface microbial communities from Anholt, Denmark to uncover new lineages of life (NeLLi) - Anholt_01485 metaG | ecosystem: Environmental > Aquatic > Marine > Oceanic > Sediment | place... | reverse complement strand
AGCCACCCTTGAGCAGCAATTGGCTGGGGAACGCCCCCGCAGTCAATTTGGGCGTTTGGTGGATGAGTTAGGCATTGAACTCATCCCAGCCCGCTCACCGCAGGCTAGAGGCCGTGTAGAGCGCTTGTTTGGGACCTTGCAAGATCGGCTGGTAAAAGAGCTGCGGGAAGCCGGCGCCTCTACCCTGGAGGAGGCCAAACAAGTCTTGAGGGATTATTTGCCTAAATTCAACACCCGTTTCTCCGTTGCCCCAGCGCAGCCTGGCTCAGCTTATTGCCCTTGGCCAGCAGACCTAGATCCAGAACAATTCTTCTGTTTCAAGCATAAGCGAGTGGTGGGTAACGACACTACCATCTCTTTTGATGGCCACAAACTCCAAATCCCCCCTGGGCCCTTCCGCAGGAGCTATGCCCATGCCCGGGTCGATGTGTACCAACTCCTGGATGGACGTCTGGCAATCTGCTATCAGGGAAAGACCCTGGTGGTCTATGAACCGGCAACCGAAGGGCCGGTCAGGGTGGGCAAGTTCACCCCGGCCACTCCTCTCCCTGATGCCCCTAAACCGCTACCTAGACCAGAGACGCCGGCGCCTACACCTACGCCACGCAAGCCTTACAAGCCACCTCCTGATCACCCTTGGCGACGTTACCGGATTTCTGCCACATCAAGATGACCTGTCTCCACCAACCACTCAAGTTGCCTGAAAGACCATTGGGCAAACAGAAGGGCAAGACAAACCGAGCTGGCTGGCCCGTCTGCCTTGCCCTCCCTTGGGTGCATCTTGATTATACCAGGCGCCGATGTACAATCAAGGGTGACATTTCTGTTGACCAGTTAGGGTGACAGAATCACTGAACAACAACAGCTCACTTCATCAGTGCGAAGGACATCCAACGGGATGATAGTTGGGACTCCCTACTATCTATCATATGAGCAGGCGAAGGGGTTGGAAGTTGATCCCAGAAGTGACATCTACTCCTTGGGTGTTGTGCTCTACGAAATGACTACGGGACGACCTCCGTTCACGGGGGATCACCTGGAGGTCGTCCATAAGCACGTGACAGAACAACCTCGACCGCTACGAGAGATCAATCCAGACATTCCGTCGAACGTTGAGGCCGTTACGCTGCGTGCTCTACGCAAGAGTCCGCAAGAGCGCTTCCGGACAGCAAGGGAGATGGCTCAAGCACTTGGATACCGCGATCGCGCATTCGTGTCGGTGCCGCAAGCAGCTGAGCGAACTCCCCAGCCGTCGACGGAGCAACGAGGCCGTCTTCCTGCCGAAGAAATGGTGGGCCTTGGCGGCCGCCTCGTAGTGATGACGGGCAGAATGAGGGGCTCGACCATACAGCTCTCGGGTAGTGTCACATCCATCAGGCGTCGCGACGTCGATCAGAAAAGTCCAGAAGACCTTCAAGAATCAGTCAGTTGCGAGGGGAAAGGATATACAAAGTCTAGTAGCAAGGCGGCGGTATCATACAATATCTAGTACTCCCTCTGACAGAGGGGTACAGCAAACTTAAAATCCGCTGGGATCAACGCCCAGCGGATTTGCTGTCAGGTTCCACAAGATGCTTCTTCCCGGGCCTATGCCCTTGCAGCGAAAGAATCAGCCCAACGACCTTCTCGATGAATTTCCAGTTTGCGGCGGATCGGTTCGCCAGATAAGGATTGCACCTAATGGCGCCTTTTTTGGGCCTTATGCCTGGACTTGTCAGGAGAAAGAGACTCAGGAATGCAGACTGCGAGTCAGAAGAATAGAACAAGGTCCAGGTGTGAGAGAACTCATTTGCCTGTCTGAGCGAGGTGGGTTGCCTCTCTCTTGAAAAGAGTAGCGAATCGACTTCAAGCAAGTCGGACGCACTCTACCCGCGGCCACACTGCCGAGTGGTATCATCGGTGCGTCTCTGCAAGATCTGATGGATACGTTGACGGCTTACGCCGAAACGCTCGGCTATCCTCTGAAGAGTCCAACCTTCCTTACCTCAGCCGCGCGATGGTTGCATGCTCTCCGGGATCGATCTTCGTGTCAGAATGGGGATGTTTGAAGAGGAATTGACCCCCCACCACTCCCCAAGCCTCTCCACCCACGAGGACCGATCGGGGATCGTGTTGGCCACTCTCCAAGAACAAAGCCGACCTTCTGCCATCCTGAGCATGGCAAGACGGTCGGCCTCACTTTCACACTACTACCTCCCACAACGCACTATTGCGGTGGTGGTGCGATGCAGGCAGTTCTTGACCCGTTTGATTCTAGCACACCCCTCCCGTCAAATCAATCGGTCTCGGTGGGTGCGCCAAGACAGTGCAGCCTGGCACTAGGGTGGCAATGGGAACGCGAGGGCGTAGCGGCAATTATTGGTTGAAGGGCAATTGTGTCGGCTGGAGATCTGAATTATGAGCGGACAAGTATGCGACTTTTGCCACGGTGGAGTTGCGCGGATTGTGCCTACACTCGCTGGGGTTGGGCGGCAGAGTCCTGTATATGCCCAGACAGAGGTGGCCAGATCGCAGAGATATGGCTCGAGCGGCAGGGAGTTGGCCTTGACATGGCTCCTCAGATGGGTATAATAATGGATGGCGGCGGGCTCTCACGTTTGCACCCCAATGCGCGTAGAGAATCCTCGCCGCCAGGGGCTGGGCCACCGCTCAGCCCCATATCACTATTCTACCATGATGCACATACATCACTCAACCCCGTTCTGAGTGGGTATTGGAGCGTTCAACTCCTGCCAGGCGCACCAGAACACAACATGTAGTACATAAGGCGCTGAGAACCGCTATATGTAGTATGAAGGGGCTCTCCTTGCGATGAGGGCCTCTTTCCCTTTTCGCGAAAATTGCTCATCACAGAAGACAGCTGCCGCATGGCCGGAGTCACCCAGGCGCTGGCGATAGACACAACCCAGTCGGGGACGTGGGCTGCCTTGGAAGCCACTCAAGAGCGGGCAATTACCCCGATGACCCTTGTGGCGACTCGGGCAATTGTCCCCCGCGCAACTGAACCTGGTCCCGCGCGTGGAGCCGCCAGACTACATCTTGGTGGATGAGAAACACACGCGGGAGACCGGGGATCAGGCCTGCGCCCCTATGATCTACGAAGCCTCAGTGGCTCTGATTTGGTGGATTGACTGCCTGGACAGTGCCTCGGAGGAAGCCCTGCCGGCCAGATTCGAACGTTTCAAAGCCATTGAAGAGCAGCTGGCCCATGTTCTGGGGGCAAGAGTAGATGGATGGGAATCTACCCAGAATGCCCTGCTGAGTGCATTCGAAGGTATCACCTTGATCTAATATCACTTGCACGCGATGATCAGGCTGGGGACTCATTTGGCTACCTACAAGCACCAGTGCAAGACCGCTGGACGACCAGTGTTGGAGGCGGAAGAGCAGCAAATCTCGACAGCCTTTTTCTGAGTCCTGGAAGCTCCCCGCCTGAAGCGTACTAAGAAGCCTTGGACGAACTGCCAGAGACCTTCAAAGCGAACCGTTGGCCTCGCCGAAGCGCTCACTTGAGGCTAACAAACCTCTGTTCCAGGCTTGGACCACCGACGACAAACTGGCTCGTACTGGCACGGCCGTTGACCAGTGTATGAGGCTCCTCAATCGCAAGCAGGATAACATGCAAACCTTTTGCTCGGAAGAAAGCGCGCCCCAAACACTCAACGCTTGGGCCTTGACCCGTAATTGCTGGCGCTTCCTCAAGGGGGCTAAACGTGCTGGCAAGTCGCCTCTTGAGTTGGCTGGAGATTGCTTCTACAACATCCCGTTGATGCAGTGGGTCAATATGGCTATGAGCGCTTTCCCGACACTGGTTCTCTCCACCAACATAATTGCGCTACTGCTGAACACATAATTTGAGGACATGTGCAATTGTCAAAGAGCCCTCAAAGGTGATCATGAGCAATACGCGCAATATCATCCGAGTGCGACCGGCGCTCCTGGCCCGTCTCCGGATCAATGACATTCAGGGCGCCGGGGTACCGCGGTCGTCTTGGCAACTATGACCCTTGCCTGTCAACATCCACCATAAAGAAGGCGACCCGATCAACCTTGTAGAACCTATCTTCAGCGATGGGTATAGATATCGCCAAACTGTCTATGGCTGGCTAGCCAGCCCCCCCGCTATCTCCCCACCGTCAATCACGAAGTATTGCCCGGTGATGAAGCTCGCGTCGTCGGAAGCGAGGAAGGCAAAGAGAGCGGCCACCTCTTCCGGCCGGCCCAGCCTGCCCAGAGGCACCTTGCTCGCAAAGGCACGCTGCATTTCCAGTGGGTATTCCGCTTCTTGCATCGGCGTCAGAATAAAGCCTGGACATACGGCGTTGACGCGCACGTTGGGGGCCAGCTCCAGCGCCATGGAGCGTGTCAACTCGATGACCCCCGCCTTAGAGGCGTTGTAGTCGGCGTAGAAAGGGTAGCCCATCAAGCCGTTGGTCGAGCCCATATTCAGAATGACGCCGCCTTCTCCGGCCAACATTCGTTGCGCTGCTTGTTGCGCCACGAAGAATACGCCGTTGAGGTTGACGTCTATCACCTCGCGCCAATCCTGTGGGGAGATGTCCATAAAGCGGTGTCGAATGCTGATCCCGGCGTTGTTGATCAGGACATCCAGGCCCCCCAGCAGGCCATCGAGTTCTTCAAAGGCCCGCGCGACATCGTCGGGATCCGAGACGTCGGCGTTGATGAAGCCACTCAGCGCCGGGTGCTCGCGTTCGAGGCGCTTGAGCGCCGCCTCGTCGCGATCCAGCACCACGACGCGCGCGCCCTCCTCTAGGAAACGCACCACTGTCGCCATGCCGATGCCACCCGCCCCACCAGTGATAAGCACCCGTTTATCTTCCAGACCACGCATGATCTCCTCCTTACCCTGCCAGCCCGCCGCCCTAAACAGTTCAGCCAGCAAACCTACAAGAGATTATTATTGGTGTATTCGCCCATTCATCTACCAGCGCGTTAACGCAGAATAAACCCCTCCCCCAGCGGGTCAGCCGGGTCAATCAAAAATTCGTGGCGGCCGCTAATGTAGGCCGCGCCTTCTACTTCTGGGATAATAGCGGGATAGGGGCCGAAGGTCGTGGTTTTAACGATGCGCCCGGTGAAGCCGGTGCCGATAATGCTCTCGATGACGATGGGCTCGTTGATGCCAATCTCGCCCCGCGCGTGGTGAATGGCCAGGCGACCACTGACGCCCGTACCGCACGGGCTGCGATCCACCTCGCCTTCGGCAAAGACACAGACGTTACGGCTATGCGCCCCTTCGCCCAGCAGCGGCCCGATAAAGATGGAGCCGTAGAGAAAACTCAAATCCTCTTCAAAAGGGTGGGTGATGGGCCGGCTGGCCATGATCGCCCGCTTGATGGCTGAACCTTTTTCGATGAAAGGGCGAAAATCCTCCGGAGTACAGGTCAGGCCGACATCTTCAGCCTGCACGTAAGCGTAAAACGCTCCGCCAAAGGCGACGTCGTACCGTACTTTGCCCAGGCCCGGCACGTCGACCGTCTCGTCCAAGGCTAAAACAAAAGAAGGCACGTTGTGAAAATAGACACTTTTCACTTCTCCTTCAGCCACCCTGGCGTGAGCAGTGACCAGCCCCGCCGGGGTATCGATTTTGATAACGGTTTCGGGGGCGGCCATGGGCACCATGCCGGTCTCCAGCGCTACTTTGGTGATGCCGATGATGCCGTGGCCGCACATAGTGCCGTAGCCTTCGTTGTGCATGAAGAGGATACCGATGTCCGCCTCTGGGCTGACGGGTGGGGTGACGATGCAGCCGTACATATCGGCATGGCCACGTGGCTCCCACATCACCGCCGTCCGTAGGTGATCCAGGTTTTCCCTCGCATAGCGGCGACGGGCCAGGATGGTCTTGCCCGGCAAGTCAGGATAACCACCGGTGATGACCCGAAAGGGTTCACCCGCGGTGTGGACATCGATGGTGGTGATCTTGAGCCAACCCTCGGGAGGTTTCCAACTTTTCATTTTATTCAACATGTCCATCCATCCTTATCAATATAGCATGCATTTCTCTCTGTTGATATAAGATCACCCTGCCAGCCCGCCGCCGTCCACCACCAGGGCTGTACCGGTGATGAAAGACGAGGCGTCACTAGCGAGATAGAGCGCTGCCTGGGCGATGTCTTCTGGTCTGCCAATGCGCTGCAATGGCCGCCGCGCTGCTTCTGCCAGAAAGTGCTCATATGGTTCGCCAAGCTGCTGTGCCTCATCCCGCAGCATGGGCGTGTCGGTATCGCCGGGGCAGATGCAGTTGACGCGAATGTTCTGCTCGCCGTGATCGAGCGCCATGGCCTTGGTCAGCAGAACCACCGCACCTTTCGAGGCACAGTACGCTGCCGCCTTGCGCCCACCGACCAGCCCCCAGCCCGATGCGGTGTTGATGATCACCCCGCCACCTGCCTGGTCCATAACGGGAATGGCGTACTTACTGAGCAAGAAGATCGACTTGACGTTAACCGCCATCACCCGATCCCATTCTGCCTCGGTTGTCTCCAACACCGTGGCCCGCCGGATAATGCCCGCGTGGTTAAAGAGGATGTCGAGACCGCCCAATGCGCTGACAGTCCGCTGTACCGCCCGCTGGCAGTCGGCCGCGCGGCTTACGTCGCAGCGCACAAAGATGGCCTGCCCACCGTCGTCCACAATCATTTGGGCGACGGCCTGGCCGCCCATCTCATCCAGATCCACAACCGACACGGCCGCGCCTTCGCGGGCGAAAAGCAAGGCCGTCGCCCGCCCGATGCCCGACGCCCCACCGGTGATGAGAGCCCGTTTACCTGCCAAAGCACCCATGATCTGATCCTCCCCCTCCCTAACACGACACCTTGCAAATAACTTGCTCGTTGTAGCCGGTTACTACCCTCATGTAGCCACTGAGCATCCTATCCACTGCCCGATCACCGGTGTCAACCCAAAGAGGCCGCCCACCTAGTGAATTGATCTTTTCAGGAGTGCTCACAACGATGATGTTGTCCTTCCCCACTCTTTTGATGACTTCTGGGCTTATCTGCTGATTCCCCCGGCCAAAGATACAGCCTTGACCACCGATGGGGGTAACGATTATCTTCACCTTGCGTCCTTCAAGAAGCCTCAGAAGTTGAGACTCGTTAACGTCAGTGGCCACCAGTTTTCCTTGAAACACTACATCCACGCCTACCAACGTCTTGTTCAATCCTAACTTGGAGGTGATGGCTCTGGTTGTGGTCCCAGGCCCGATGATGTAAAGACACTCATCCCCCACTCTATCTACGATGTCACAGGCTATCGCTTCTGAGGATGCCTTTTCTCCGGGGCTACTTGCAACCTTTAGACTCTGGACCAGTCTTCTCCGAAACGGAATCTTGAGGTAACCGTACAGTTTCGCCGAAACGATGTCCTGTCGAAAGGCTTCCTCGTCTATATCCATGACCTCGGCCTCTCGCAGGCTGGATACTCTTCCCCGCAGATACAACATAGCGAGATCTCCCGCGCTTATCGGGTTTGTGGCAAAGACCGCCGAATGGATCTTGACCCCGGCAGGGATTCCAAGAACTGGGATTCCTTCTCCGATGGCACTATAGATGTCCCGGGCAGTGCCATCTCCACCGGCAAAGAGCAAAAGATCCACCTTCAGCCCCACCATTTCCTGGGCTGCAATCCTGGTGTCTTCCGGGGTCGTCTCACCCTGTTTGATTGAGCCGATGACCGTAGGCTCAAAACCGCATGCTCTGGCTGCGTCTTCTCCCATTTCACCGGGGTAGGTGATGATCTCAAGCACACCCTTCATAGACTTGATCCTTTCCAACGCCTGGATAGCCCGGGTAGGCGATTGAGGCACAGCACCCAACTCCAGAGCCTTCTTCTGTATCTCCGCTCCGTCGCTTCCCTTAAGCCCCACTCTCCCGCCTATCCCTGCAATTGGATTGACGATCAGGCCTAGTCGCTTTTCTATCACTTTCATCGCTCTTGCCCGCAATAAGCAGCCAGCGGTTTCCTATCTTGCCTCTTTGCGTACTTTTCTCAGATAGGCCCTCCAGGTCATCGCCCACTGCGACGGATCGTCCAGGGGTGTGTGGTCAATGGTGTGAATGGTACTGTTGTGAGGAGCGGTCTTGACCAACTCCGGGTTCGTACGCGCCTCCTCGGCCACGTGCGCCAGGATCGCCGCGTATTCGTCGAGTTCGTCCTTGGAATACGACTCGGTCGGTTCCACGGTGCAAGGTTCCGGAACGATGAACGGGTGGTGGCTGGTCCAATAGTGGACGCCAAAGTCCGCCGCTCGTAGTCCGATCTCCTCGGAATGAACTCCCGTCTCTTTCGTCAATCCTTCCCAGCTATACCGGACCTGTTCGATTCGGCGCTTGCCCTTGGCATACGGCGCGCTCACTCCGGGGATTTCCAACATCTTCTTGAGCAGATAGTTGTTGTTGAGAACGGCGATCTCGGCGACCTCCCTCAACCCCTCTGCGCCAAGGCTCATGACCCATGCATACGCTCTCAGAACGACGGGGGCAACTCCATAGAATGGTCCTATCTTTCCAATACTCTCGGGCCGGTCATAGTTCAAGTGATACTTACTACCATCGAACTCGATGACAGGGACCGGCAGGAACCTGGCCAATTCTTGAGTGACGCCCACAGCGCCGACCGCCGGCCCACCACATCCGTGAGGCGACGAAAAGGTCTTGTGCAGATTGAAGTGACAAAGGTCAAAGCCGGCCTCCCTGGCTCTGGTTATCCCCAATATTCCGTTGGCGTTTGCCTGGTCGTAGGCGCAAAGCCCGCCCGCCTCGTGGACCACGCTCACGAACTCTTCAATCTTCGGATTGAAGAGCCCTGTGTCTTCCGGGTTTGTGATCAGCAATCCGGCGGTCCGTTCTGAAACTGCCGCTTTCAACGCCTCCAGGTCGGGATAGCCATCCTCGTCAGGATAGAGGGCTATGATCTTGAAACCGGCGGTTTTGGCACACGCCGCATTGGAAGGGTGAGAGAAGATGGTAGTGATGATCTCATCCCGCTGCCCAGCCTCGCCACGAGATTCGTGGTAGGCTCGGATGATCGAGGCGTTGGTGTATATAGCGGCGGAACCGGCGCCAGGTTGCAGCGAAAACCGGTCCAGCCCCGAGATCTCTTTGAGGATCTGCTCGAACCTGTACATCACCTCCAGGATGCCCTGAACCGTCTCTTCGTCCTGCAAGGGGTGAAGCTCTGTCATTTCTAGCATTCTGGCCAGTTGGTCGTTGACCTTGGGACTGTACTTCATCGTGCAGGTTCCCTGCCCCACGTCGATGTTCAAATCAGTCCCCAGCGTTTCTTGTGATAGTCTCACATAGTGCCTGAGTACCTGGGGCTGGGACAGTTCGGGCAGTTTGGGGGGCTGCTTCCTGCGCATAGTTTCGGGCAGAGTGGCCAGAACGTCTCCGACCTCGTTTCTTATCTCGTCTTCCACCTGGGGTACAAGGATGCCCCGTTGTCCTTCACGGCTCAGTTCAAAGATTATCGGTTCATCCCACCTGGCTTGGTGAAACCTTCTCAGTTTTGGTTTTCCGTCTGTGGACCTTTGCCTGGTTATAACTTGACTCATTTTTCAATGACCTCCTTCAGTGCATCCACCAGCCTATCGATGTCATCTTTGGTGTGAACTTCAGTCACGCAGTAAAGCGCGCTATGGCCCAGTTCCGGGAATTCTCTTGTCAGGTCTTTTCCACCAAAGATCCCCCGGGCCAACAGGGCCTTGTTGATTTCCGCAACTGTTTTGCCCGTACCATCAAAATTGACCACAAATTCCTTGAAATGGGGCGACTGGAAAAGAGGAGCCTTGACGCCCTTTACCTTGGCTATCTCCAACATCGCGTAGCGCGATCTAGACATGATGCCTTCTCCAATTTCCACCATGCCCCGAGGCCCCATAAGCGCCAGATAAACAGCGGCCGTGATGCCCCACAAAGCGGAAGCCGTACCTACCCACTCCTTGCCCTCCTCCCTGACTGCAAAAGAGGTTCTTTCATAAGCCACGTCGCCGAACCCATATTCCCCCTCAACGGACGTCGGGGCCATGCCAAACAGCCGGGAAGGGTATTCCATCACATACTTCTCTTCGCCCCGGGTGGCGATGAATCCAGCCTGACCGCCACCAAACTGCATGTGCATGCCAAGCGGCTGTATGTCGCCGCAGACGATGTCCGCACCATACTCAACCGGCGGAGTCAAGATTCCCAAGGAAATAGGATCGACCCCTACAATGCAGATCGCTCCGTGATCATGCGCTATACTGGAGATGTCGTCTCCACGAGTCTCGATAAAACCGAGGTAGGACGGATTCTCCATGTAGACAGCGGCCGTCTTTGAAGAGATTTCAGCCTTGAGGGCATCGAGAGCCAGTTGTCCCGTCTCGAAATCGTAGCCTATCAGTTTGATCTCCATCCCCGGCTTGCAATAGTCCCTGATTTTCGACAGTTTTTCAGCGCTGATGGTTCTGGATATCAACACCTCGCGCCGGCCTGCAATCCGCGATGCCATGCGGATCGACGTGGCGGCGGCTTGGAACCCGTCATACGTTGGGACATTGACGACATCCATATTCAGAAGCTCGCCCATCATACTGGCGTACTCAAAAAGCGCCTGAAACCTGCCGTGATCATCATAAGGTTCACCTGCGTAGGCGGTGAGGAACTCGCCTCGCTGGTTCACCTCATCGCATACGGCCGGAACATGATGTTGGTAGCACCCGGCTCCCAAAAAGCTAAGGTACTCCCGACAGGTCTTGTTTTTTGCCAGAATGCCTTCTACGTGCCTCTTCAAAGCACATTCGGACCAGAGGGGTTGGGGCAAATTCATCTTTTCCTTGAGCCTGAGTCTCTCCGGGATATCCTCATAGAAATCCTCCGCACTCTCTGCTCTGACTTCTTTGAGCATCTGCTCCTTTACTGCGGGCACAGAATTGGGGATATAGGGATAACCAGTCAGTTGTTCCTCGTTCATGCTCTGTTCCTCCATTGGTCTTTCAATGTCTCCGTTAGTTTCGGCATCATTATCTGAAACGGCAAGGGCCCACTCCCAGCAGTTTACACCAGGTGAGCACTTGCCAACACCATCCTTGCCCAGTACGCCCCATGCGCCTTGGTTATAGCCTCAGCGGAAATCACCTGTGCAAAGCCTTTCTTTGGGTTCTATCATACCACAAACTTACATTTCTGTACCAGATGTCACCCTCGTCTCGCCAGCCTTAACATGGCACGTGACTGACAGTGGGAACTGCTTCCCTCGCCGACCGGACGACCTGAATCGCTCACAACACGCCCACCTACGGCCACGGCATGCCCTACGTCGGCCACCTTGCTATGTGACCTTGGTCCCCAGACATCCACTGGTTGCCTGTGGTCAGGCCGCGGTGGGACGAGAAACGACGGTGCCATCGCCCTCAATGCGCTTAATGCCATCAAAGCGATGTGAACGCTCGTTGATGGCAATAGCTTCTGCCAGCGTAAACCCTTCTATGGATGCTGGTTGCACGCCGTCCCTACCGCTCTCCCATCTCATCACCGCCCCCAGTTCGAGTATGAATCCATCCGAACGACACGTTTTAAGCGCTCGAAATCCCCCCCGCTAGGCGCTACCTAAACCCGAAAAATCGCCGCTTAAGACGCGCTTAAAACGGCGTGATCGTATCCTGAGTTTCTTATGTATTCCGGAGCGAGGATGGAGGGGGCTATCGGTGGGGGTATAGTCCATGCCCAGGAAGGGAAAGGATCTAACAGAGGGCCCACGAGTGCCCTAAAGTTTGGGGAATAGGGCTGCCAGCGCTGTTCTCTGGGTTGACGGCGTCTTCGCTTTTTAGTACACTGGCAATCAAGCAAGTAGAGTTTGGGCTCTGCCGTCTAATCTGCTAAATATGACAATTAGGCCATGAGGAGAACAGGGTGAAAACTGTCTCAGTGTGCGGGGTACATCCTCCTATCCCCACTCCTTTCGAGGAGAGTGGCGCTCTCGCCTTGGGCAGGCTGGCGGAGAACCTGTCTAAGTGGAACGAGACCCCTCTTGCCGGATATGTGGTGCTGGGCTCGAACGGGGAGAGCGTGCATATCAAAGAGGAAGAGCGTGCTAGCATCATCGCCGCTGCTCGAAAGGCTATCCCCTCAGACAAACTGCTCATCGTGGGTACGGGCGCTCACTCTACCGAAGTGGCCACGCAACGCACCAAGGAAGCCGCCGAGCTAGGAGCTGATGTCGCTCTTGTACTCACCCCCCACTACTACAAAGCGCAAATGACTGCCGAGGCTCTACGTCGTCACTATCTAGCCTTGGCCGATGCCTCAACCATCCCCCTCTTGCTCTATCAAGTGCCCAGGTTCACCGGCCTCGAGCTGCCAGTGGACACCATCATCGAGTTGGCCCAGCACCCCAACATCGTGGGCATTAAGGATAGCGCGGGCAACCTGGGCAGATTGGGGGAGATGATTCGACGCGCGCCCTCTGGGTTCTCTGTGCTGGCTGGTTCCGGGAGTTTTTTCTATCCGGCGCTCACTTTGGGCGCCGCGGGCGGCGTGTTGGCCGTAGCCAACGTCTTTCCGGAGGAATGCTGTCAAATCTATCGTGCCGTGCAGGAAGGACGATACCCAGTGGCACGCCAGTTGCAACTGAAGATCATTCCAGTCAATGATGCGGTTACCACACGGTTTGGTGTCCCAGGTCTCAAGGCCGCCCTAGATCTCCTTGACTATTACGGTGGCCCACCTCGTGCTCCGCTGGCCTATCCCAGCCTCCAGGAGGTGGCCGAGATCCAAAAGGTTCTGCACGAGGCCGTTTCCACCTCCACCGCCTACTGACACGCGAAGAAGAACGGGCTCTAACCATGCCGCTTTCACCATCCGTCCTCATTGGTGTTGTGTTGGTCTCGGTTTTTCTCAACCGCCTCCGTGATGGTGCCAATGTCGCGGCTACGATACTCACATTGAGCGAGCTGGTATTCAATCATCTACTGCGGGCCTTCAGTGTGAAGGGTTAGTGACTGACCTCGGACTTCTGCCCTCTATGCGCAAAAATGCGGGGATAAGTAAGGGGCGAATAGCGATGGGTCAAGTGATGGTTCCCCTTAAAGGCGAGTTGCCGAAGATCGCTGACTTGGTATACTCGGCCACTTCTCCCACAAGTATTTGCTTGCCATACTTGGGAATCCAGACCAAGTGGTACTTGATGTCATAGACGGCATGGCTGCTTCTTCTTAACGCGCACATGTCTTACTT